>Ga0164313_10000212_pt1 | contig 43129 bp, 36 predicted proteins | sample GuaBasSedimGuay4_FD_113735 | JGI IMG/M metagenome (GOLD analysis project Ga0164313, IMG submission 113735) | Subseafloor sediment microbial communities from Guaymas Basin, Gulf of California, Mexico - Guay4, Core 4569-4, 0-3 cm | ecosystem: Environmental > Aquatic > Marine > Hydrothermal vents...
AGCTGTCACCCCGACCGAAAATAACGGATGGCTGGAATATCGTAACGTTGAGCCCGCTAGCATTGTTCAATAGCGTCTCCGCCTCACCTTTACTCTTCAGGTAGTGACTGCTGCCCTTACCGGCATGCAGGGCACTAACGTGCAACAACCGCGCTACACCTGCCTGCTTGCAAGCGTGCACAATAGCCTCGGTCATTTCAACGTGAACCTTACGAAAACCTTTTCCGCCGCCCCCGCTTTCATTCAATATGCCGGCCATACTGACCACAACATCAGCGCCTGCAAACAATTCCGCCAGCACTTCCTCATCATATACATCGGCCTGCACCAGTTCGACACCCGGCAACATGACAATGTCACCGCGCCGTCCAGCAGCACGGGTAAGCACCAGGCATTGATGTCCATCAGCCACCAGCGCGTTTAATACATAACGGCCAAAGAACCCGCTTGCGCCTACCAGTACTATTCGCATATTACTTCCTTACACTTGCCTGCTCGTCACACACCACACCGGTGCTGCCATTGACGCTTATTTTACCGGAATCGATGTTTGGCATGCGGGTGGATATCCGTTTGACTTGCCCGCCCATACGCCAGTCGTAAATAGTGGTAAAGGCCAACACTCTCGGGATGTAGTCACGGGTCTCAAAATAAGGCAGTGTTTCAATCCAGATAGCTGCCTCGCCGGCAGGGCGTTGATCCAACCAGCGTTTCACCGGGGAAGGCCCCGCGTTATAGGCTCCCGACACCAACACCGGGTTGTGGCGGTATTCCTCCAAAAGGTCCCCCAGCAGTGCCGTCCCAATGGGCAGGTTTCCGGCGGCCGTTTGCAGACCACGATTACCCGTCCATGGTATGCCGTGCTTTTTAGCTACACGCTTACCGGTCGCAGGTGTTACCTGCATAAGGCCCAGGGCATTGGCAGATGAGCGTGCGTTCTCAACCATGGCGCTTTCCGCACGAATAATGCCGTAAACCCAGGCCGGGTCGAGCTTGTTGGCACTGGCCTCACGCCGAATCTCTGTTTCCCAGGCCAGCGGGAATCGCCATTCATAAAAACGTAAATCGCCGCTGTTTCCCAGCGCAAAAATGGCGCGATCATACCAGCCCTCATCGTGTGCCAGGGCGGCCGCCACCTTTAGCTCCGGTGGAGGCAACCTTCGTATTGCCATCGACCATTCCTGGTTAGCCCAGTTGCCCAGTTTTGCCTTGCGTAGCTCAAGTGCCCGCTTGAAACCATTTATTTCGGCAATGCGAACCATCTCCTGTGCATCAACCGCCGGTGTCAACGGACAGATATTGTATTCAAGACCAAGTTCATCGGCTGCGAGAAAACCATAATAATTGGCCTCGGAAGCCAGGCTTCTCAGTGAAGTAGAAGAAGCTGTGGCAGTCAGGCCCGTGCGCAACCCGGCTTGTGCCAGCCAGTAACGCCAGCGGCCATCGTTGCGTGTGTCTTCGGGCATTTGCTCGATAACAGCGATCAAAGCGGACCAGTCACCCGAATTCAGCAGGAATCTCGACCACCACTCCAGCAGTTGAGAGTCGCGATACTCAACCGGGACGCGTTGAATGTGTGCGATGGTGTCCTTTTCCATTGCCACCGCTGAGTACAGGCCAATATCACGCAAAAGTGTGGCCCGGCGTGCCTCTCCCCAATCAAAGTGATCTTCAAGGATCTGAAATTTCTCAGCGGCCAGGCGGGTGTCTTTACGTGCCAGGCGCCGCAATGAAACGGCCGTGAGCATTCGTGTAGTTTCATTGTCGGGCCAGCGTCGTGTACGCTCGAGCCTGGCGTAACCAGTCCTGTTCAATTTTTGCCAGTCTTCAAGCCAGCGACGCTCATTCTTTGGAATATAACGTGCAAGGTAAATGGTCAGCCGCGGGTTGCCCGCTTCGATCGCCAGCCTGATCCGCTCCCAGGCCAGGCTGGTCGGGATCTGATCATTATTAGTCAGCCAGGCGAACACCGGGTCGCACTCGTCAGGTTGCGATTTTCCTACTGCCCATAGACTTTGAGCCTCAGCCAGCAGGCCATCAGTTTGTTTCAAAATGATTTGCCCGCGGGCACGTTGACACCTCAAAACCGTATCCGACTCATTCCCGGAATAGGCCAGAAGGTCCGCCCAGTGACCATTTTTTGCCAGCGACTTCAACCAGGTTCGTCGCAGACCCAGGGTGAATGCCCAGTCTTCATGATTGGCGAGAAACTCAGCCATCTCGTCGCTTGCGACCGTCGCACGGCGATGACGAAAATCCTCATATTGCAGGTAGGGATAAAGCACATAACCTTCGAGGCTCTTCATGTGCCGGGAAAAGGTCGCATGGTCACCACGCCGTGCGGCATCCCATGCATCACTGAACTGCTCCCGTTCAACATCCGAGGCTGATATGGGGGCACAAATTGCGCAGCTTAACGCGAGCAAAAAGATAAGCGGCCTGAATGGAAATATGAGTCTTTGAGAGGGGGGCATCAAGTGCTATTGCATGCGGCAATGATTCGCGCCGCTGCAACATCCCGGGGCAAACGATCAAGTCCAACCAGGCTGGCCTTAATAGCGTTGTAACTGATCATCTGGTATTCGCGGTTCTCGGGAAACAACGTGGTTCTGTACGTGTTAATCAACAGACTGGTAATCAATCGCGTACGGATCAGATCGATCAGCAATGTCATCTCAACTTGCTGCAATGGACAAACTGCGTGATAACCGGCAATCAGCGGCAAAGCCCCGGCCAGTGGGTCATCACCTTCAGAAAGCTGATATGCCGCAGCGATGGCCAGGTCAATGATTAACGGTGATTTGACCACGTCGCCAAAATCGATAATGCCGCTTATCGCTTGCGGGTTTGTTATATCCAGCAGCACGTTTCCCGGATTCAGATCGTTGTAGATGACCTGTGTGCGCAAGGTATTCAACATGGGTTGAACATGCGTGTCGAAACGATCAAGGGTTCCACCGATCAATTCACTGATATATGGGTCTTCGATGTAAGGTAATAGTTCCCGCAGGTCACTTGCACGCTTCATATCCCACAACTGCGGTGGATTGGAACCCGGGTGGTCAAACCCCTTTAGCGCAAGATCGAGACGGGCCAGAATTTCACCAAGCTTGTGAGCCAGATCCCGGCCTGCCGGTGCTTCGTGCATGGCCATGCCATCCACCCATGTGAGCACACGCACAATATGGGTCCTGCCATCATGATCCACGCTGGCATGAAGCTGGCCATTGCTGGCCGGGATAACCCGCGGTACCGGCAGAGAAGCATCCTGTGCAGCCACGTGGCTGAGGGCCTCATTCTGGAAATCTACGGTCAACTGATGCTCTGCATGGTTGGCAATTTTCAGAGTAAAACATGTGCCATCATTCGCTTGCAGGCAAAAGTTCTGATCCTTATCACTGACCAGCAGTTTGGCCCGGGCCACGATACCGAAGTGCTCGCTGGCAACAAATTCTGCATCAGCGAGTGAAAAAACCGGTGGTGTAGTGGTCAGGGATTTAAGGATGTCCGCCTGCATGATCAAGCCAGTGGCAAGCTAACCACTGTACTGGCGCCACCGCCGGCAGGGTTCGATATCGTGATGCGGCCATCGTGATCAGCGACGATTTTGCGGCATATAGCAAGGCCGAGGCCGCTGCCACCGGCCTTGAATGTCACGTAGGGTTCAAAGGGTTTTTCCAACACCATTTCAGGGTAACCCGGGCCACGGTCAATGACCACTATTTGCAGCCAGGGAACCTCTGCCTTGCTAATGACCTTTGTCTGGATGTGGACCTCCGCCTGCTGGCCTTTCTCCACCGCTTCGCTGGAATTTGCAATCAGGTTGTGCAACAACTGGCGGATCTGTCCACTATCAGCAGCCAGGCCAGACGGGCCGGGAATGAGATCAAGAACGAATTTTACATGCTGATCCTTGTGCTGATACAAAGCCACGATATCGCGTATCAATTCGTCCAGCGCCAGTGGTCTACGCTCCAGTTTTGGATCGCTCGCGTAGTCGCCAAACGCGTCTACCAGCGAACGTAGTGCTTCCACCTGCGAGACGATGGTTCCGGTGGCGCGGTCCAGCATGCTGCCATCCTTGTCATCCAGCTTGTCCATCAGCTTCATTTGTAAACGCTCCGCTGCCAGCCGGATGGGGGTCAGTGGATTCTTGACCTCGTGAGCCAATCGCCTTGCAACTTCCGCCCAGGCCGCTTCACGCTGTGCCTGGTTGAGTATCGTGACATCGTCAAAAACCACAACGGTGCCGCCGTGTTCCGAGGTCTTTTTACCTAAACTCGAACCACGCACCAGCAAGACCAAAGACTGATGAGCCTCAGAAGCTCCGCCTTGCAGACGAATCTCACGTTGCCATTCTGTTGGCCCACGCCCCATTTGCCGGCCAATCAGCTCTGCAAGCGGTGCCAGGAATGGCGTCATTTCAGCCCGTTCAGCCAGGCTGGAGCCGGTAAAGAACCCGGCAGGCAGGCCGAGTATCTCCTCGGCCGCCGTATTGGAAGTGACCACGCGCTGGTCGCTGTCGAGCGTCAGCACGCCCGCCGTCAGGCTTCCCAGCACGGTTTCCAGGTATTCACTCTGGGACTGCAGTGCGGCCCGACTTTCCTCAGCCTCGTGACTTGCCCTGGTGAGGGCCTCGGTCATTTCGTTGAAAGACTGCACCAGAAACCCCAGTTCGTCCCGATCACCTGCCTGCACTTCATGGGTCAGGTCACCGGCAGCAACTTCACGGGTTGCCCGCGCCAGTTTTGATATCGGCGTGACCATTCTGCGCGCAACATTGAGCGCGGCCAGGATAGCCAGCAATATGGTCAGCAACAACACCAGTGAAAGGATCAGGATAAAGCTCTGTTTCAAAGCCGTGCGCAGGAAACTGATGTTCTGGTAGCGACGATATTCCTTTTGAATTTGATCAGTCAGCGAAGTGATGGATTCCGGTAATGGATAGATTGCCTGCAACAGGTAACCCTGCGCACCCGGCAATCCTGACGGCAGACGTTGAATGACGAGTATCCGCAAAACACCATCTGCATTCGGCTCAGCCGCTGCATATTCCCCCTGGCCCAACGCTTGTGACAGTGCGTAATCGCCAGGTCGCTGCGGCAGATCGGCCAGAATATTGATATTGGCACTGGCCACCAGGCTACCATTGGTTGTCAGCACCGACAGTTCCAGTGGCCCGGCCGTGCTGACATGTTGCAGCAAGGTCCTGCGCACTGTTTCGACATCGTCGTCAGGACTATCGATTTCCCTTCCCAGGCGACGCACCTGGTTACGTACTTCCAACGTGCGGTTCTCAAGAAATTGCTGGCCCAGTGTCAGCGAATCAGCCAGCGCCGCTTCAACACCGACATCAAACCAGTTGTCGATGGTGCGGGTCAGGAAATAGGCCGAGAAAAAATATACGATCAAGGCGGGCGGCAGGGACAACAAAAGAAAGTTGCGTACCCAGCGCGCAGATAATAATGCGCCCGGCATCTGGGCGCGGACGTTTTTTGTCAGCGAAATCACCCGGTGCAAAATGGCCGCCACTACCACCAGCAAGGCAAAAACGGTCAGTAACAGCACCCAAACATACGGCTGGCCGCTACCGCTGGCATCCTGCTGAACATTGCTGACAAGAATCAATGAAGCAAACAGGGCGGTCAGTGCAACCACCACCGGCAACACCTTCAGAATCAGGCGTCTTACACGCTTACTTTGAAAGGCCATACCGACCACTCCGAATCGTGCCGCCACTGGGGCGAAAACAAGGCCGGCAGCTGCATTGGTGCCGGCAATAACCTTTCATCCAGGCTGGATCTTGTGCGTAACTCGTAATTCCCGGACGGTAGCGGCCCGGTCGGCAGTTGCACGTTCAGATCATCAATTTCAGCCAACACGTGACGTAAACGTGAATAGACCTGTAATTTACCGGACCCTTCTTCAGTTAACTGGTAGCGCTCACTCAATGGCAAATAACGGATATGAAATCGTTTTGTCTCACGCCGGACCACGATCATGTTGTTGTCATTACGTAATTCCAGTTCCAGCCTGACTGTCAATGTGACGCCATGGTGCAGCGCCTCCACAGCCTGCTCACTGAAAGCCAGATCCTGCTGCAACCCGATATTCAGCGATTGGTAGCCACGTATAACAGAAACATCCTTGATGACAAAACCATAATCAAGCGCCTGTTGTTTGCAGCCCGCCAGCAATACCACGGTCAGCAGGATCAGACTGGTGCTAAGCGGATTTACGTAAAACCGCATAGAAGAATCCATCCATTTGTGCTTCACCGGGTAAAATCTGACGTCCGTATGTAAGTGCTGTGCCCCAATCGGCATTAATAGTCACCAGCTCAGCATCCTCATATCGCTCCAGGAATCCCTGGATTTGCATCTCATTTTCGCGTTTTAAAATTGAACAGGTTGCATAAACAAACACACCACCCTTTTCCAGCAAGGGCCACAACGCATCCAACAGGGCGGCCTGGGTTTGTACCACGGCATCTACCTGGTCGCGACTGCGCAACCACTTGATTTCCGGGTGTCTACGTATTACTCCCGTAGCACTGCAGGGCGCATCCAGCAGAATCTTGTCAAAGCTGGTCCCATCCCACCATTGTCCGGGAGATCCGGCATCCCCGGTAAGGGTATCAGCAGTTAACGACAGCCGATCCAGGTTTTGATGAATCTGGTCGACACGGCTTGCCTGTTTGTCCAGTACTGTCAGTTTGATTGCGGGGCAACTTTCCAGTAAATGGGCCGTTTTACCACCCGGTGCTGCACAGGCATCCAGAACCCGCTCACCCGCTGTCGGGTTCAACAGGTCCCTGGCCAGTTGTGCCGCCGGGTCCTGTACTGATAGCCAGCCTTTTTCGAAACCCGGGATCCTGCTGACGGCCGCCGCCGGTGTAATGCAGATGGCATCTTTTGCATAAGGATGATCAGTGACTTCAAAGCCGGCAGTCTGCAATTGCTGACGCAGCACAGCTTCATCGGCTTGTTGCCGGTTAATTCTCAACCACAGGGGGGCCTGTTGGTTATTGGAAGAAAAGATTTGCTGCCATTGATCCGGCCAGTCCTGTTTGATTTCATCCCGTAACCAGCGCGGGTGTGCAAACCGTGCCTCGTGCTGTTCAAGATCTGCCAACAGCGATTGCTGCTCCCGCTGAAAACGTCTCAGCACCGCATTGACAAGGCCAACCGCCCAGGGCTTTCCAAGCAAGCGTGCGCATTCCGCTGTTTCGTTTACGGCCGCGTGGCTGGCTGTCTGGTCATGCCAGAGTTGTTGTAATCCAATTAGTACCAGTCGCCGGATATCACGATCACGTTGCTTGAGTGGTTTGGAAAATAATTGCGCAGCAATCCATTCCAATGCGGTCAGCCAGCGAAGTACTCCATATGCGAGGTGCCTGGCGAGTGCGTGGTCGCGGCTGTCACGAATGCCAGACAAGCCAGCGCTGTCAGCCAGGTTTTTATGTTCATCCAGTACCTCGGTCAATGCTGACAACGCTGCAATGCGCGGGTTTTGCCTGGCTTTCTGCTTTATTTTCATTTGCTGATCAATTACTCAGTATGCTGTGTGCGTTGAGGAATTCCGCAGCACTGACCCGATGACCGCCAGCCCGCTGTATTTCCCTTATTTTCAATGCCTTGTCTGTCGTTCCGATTACAATATCAGTACTATCCTCGAACACATCACCAGGCCCCATGCCAGGCTTGTTCTCCACCACTTCGGCCCGCCAGACGCGTAACCTCTGGCCACCAAATTCACACCAGGAAACAGGCCATGGGTTAAATGCGCGAACCTCGCGTTGCAGTACTTCGGCCGGTTTATTCCAATCCAGCTGTGCTTCAGCCTTACTCAGTTTACCTGCATAGACAGTGTTACTGTGATCTTGCACCGACGGTTCGACAAGCTGATTTTCAGCAGCCAGATCCAAACAGTGTTGCAAAGCCTCGGCGCCCAGCCCGGCTAACCTGTCATGCAGGCTGCCAGCAGTATCCTGTGGCCCGATCGCCGTTTCCAGGCAATGATAAACGGGGCCGGTGTCGAGCGTAACTTCCATCTGCATAATACACACCCCTGTCTGCTCGTCACCCGCTTCAATTGCGCGTTGAATCGGCGCAGCACCGCGCCATCGGGGTAACAGCGAAGCATGAATGTTCCAGCATCCCAATCGCGGCACAAGCAGCAATGAAGCCGGAATCATCAGGCCATAAGCCACCACGACCATCAAATCAGCTTGTAAATCTACCAGTTTTTGTTGCCAGGTCTCGTCCCGTAAGGTGTCGGGTTGCAGCACATTCAAACCATGTTCAAGCGCCATTTGTTTAACCGGGCTCGCCCGAAGTTTCTTGCCGCGACCGGCCGGCCTGTCCGGCTGCGTTAAGACGGCACAGATATCGAAGCCTCCATCAATCAGAATTTGCAGTGGCGGTAATGCGAATTCAGGTGTTCCGGCAAAAATGATGCGTAATGGCGTGTTTATTTTACTCATAATCTAAATTACCAGGTGCTCTTCGGCTTCTTTTGCAGCCACTTTTCGCTGTTTTTCAAGCTTCTTTCTGACCATATTACGCCTTAATGGCGACAGGTAATCGACAAAAAGACGGCCAATAAGGTGGTCCATTTCATGCTGAATACACACCGCATGGAGTCCTTCGAGCTGTTCTTCGAAAAAATTTCCATCCGAATCCTGCGCCCTGACTGTGATATTTTCGGCCCGTTTTACACTTGCATATACGCCCGGAACGGATAAACAACCCTCTTCACAATTTTGCTCACCGGACTGATCGGTAATCTGCGGATTAATATAGACCCGCGGCTCATCCTGATCTTCGCTGATATCCAGTACCAGCAAGCGTTTGTGGATATTAACCTGGGTCGCCGCGAGGCCGATTCCATTGGCCGAATACATGGTTTCTGTCATGTCCTCAACCAGCTTTTTTAACTGTGTATCGAAGTTTTCCACCTCTTTTGCAACCTTCTTCAATCGCGGATCGGGGAATACCAAAATGTTCAGATTTGCCATATGCTTGTTCGCCTGATGAAATAATTTACGTGAACTTTTGCTTTACAGGATTTATGATAGCTAATGACGAACTCAGTTACGAACTCAGTTCGCCAGTAAAAACCAATGACCGCATCGGTCAAGATGGCTGGATGCCTACTATAGTGGGGAAAGGATTGTGATTAAGAAAATTATTCACCTGCTCCTGGTGACGATGTTGGCAAGCGCAGCTATGGCACAGGACGTGTCAGTGCGCTCCGATCACCCTGATGAATATGTTGTTGTAAAAGGCGACACGCTTTGGGACATCTCCGGGAAATTTTTAGAAAAACCGTGGCAATGGCCGTCTATCTGGCATGCCAATCCGCAAATTGAGAACCCGCACCTGATTTATCCGGGCGATCGACTGTCGCTGGTTTATATTGATGGACAGCCCCGTCTGTTGGTCAATGGGGACAAGCGTACGGTCAGGATGTCTCCTGGAGTACGGGTGGTGCCCCGCGAGGCGATCCCGCCCATCGAATGGGATGCGATCAAGCACTTTGTTACCAACGCCCGGATATTGAACCCCGACGACTTCTCTGATCTGCCCTACGTTGTGGCCAACGAAAGCGATCGCCACATGGCTACGAACAAAGATCTTACATATGTTCGAGGCATTGACGGACGACTTGGCGAGGAATTTGCCATCGTACGTATGCGTCACATCTATTATGATGACAACGGCGTAATGAAAAGAGGACTGAAGACTCCTTACCCAACAAAATTGAAGAAGGGTCTTGAGTATCCGGATAGCGTTTGGAATGCAACCCTGCAATGGCGGAAGAAGAATCCTCCGATACTGGGTGTTGAATTCTGGGATATTGCGGTAGGAAGACTGGTTAAAGAAGGTGACCCGGCCATTCTGGAGATTGAAGGCGGGCGTACCGAGGTCAAACAGGGTGATTTAATTCTGCCCATTGACAAACATGAATATCCAGACCAACTGATGCCGCATGCGATGAGTCCGGTTCCTGACGGATTGGAAGTAATAGCCCTGACCCAGACTACATACGGTTCAGGACACTATCAGCTCGTTGCGATCAGTGGTGGTCGTAACCAGGGTGTTGAACATGGACATGTATTTTCAGCATTCCGGGCAGGCAAGAACATACGGGACGAAGTTAAATACCCGCTGGGAAGCTGGGAAGATCAAAAGGTCTGGGGTGACGACCACGTCACGTTGCCGGACCAATTCAGTGCCCATATTCTGGTTTTCAGAGTATTTGATGAAGTCAGTTACGCCATGATTATGGACGGCGACCGTCCGGTACGTGAGCACGATGTGTTGAAACACCCGGACGAAACATTATAAGTTTAATTTAGAAATATCCGGGGGGTTATGGGGGAAGTTACAACTAGTGTTCTACGTGACTGGTTAACAATTGTGAATGCGCCCTCGGTCGGGGGCGCATCTCTTATCAGCGTGATCGAATCAATGGGTGGGGCAGATGCCGTGGCAGCTGCCAGCGCCCGTGATCTGATACGTCATGGACTGCCGCAAGCAGCCGCAGATGCCATCAACAGGCCGGACCAGGCCGCCCTCGAAAAAGGCCTGCAGTGGCTCTCACGGCCGGATCACCATTTACTTTGCTGGGACAGCGACGACTACCCTGCACTACTGCGCCGTATCAACGGCCCGCCTGCCGCCCTTTTTGTTGCCGGCGATCCCGGCTGCCTGTGGCAACCCCAGATCGCGGTGATTGGCAGCCGTAACCCGACCGCCGGCGGGCTTGACCATGCACGTGATTTTGCTGCAACACTGGCACGGCAGGGCATGACCATTACCAGCGGACTGGCAAGCGGTATCGATACGGCAGCCCATACTGCAGCGATGGATGCGGGGGCCATGACGATTGCGGTCAACGGCACCGGCCTGGATATTGTGTACCCGGCCACTGGCCGCCAGGTCGCCAAACGAATTCGGTCACAGGGCGCGATGATTTCAGAACTTCCTTTGGGTTCACCACCAAAACGTCAGCATTTTCCATCCAGAAACCGGATTATCTCGGGCTTGAGCCTGGGTGTGCTTGTCATAGAAGCAGGTCTTAACAGCGGCACGCTGATTACGGCCCGCAAAGCTGCTGAGCAAGGCAGGGATGTGTTTGCCCTGCCCGGTTCGTTACATAACCCTATGGCTAAAGGCTGCCACAGACTCATTCGTGAAGGCGCCAGGCTGGTTGAGAACACGGCAGACATCTTGCAGGAACTTGGCCCGGTTGCGGCTGAACTGCAAATGGAAATCCAGCAGCGGCTTGAGCAACCCGATGACATACAGATCGAAACCGGCTCAAAACCCGTAAGACGCACAAACAAGTTGCTGGATGATTCAGACTACAGCGCAGTTTGGGAAGTTCTTGGATACGACCCCAAACCGGTTGACACCATCATCGAACAATCCGGTCTCAGCGCAAGGGAAGTGTCATCGATGCTGCTAATGATGGAACTCAAAGGAATGGTAAAAAAGCACGCTAACGGGCGCTTTTTTCGTGCCTGAAGGCCAGGAATCAAGAGCAGGAACCCCACAGAGCTTGAACATTTGCACCACCGTCCCAACTTGCAGCAGACAGGTTTTAAATAAAAGTGCATTGACGATCCGGTCGCTCTCAGCCATGCTGTAGTGGCGAGAACGGAGAGGAATCAGGCTGGGGTTTGTTGCAGATAGCCCCCTTAAAGGCTTAATAGTCCCCTTAGAGGCTTAATAATGAAAGAAAACGTGCTCGACGTGCTGATGTTTCTGTTTGAGAACTATTTTTACGACGAACCGGACGAAGCGCCCGACAGGGACTCGCTGGAGGAAAATCTCCACCAGGCCGGGTTCACCAACGGTGAAATCGATAAGGCGTTCCATTGGCTGGATGCGCTGGCGGAACAGCGTCATCAACCCGATTTATTTCAGAACACACAGCGGCCCATTCGTGTGTATGTAGACAGCGAACTGGCCCGTATCGATACAGAATGCCGGGATTTCCTGATGTACCTGGAAAATATTGGCATCGTTGATGGACAGCGTCGTGAACTGGTTCTGGATCGTCTGTTGGCCCTTGAAACTGATGAAATCACCCTTGAAGATATGAAGTGGGTGGTGTTGATGGTGTTGTTTAATCAACCGGGCCAGGAGGCTAATTTTGCCTGGATGGAAGATTTGATGTTTGACACAGAGCAAGAGTATCGGCACTAATATATAGGGACGCGGCCTGAATAATCGGTCCGCCAGCTGAAAAACAGCTACAAAATCGGAGGGATTAACCAGCTAATCACTGCACTGCCCGACAGGCAGTTGGTTTGCTTGAGTCTGAATATGGCAAAAAACCTGCTTATTGTAGAATCGCCGGCCAAGGCGAAAACCATCAACAGATACCTCGGCAAAGATTTCGAGGTATTGGCTTCTTATGGCCATATACGCGACCTTCCTTCGCGGGACGGTGCAGTTGATACCGAAAATAATTTTGCCATGCACTATGAACTTAGTGAGGGCAGCAAAAAACATGTCGACAAGATCGTCAAGGCAACACGTGGCGCCGAAGCGGTTTATCTCGCAACTGATTTGGATCGCGAAGGCGAGGCCATTTCCTGGCATATTTACGAGATTCTCAAAGACAAGAAACTCACGACTAAAATCCCGTTTTACCGGGTCGAATTTTCCGAGATCACCAAACGTGCGATCCAGGACGCTGTCGCCAACCCGCGTGAGCTATCCATGGACCTGGTCAATGCACAGCAGGCAAGGCGAGCACTGGACCACTTGGTTGGTTTCAACCTGTCACCCTTGCTGTGGCGCAAGATAAAACCCGGCTTGTCTGCCGGCAGGGTCCAAAGCCCTGCATTGCGTATGATTGTCGAGCGTGAACGTGAGATCGAAGCGTTCGATCCGCAGGAATACTGGACCATTGAAGCCGACATGCAAAAGGACGAGCATGCCTTTGCCGCCAACCTGGTCCGGCTGGATGGTGAAAGATACCGCCAGTTTGATATCCAGGATGAGAAACGCGCATTTTTCGTACGTGACGAGTTGCTGGCCCACGCCAATGGACAGCTGAAAGCCGACAGGATTACCCGTAAGGAAAGAAAACGCCGGCCAGCACCACCTTTTATTACTTCAACCTTGCAGCAGGACGCGTCACGAAAACTCAGGTTTTCCGCACAAAAAACCATGCGTACGGCACAAGGCCTGTATGAAGGCATCGAAATCAATGGCAACACCGAAGGCCTGATTACGTACATGCGTACTGATTCAGTCATGCTTTCCAATGATGCACTGGCAGATATACGTAAGCAGATTTCCGATCAATTCGGTAAGGACTACCTGCCGGAACAGGCAAATTTTTATAAAACCAAGGCAAAAAATGCCCAGGAAGCGCATGAAGCTATCCGCCCGACATCGGCAGCACTGGTACCAAACAAAATAAAGGCCAGCCTGACCGATGACCAGTTCAAGCTCTACGAACTGATCTGGAAACGCACCCTGGCCAGCCAGATGACACCGGCAAAGATGGATACTGTCGCGGTCGAGTTCGACTGTGGTCCAAATGCCAGTTTCCGTGCCAATGGTTCAGTGGTGACTTTTCCCGGCTTCCTTGCCGCCTACGAGATATCTCAACCCGAAAGCGAGAAGAAGCAGGAACGCCGCCTGCCGGAGATGAAAGAAGGTGACGTGATCAAACTCGATGCCATTCGCTCTGAGCAACATTTTACCGAACCACCACCACGTTATTCCGAAGCCAGCCTGGTCAAAGCCATGGAAGAGTATGGCATCGGCCGGCCTTCAACCTACGCCAGCATTATGTCTACGTTGGTCAGGCGTTACTACGTGGAACTTGATAAGCGGCGCTTTCAGCCTACCGATACAGGACGGGTGGTTGAGCGTTTTCTGGATGAGCATTTCCACGAATATGTCGATTACGAGTTCACTGCGCGTATGGAAGACTCACTTGATGAGATATCCAGGGGTGAAAAAGACTGGGTTCCATTACTTGATGCGTTCTGGAAGCCATTCAATGAACGGGTTATCGAAAAACTGGAATCAGTTGACCCCCGCGATGCCAAGGGAACTCGTGTGCTGGGTACCGACCCCAAATCCGGTAAACCCATTTCCGTGCGCGTTGGCCGTTTTGGTCCACATGCACAGATCGGTACCCGCGAGGATGAGGATAAACCCACATTTGCTGGTCTGAGGCCAGGTCAGAGTCTTGAGACGATCACCTACGAAGAAGCGCTGGAGTTATTCAAGTTGCCACGTGAACTCGGTGAAACACCGGAAGGTGAAAAAGTGGTCGCTGCCATCGGTCGTTTTGGCCCCTATATCCGCTACGCCAGTAAGTTTGTATCACTTAAAGAGATTGACCCGCACGATGTCACGCTTGAGCAGGCGCTGGTGCTGGTGGCCGAGAAAAAGGAATTTGATGCCAACCGCATCATCAAGACCTTTGAAGGCACTGAAATCCAGGTTTTGCGCGGACGCTACGGGCCATATATCACCGACGGTAACAAGAACGCACGTATGCCAAAGGACCGCGAACCGGAATCGCTGACACAGGAAGAATGTGAAGCCCTGATTGAGGCGGCACCGGATCGCAAACGCGGCAGAAAGAAGACCGCTAAGAAAAAGGTCAGCAAAAAGAAGGCTACGCGTAAGAAGACCAGCAAGAAGAAGACCAGTAGAAAGAAGAAAACTTCTAAAAAGAAGACCGCCAAGAAGGCCTGAGAGATGGCACCGGGAACGCTGCTGGATATCACTGGCGCCGTTGAACAATTACATGCCGGTCAAATCATTGCCTACCCCACCGAGGCTGTTTATGGCCTCGGCTGTGATCCGGCTAATGAATCTGCGGTACGCAAACTTTTATCCCTTAAAGGCAGGCATGAATCAGCCGGTTTTGTGCTGATTGCCAGTGAGTTTTCCCAGCTTCAACCCTGGGTAGCCGATACCGATGAATCCCTGCTTCATAAGGCCATACAATCCTGGCCCGGGCCCGTCACCTGGCTATTTCCACGCGGCTCTGATGTGCCGGATTTCATTGCCGGTAAGCACGATACGGTGGCCGTACGGATAACGGCACATGCACCAAGCCGGGAACTGTGCCGTGCATTTGGTGCAGCCCTGGTTTCATCCAGTGCAAACCTCACTGCGGCAAAACCCGCCCGCAGCATCGCTGAGGTGGAAGATTACTTTGGCCTCGATATTGCCGGCACACTGGCCGGGCCACTTGGTGGTGCGGACAACCCCAGCCAAATTCGAGACCTTGCCAGTGGTAAAATCCTCAGATGATGATTGAAAGCGTTAAGGCTTACCTGCTCGGCCTGCAGGACAAAATATGCAGCGACCTGGAAGCGGAGGATGGCCAGCAGAAATTCAGGCAGGAGAAATGGGATCGCGAAGCCGGTGGTGGAGGACGAACGCGGGTTCTGGAAAAGGGGGCCGTGTTCGAACAGGCGGGTGTTAATTTTTCCCACGTATTTGGTGACCGCCTGCCACCATCCGCAACGGCGGCACGGCCGGAACTTGCGGGTCGCAGCTTCCAGGCTTTAGGCATTTCACTGGTCATTCACCCGCGAAACCCGTATGTCCCCACCAGTCACGCAAATGTGCGGTTTTTTATCGCCAGCAAAAATGAAGTACGGCAAGATGATACCGCGGATGATAGCGAAGATATCTGGTGGTTCGGCGGTGGCTATGACCTGACGCCCTATTACCCCAACATGGAAGATATCATCCACTGGCACCGCGTTGCCAGGGCGGCCTGCCTGCCGTTTGGGGATGATGTTTACCCTCGTTTCAAGAAAAGCTGTGATGATTATTTTTACCTCGGGCACCGCAACGAAACCCGCGGGGTCGGCGGCCTGTTTTTTGATGATCTGAATGAATGGGGGTTTGACCGCAGCTTTGACTTTATGCGGGCGATTGGCGACAGTTACCTGCCAGCTTACATGCCCATTGTTCAGCGTCGAAAACAATTGGATTACGGTGACCGCGAACGTGATTTCCAGCTTTACCGAAGGGGGCGCTACGTAGAGTTCAACCTGGTTTATGATCGCGGAACCCTGTTCGGCCTGCAATCCGGTGGTCGCACAGAATCCATCCTGATGTCCCTGCCGCCGGTTGTTAACTGGCGTTACAATTGGCAACCCGAAGCCGGATCGCCCGAAGCAACATTGGCAGATTACCTGGTGCCACGGAACTGGCTGGAGGACCAATAGAAACCGCTGCAACTAACTGGAATTCCTGAAGATTATCACTGATATCTCTTGCCTTTCGGAACAAAATCTGCTAAGATACTCTTTCTACGTAACAATCTCCTCCTCCGCTTTACCTGAAAATTCAAGGAAATAGCTATCAATATTAATCCAGGCGATACCATCCACCATCCCCTCCATGGCATAGGGCAAGTTAAATCCATCCGGGAAAGAAGTTTCTCGAGAGAAAAAGACGAAACCTTTGCGAAATTGTGTTTTGGTCGTGCCGGCCTGACACTGATGCTGCGCGAAGAAGATCTTGATCATACAGTCCGTTCACCCATTAATAAAACGGAAGCAGGCAAACTGCTCGAGCACCTCGACAACTGGAACGGCAAAGTCGGCAGTTCGTGGAAAATCCGGGCCACAGCCAATCAATCCGTACTGGAAAGCGGCGACCCATTTGGCTATGTTGACGTCTACAAAGGCTTGAGCAAGCTTGAAAATGAAGGAACACTACGTGCCTCCGACCGTATGCATCTCAACCAGTCGCTAGAACTTCTGGTCGAAGAGTTGTCCTATGCAACGGGCAAAACACCTGAAAAAACCCGTCAACAGATTACCGGATAACAGATCATTCTGTAGAAGATTATCTGTAGAAAACTGGGCCTCGCCGGTCGATCCGGCGGGGCTTAATTGACTTTTTAGTGGGCGGTATCCCAATCCGGACCGTGGCCTGCATCTACCACCAACGGTACTTCCAGCTCAGCTGCTGATGACATGTGCTTGATCAGCATCGAGCGAACAGCGTCCAGTTGACCCTCTTCAACCTCCAGCACCAGTTCATCATGCACCTGCATAACCAGCCGCGCGCCAGGCCGTTCTGTTTGCAGCCAATCATCCACACTGATCATGGCAATTTTGATGATATCCGCAGCAGTACCCTGCATCGGCGCGTTGATGGCAGCGCGCTCAGCACCCTGGCGGCGCATCATGTTGCTGGCATTGATTTCCGGTAAATACAGTCTGCGACCAAACAGTGTCTCGACATAGCCCTGCTCACGCGCCTGTTCCCGGGTTTGTTGCATAAACTCCTGAACCCGTGGGTAGCGGGAAAAATAGGTGTCCATGTATTCCTGTGCCTCCGGCCGGCTGATATCCAACTGTCTTGCCAGCCCGAAGGCCGACATGCCATACATCAACCCGAAATTGATGGCCTTGGCAGCGCGACGCTGGTCACCGCTAACCTTCTCATAATCCTCTGCAAAAACCTCGCCAGCAGTTGCCCGGTGCACATCAACACCCTCATGGAATGCTTTAAGCAAGCCTGGATCACCCGACAGGTGAGCCATGATTCGCAGCTCAATTTGTGAATAATCGGCCGCCAATATCACGTTTCCGGGTGGCGCGACAAAGGCTTTTCGGATCTTGCGGCCCTGTGGTGTCCGGATCGGTATGTTCTGCAGGTTGGGATTAGATGAAGACAAGCGTCCGGTCGCCGCCACTGCCTGGTGATATGAAGTGTGTACACGGCCGGTGTGTGGATTAATCTGCAATGGTAATTTATCGGTGTAGGTGGACTTGAGCTTGGAAATTGAACGGTGCTCCAGGATCAGCTTGGGGAGCTCGTATTTATCCGCCAGCTCCTTCAACACATCTTCAGCCGTTGATGGCTGGCCTTTTGGCGTCTTGCGAATGACCGGCAACTCCAGCTTTTCGAACAGAATCTGTTGCAATTGCTTGGGTGAAGCAAGGTTGAATGGCTGGCCGGCTTCAGTATGTGCCTGTCCTTCCAGTTCCAGCATGCGTTTGGCCAGTTCACTGCTTTGCTGCAACAACAACTTGCCGTCGATCAGAACACCCGCCTGTTCCATCCTGGCCAGAACCGGTATCAACGGTATTTCGAGATCCGTAAACACTTTCTCCAGGGCAGCTTCTTGCTGTAATTTCGGCCACAGGTGCTGGTGCAATCGCAGCGTAATATCGGCATCTTCGGCCGCATAATGCCCGGCGTCTTCAATCGACACCTGGCTGAACAGGATTTGTTTTGCGCCTTTGCCGGCAATTTCTTCGTAATGTGTGGTCTTATAACCCAGGTACTTCAGCGCCAGTGAATCCATATCGTGGCGACTGCCGGTGCTGTTGAACACATACGACTCCAGCATGGTATCAAAGGCAACACCCTGCACGGCGAGATCGTAACGAGAGAGGACGTTCATATCGTACTTGATATGCTGTCCAACCTTTTCAGGTGTTTTAGCCTCCAACAGCGGTTTCAGAGCTTCCAGAACCGTTTGAAGGTCGAGTTGTGCCGGCGCACCCGGGTAAACATGGCCCACCGGTATGTAAATAGCCTCAAAAGCATCAATCGCAAAGCTCAAACCCACCAGTTCCGCCTGCATCGGATCAAGGCTGGTGGTTTCCGTATCAAAAGCGATCAGACTGGCCTGCTGCAACCGCTCCCGCCACAGGTTGAAAGTATCCATATCCAGCACGGTGGTGTAGTTCAGCTCAGCTGGTGCAGCCCGGGAGGTATCGTCATTTCCCAGTTCCTGTAACCAGCTGTTAAACTCATTGTGCTGCAGAAACTCGCGAAGCGCGGCTTCATCAATCGGCTCGCGCTTCAATTCGTCAACACTGTATTCCAACTCCAGATCGCTGCGGATGGTCGCCAGGTCCTGTGACATCGGCAAAATTTCCAGCGCTGCGCGCAGGTACTCACCAATTTTTCCCTTCATCTCGCCGGCATTGGCCATCACGCCTTCGAGGTCCTGCCATTGGTTCAACCACTTGGCAGCTGTTTTCGGACCACATTTTTCCACCCCGGGAATGTTGTCTGACTTGTCACCCATCAAGGCCAGGTAATCCACAATCTGCGCAGGCAACACGCCGAATTTCTGCACAACTCCATCGGAGTCCATATGCGTATCGGTCATTGTATTGATCAATGAGACATGTTCATTCACCAACTGGGCCATATCCTTATCACCGGTGGAAATCACACAATTCATTTTTTCAGCAGCGGCTCGTGTGGCCAGCGTGCCGATGACATCATCAGCCTCGACTCCCGCAACCTGGATCAGAGGCAGACCCAGCAGCCTGACGATTGCATGAATGGGTTCCACCTGTTGCCTGAGCTCAGACGGCATGGGTGGCCGGTTAGCTTTGTACTTGTCATACATTTCGTGGCGGAATGTCGGGCCTTTGGCATCAAAAACAACCACTACCTCATTCGATCCAGCGTCCTTTAACAACCGGCGCAGCATATTGGCAACACCCAGCAATGCACCGGTCGGCTCGCCCGAGGAGTTGGTCAGATTGGGAAGTGCGTGGTAGGCGCGGTAGAGGTAAGATGAACCATCGATCAGATATAAAATTTTATCGGAGCTCATAGTAGGGCCTGTAGACAATTGTAATCCAAATTCTGTTAAACGGGTCTGCTATGCTGAGAGTATAGAAAAACGTGTTTGGCTGCGAGGGAGTTACGCAAATGAAGATCACATGGAAAGTTATCGCACTCGGTCTGGCCGCTGCCGGCACACTGAGCTTCAACCTGGTGCTGGCACAACAGGAAGATGCCGACTTGGCCGCACCACCGCCTATTCCACCCAAAGTGCCAAATGAAGAACTTGCACCCAGCGTTGTGATCACCGAAAAAGAAGGTGAGCGTATCGAAGAGTACAGCCGTGATGGCCGTGTTTACATGGTAAAAATTACGCCCATCAAGGGGCCTGCCTACTGGTACCTGGATGAAAATGGTGATGGCCAGCTTGAACTGCAACCTACCGATAAAGGTCATGGCCCGGTCCGGCCCGTATACTGGAAAATCAAAGAGTGGTAAAACCAGCCACATGAGCATCACTGCAGAGGCAAAAAGCAGCTTTCAGCCGTTGCGCAATTTCATCGCCCTTTGCGGCAAAAGTGTGGCCTGGCTGACGCTGATCATGGTGCTGCTCACTTTCACCATCGTTGTACTTCGTTATGGTTTTAACCTGGGCTGGATCTGGTTACAGGAATCATTGATCTACCTGCACGTTGCTGTGTTTACAGTCGCCGCAGCATGGACCCTGCAACTGGACGGGCATGTTCGGGTGGATATCTTTTATGCCACTATGCCGGAGAAAAAGCGTGCGCTGGTTGACCTCCTCGGCACGTTGGTATTCCTGCTGCCGTTTTGTATTTTCCTGCTGGTGATTGCCTGGCCCTATGTATCAACTTCGTGGAAGTTACTGGAGACATCACGTGAAGCCGGTGGCCTGCCGCTGGTGTTTTTGCTCAAGACACTGATTATGATTTTGCCTGCGCTGTTGCTGGCCCAGGCATTCATCAATGTGACGGATGCGTGGAAAACCATACGTAATTATGACACCTGAGCGCTGTGCACGACTGGACGCGGTGCTCGCAAGACGTCAACCAGACCTGACCGTATTCGCTGAAAACCTCCACAAGCCCAAAAACTTTTCTGCCATGGTGCGCAATTGCGATGCCGTGGGAATCAACGAAATGCACACACTTCCAGGTGAAACCGAACTGCGCAAGCACTGGAATACGTCCCAGGGAGCTGAAAAATGGATGCGCGTCAGAACGCACGACAGCTCCGAACAAGCCTGCACATGGCTGAAGTCCCGGGGCTTTCAACTGGTAGCGGCCCACCTTAGTGACACGGCAATTGATTACCACCAGGTCGACTTCACCCAACCCACCGCGCTGGTGCTGGGTACCGAGTTATTCGGGGTCAGCGATGTTACTCTGACCTGGGTTGACCAGCAGATCAGCATCCCGATGATGGGGGTCACCCAGTCACTGAATGTCTCTGTCGCTTGTGCGATCGTCCTGTACGAAGCCCAACGGCAAAGACAGGCAGCCGGGTTGTATGACAGCTGCCGACTTGACCGGGAAACACTGGCTCGCCAGCGGTTTGAGTGGCTACACCCGGTTTTGACAGATTATTGTCAGCGGCACGGGCTCGATTACCCCGCACTTGATGAGTCGGGCGACCTGGCAGAGCCGATGCCCCGCTCAACGGCCCCCTAAACACCTGTAGGAGCGGCGTCTCGCCGCGATGCTCTTCTGACATTTCGGCAAAAAATTAACAGTCGCTACGTGCATCCATGCACTCCCGCGAGACGCGGCTCCTACAGGTTCCGTTTACAGGCTTCAATGACCGACCTGGTTTCCGGTTGTTTCCCCGTCCAGATTTGAAAACTTCGGGCCGCCTGCTCCACCAGCATCCCCAAACCATCGATATATGGCTGGCGCATCTCATCGCAGTATTTCTTCAACGGCTGGCTGGCCTTGAAGTAGTTCAGGTCGTAACACAACGCACCCGCTGCAAACAGGTCGCGGGTTAGCGGCGTTGCCTCACCATGATGGCCCAGTGAAGTCGCATTGATGACGAGATCGAACCTGTCTTGCTCCGGCAAAACCATACAAGGCAAATCCTTCAGGGGCGTCACGTTAATGTATCCGACCGGACTGAATCGCTTTGCCAAACCCCAGGCCCGCTCCGGATTGCGATTGACCAACATGATTTCAGCCGGATCATGTGCCAATAACTCCCCGAGTATTCCCGCCACTGCACCACCGGCCCCTAAAATCATGATCCGCCGGCCATTGAGTTCAACCCCATGATTACGGGTCAGGTCGGTAACCAGGCCAATGCCATCGGTATTGTGAGCAGACCAGCCTGATGCTTTATATACCAGCGTATTTGAAGCCTGGGCCAGGCTGACCGCAGGCGTTGATTCTGTGGCCAGTTGCCAGGCATCATGCTTGAGGGGCAGCGTGATATTGCAGCCAACTCCGCCGGCGTCCCGGAATTTTTCCAATTCAGCGGGAAATGCCTCCGCGTTGGCCTCGATTCTCTGGAAATCAATCTGAAGACCGAACTGTCCGGCGAACAAGCGGTGGATGCGGGGTGAAAGCGACGCTTTGATGGGCGACCCGAACAGGGCCAGCCTGATCAAATCGCCATCTAATCCTTGTCTCTCAGCCATGCCGCTGCCTGCAATGCGAAATAAGTCAGAATGCCATCTGCACCAGCACGCTTGATACCGGTCAGTGCTTCCAGAACGACTGCTTTCTCGTCCAGCCAGCCATTAATCGATGCCGCCTTGAGCATCGCATACTCACCGGATACCTGGTAAACGAAGGTTGGCGCACCAAAGGTTTCTTTCACACGCCTGACCACATCCAGGTAAGGCATACCCGGCTTGACCATGACCATATCCGCACCTTCATCAAGGTCCAGTTCTACTTCCGTGATGGCTTCATCGGAATTCGCCGGGTCCATCTGGTAGGTGTATTTATTTCCGCCACCCAGTGCGCCGGCAGAGCCAACAGCATCCCTGAATGGCCCGTAAAAAGCTGAAGCATACTTGGCCGAGTAAGCAAGGATTTTGGTATTGACATGGCCACCGTCCTCCAGCGCATCACGAATGACACCAATCCTGCCGTCCATCATGTCGGATGGTGCAACAATATCCGCTCCGGCTTCGACATGTGACACAGCCTGTTTGACCAATGCCTCCACGGTTCGGTCGTTGGTTACGTAGCCATGCTCATCCAGCAAGCCATCCTGGCCGTGGGAGGTGAATGGGTCCAGCGCAACATCGGTGACAACACCCAGTTGAGGGAATGCCTGCTTCAGGGCGCGTATCGCGCGCTGAGCCAGTCCGTCGGGATTCCAGGCCTCGCAGGCATCATCAGTTTTAGCTTCGGGTGCGGTGACCGGAAACAGGGCAATCGCAGGAACGCCCAGGTTCACACAATCCGCAGCTTTAATCAGCAAGCGGTCAATCGTCAGTCGCTCAACACCGGGCATGGATTCGATGGCCTCGCTGCGGTTTTCCCCTTCGATAACAAATACCGGCCAGATGAAATCATCCGCTGTTAATACCGTTTCACGCATCATGCGGCGGGAAAAATCATCTGCGCGCATCCGGCGCATCCGTGTGGAAGGAAAACTCATAACTGTTGGTCCTGTTTTATGTGGGTTATCCAGGTGGATATTTTACGCCGTTTCATCATCGTACTCATACCAGTCGCACAATTTATCCACCAGTTCTTCAAGCCCGGTTTTTTTACTGGAAGAAAATATCTGGATGCTGGCAATGTCCGGTAAATCCCGTCGAACTTTTAGCAAGGTTGATTGCGCCGGTCCGCGTTTGAGCTTGTCCGCCTTGGTCAGCAATATATGGCAGGGAGTGTTGGCCGCCTCACACCAGGCCAGCATCTGTTGATCAAACTCGCGCATCGGATGACGGATATCCATCACCAGCACAACACCACGTAAGCAGCTACGGGTCTGAAAATAACGTTCCATGACCCTGCGCCAGTGTGCTTTAAGCTTCAGTGGCACCTTGGCATAACCATAGCCGGGCAAATCGGCGATACGACGGTCTTCATCCAGTTTAAAAATGACAATTTGCTGTGTGCGCCCCGGTGTTTTACTGGTTCGCGCCAGTGATTTTTGATCTGTAAATGTATTAATTGCGCTCGACTTACCCGCATTTGACCGACCGGCAATTGCTACCTCAATACCATTGTCTTCCGGCAGTTGTTTCAACTCATGCGCATTGAGCACATAGCTCGCGACACGAAATGGGTTAGTTCTTTTCAAAATAGTTTTCTCAATTGTTATCTTTGGGCTGGAACGCTTCAGCTTAAAACGGGATAATAGCGGACCATTTCGATCATTGTACGCAAACATTCCTGGAGAGTACGAAATGAAGCACTTAATTCTAGTTGCAGCTGCCTTCTTGCTGCTGGTCAACACATCTGCCTTCGCAGCTGGTGACGCAGAAGCCGGTCAGGGCAAATCAGCGATCTGCGCTGCATGCCATGGTGCGGACGGTAACAGCGCTGTGCCCAACTGGCCGAAGATTGCAGGCCAGAATGCCCAGTACCTCGAACGTCAACTCGGTCTGATCAAAAGTGGTGCACGACCGGTGCCCGAAATGGCTGGAATCGTTGCCAGCCTGAGCGATCAGGACCTGGCAAATATTGCGGCGTACTATTCCACCCAGACCATTAAGCCCGGCCTTGCTGATGATGCAACCCGCGCCAAAGGCGAACAACTGTATCGTTCAGGAAACAGCGCGACCGGCATACCTGCTTGCATGGCATGTCACGGACCTGCCGGTGAAGGCAACCCGCTGGCCAGGTACCCTGCACTCGCCGGGCAGCACGCTGTCTACACCGAGAAAATGCTGAACGGTTTCCGTAGCGGCACCACATGGGGTGAAGATGACGAAAGCAGCAAGATCATGGCAGATGTCTCTTTCCGCCTGACAGATAAAGAGATCAAGGCAGTGGCCGCCTACATTCAGGGTCTACACGCTGTCAGCGAATAGGAACGGCCGCTAATTTTTGTCACAGGGGAACAACCGGAGCCGGATGTGGTCTGTTACCCGACAAGACAATCCCGGGGATTAAAAATGATACACAAAGCAATAATTGCTCTTAGCCTGCTGCTCGGCAGCCAGGTCGCCTTTGCCCAACAGGGGAAATATCAGGAAGGCGTACATTATTTTAAAATCGACGAGACTGCAGCCGCAACCGTCTCAGACACCGTTGAGGTCACCGAACTTTTCAGTTATGGCTGCTCACACTGCAATACCTTCGAACCGTATATGCAAAGCTGGAACAACAGCAAGCCGGATTATGTGAAACTGAACCGATTGCCCGTATCTTTTGGCCGCGCTGCATGGCAGTTGATGGCCCGTGGTTATATGACTGCTGAAATGATGGGTATTGCCGAACAAAGCCATGTACCAATGATGGATGCAATCTGGAAAGAGCACAAACAGTTCCGTAGCGTGGAAGACCTGGCTGATTTCTATTCCGGATTTGGTGTAGAAAAAGATGCGTTCATCGCGCACTATAAATCATTTGCTGCGGACAGCAAAATGCGAAAAGGTCAGCGTGATGTTCAGCTGTTTGGTATTAAAGGAACACCAACACTGGTTGTTAACCGGAAGTACCGGATTGAAGGTAATAAAGACGTTCCCGGGTTTGACTCCATGTTGAGCGTGGTGGATTACCTGGTTGAGCAGGCGCACGCAGCGAAAGAAGTAGCCGCCAGCGAGTAGCCGATTCATCGACGTTATCGCGAGCAGCGAAGCTGCTTGCTCCTACAGGTGCATAAGGGTATTCTGTTGTTTCCTTACCACACCTTTTTAATACAGTATGTCGCAAGCGCAAATTCTGGTCGTTGATGACGAGCCTGATATCAGGCAACTCGTACAGGAAATCCTTGAGGATGAGGGGTATTCCGTACAATCGGCAAAAGATGGAGAGAGCGCGCGCCTGCTTTACGCTCAACAAAAACCCGACCTGGTATTACTTGATATCTGGATGCCGGATATTGATGGTATTTCATTACTCAAAGAGTGGTCCGCAGCAGGTGAGCTTGAATCGCAGGTTGTGATCATGTCCGGCCACGGAACGCTTGAAACGGCTGTTGAAGCCACCCGTTTAGGTGCTTTTGATTTTATCCAGAAGCCTTTATCACTGGCAAAATTGCTGGCGACCGTACGCAAGGCGCTGGACGCACGCCCGCATGCTCAGGCTGCTGGTGCAACTGCTCAACATACGCTGCAGCAAGAGCCGCTGGGCACCAGTCCGGCCATGCAGTCATTACGTAACAAGGCCAGGCAGGCAGCCAGTCATGGGTCGCCTGTGATGATCACCGGTGAAGCCGGCAGTGGCCGCAGGACACTGGCCCGTTATATCCACCATTTGTCAGCCGCCCTTGGTGAAATGGTCATCTTTGACCACAGCCAGGCCGGCATGGAGCCTCCTTTAAGCTACCTGTTTGGATCCGTATCAAACGGGCAGCCTGTCAACGGCCTTTTAGACCGGGCAGCCAATGGCACCTTGTTTGTTCCTGACCTGCCCAAACTGTCAGCGGACATGCAGGAACTGCTAAACAACGCGATCGAATCCGGCAGCTTTACAGCAGCTGGTAGCGGTAGCCAAAAGCCGTTGACCTGCCGCATTATCTGTAGCGCCCCGGAAGACCTTGAACGCTGTGTCCGCGACGGGCAAATACTCAATTCATTGTATTTCCGCCTCAATGTACTGCCATTACAAGTTCCGGCCCTGCGCGAGCGTCCTGAAGACATCCCGGAACTGGTGCGCTACTTTTCTGACTGGTTTCCCAACCAGGAAAACCTGCCCTACCGGCAGTTTTCTGTTTCTGTGCAAAACCGTATGCGCAACCATGGCTGGCCTGGTAATGTGCGTGAATTGCGTAACCTGATCCAGCGTCTGTTGGTTCTCGGTGGCAATGGCGAGATCTCAATGCAGGAAATTGAAGAGGCCCTGCACCACAGCGTTGCCGACGTGGAAACAACGGACAGTGGCCAGGAAGCATTGTTTGACCTGCCGCTGCGCGAAGCCCGGGAACAATTTGAACGTGAGTACCTGACCTACCAATTGAAAAAGGCCGGTGGCAGCGTTGGTAAATTATCTGAATCGGTGGGCATGGAAAGAACCCACCTGTATCGTAAATTGCGATCATTGGGTATTGATCCAAAATCCGTAACAAGGGGTGAAGGTAAACCGTGAAAATCGTAATTCTTGGCGCGGGTCAGGTAGGCTCCACGGTCGCAAATGCACTGGTCCATGAAGACAACGACATCACCATTGTTGATAAAAATCAACGCCGGCTCAAAGAACTGCAGGATCAAATGGATATCCGCTGCGTACTTGGCCACGCATCATTTCCCAAGGTGATGGAACGGGCCGGTATCGAGGATGCCGACCTGGTGATTGCGCTTACCAATTCTGACGAGACCAACATGGTCGCCTGTCAAATTGCTTACAGCCTGTATAACGTGCCGACCCGCGTTGCCCGGGTTCGCTCAGCTGAATACACCGACCGGCCTGAATTGTTTCACCGTGAGCACTCCCCTATCGATGTTCTGATCAGCCCTGAATTACTCTTAACCCAGTATATAAGCCGGCTGATCGAGTACCCGGGTGCTTTACAGGTTGTGGATTTTGCCGGTGGCCGGGCGCAACTGGTCGCCACCGAGGCCGTCGCAGGCGGGCTGCTGGTCGGGCAAAAATTATATACGCTGAAACACCATATGCCCGCCCGTACAGAAGCTCGCGTGGCTGCAATTTACCGCAATGAGCAATTGATATTGCCATCGGGAGACACCGTCATTGAAGAAAATGACCTGGTTTTCTTCCTCGCAGCAAAGCGACATATCCGTACCGTCATGAAAGAACTCAGGCCCCAGGATCGTCCGGTCCGGCGGGTCATTCTTGCCGGCGGTGGAAACATTGGCAAAAACCTCGCGCGACGGCTTGAACGTGACCACCATGTAAAAATCATAGAACGGGATCCGGAAAGGGCTGAAGAAATTGCCGAAGAACTGGCCAAGACGATTGTGCTGGTAGGTGACTGTGCGGATGAAAACCTGCTCAGGGAAGAAGCCATAGAAAACACCGATGTTTACTGTGTGCTGACCAACGATGATGAAGCCAATATCATGTCTTCTTTACTGGCAAAACGCATGGGTGCAAAGAAAGTGATTGCCATCATCAACCGGCCAGCTTACGTGGACCTGATGGAATCCGGCACCATCGATATCGCCGTATCGCCTCAGCAGGTCACCATCGGCTCGCTGTTGACCCATATTCGCCGGGGCAACATGGTGAGGGTGCATTCATTAAGAAGCGGAGCCGCCGAAGCAATCGAAGCAGTGGCGTTGGGTGACCGGCGTAATTCAAAAGTAGTCGGACGCGCCGTGGAAGAACTGGATTTACCCACCGGCACTACCATCAGTGCCATCGTCCGCAATGAAGATGTCATCATCGCCCATCACGATACCATCATTGAGGAGCACGACCACGTATTACTGTTCGTGCCCGACAAGAAGCAGATCCACGCCGTAGAACGGCTTTTTCAGGTCAGCGCCACCTTCGTCTGATCAACATGCGGGCTCCGGAATGAAAAACGCAACCGTTCAGAAGATTGTGGGATTCCTGATCGCAGGCGCCAGCCTGATGATGCTCCCGCCCGCACTGGTTTCCTGGATATATGATGATGGCACCGCCGGTATTTTTATTACCAGTGCCATTATCCTTTTGCTCACCGGTTTAGCGATATTCTTGCCGGTACGCCACATTCACCAGGAATTGCGCCTGCGAGACGGATTCCTGATCGTTGCAGCATGTTGGCTGGCGCTGGCACTGGTAGGTGCGCTGCCGTTTCTGTTGTTACAGCAACCGGACCTCTCCTATGTGGATGCTGTATTTGAATCCATGTCGGGCCTGACAACCACAGGTGCCACCATACTGACCAACCTCGATGAACTGCCCCGTGGTGTTTTGTATTACCGCCAGCAATTGCAATGGCTGGGTGGTCTTGGCATCGTGGTACTGGCCGTTGCTATCCTGCCCATGCTGCGGATCGGTGGTATGCAGCTATACCGTGCCGAGACACCCGGGCCGATGAAAGACAGCAAGCTGACACCGCGTATCACGGAAACTGCCAAGGCCTTGTGGCTTATATACCTGGGCATTACCGTTTTGTGTGTGCTGGCATACTGGCTGGGAGGCATGTCATTATTCGACGCAGTCGGACACGCTTTCAGTACTGTCGCGATTGGCGGAATGTCTACACACGATGCCGGGTTTGCCTGGTTTGACAGCCCGACCCTCGAGGCATTAGCGACCATTTTCATGGTGGTCGCCGGTATTAACTTTGCTATCCACTTCACATCCTGGAAACGGGCCAGTGCGCAGCCCTATTTCAACGACCCGGAATTAAAGGTCTATGCGTCGTTGCTACTGGGTTTTGTGATCATGGTCACCATCGCGCTGTACCTGAACGGAACTTACTCAACCATCGCCGAATCCGCACGTTACGCAAGCTTCCAGGTTGTTTCTGTCATGACGACAACCGGGTTCACAACGGCTGATTTTTCCATCTGGCCGGGCTTCATTCCAATCATGTTGATATGCATCGCATTTATTGGCGGCTGTGCGGGCAGCACATGTGGTGGAATGAAAGTGATTCGCGTCATGCTGCTGTACCGCCAGGCAATCCGGGAAATCCGTCGCCTGATCCATCCCCACGCGGTCATCCCTGTGAAGATCGGTGGCCGCAAAACATCTACCACTGTCATGGACGCGGTCTGGGGATTCTTCTTTTTGTATGTTGCCAGCTTTGTGACGATTACCATCGCACTCAACGGTGTTGGCGTGGATCCGGTTACCGCCTATGCCGCTGCCGCTGCCTGCATCACCAACCTCGGCCCCGGACTGGGTGATGTCAGCGCCAACTATGCCAGCCTTAACTCTACCGCAAAGGTTATTCTCAGTTTCGCCATGCTGATGGGCCGGCTGGAAATTTTTACATTACTGGTCTTGTTTACACCGGCATTCTGGCGTGATTAGAGCCTTAACAAAAAAATTAAAAATTTAATCAATTTTAATAACTCCTTTACCCGCCTGACAGATTCACCTTCTATACTTAAGCTGAAGACAAAAAGGAAGTCTTCGTAGAAAAAGGGAGATAGATTAAAAGGGAAGTTCTACTAAAGGGGCAGACAATTTAATCTTAACTATGTGACAAGGATGTCGCTATGTCCCGGAAGTACTTTTAGCCTGCCTTATAAAAGGGTTTTTCCCCTTCCGGGCGGTTTCTAAAACGTTTGTATGCCCACAAATTCTGCGTCGTATCCACTTCAATACATTGCTCCAGGCTCTGGTTCACCGATGTCAGGGCTACACGCATGTCGCTGTTATAGGTATCTTCATCCGCTTTGAATACATGCACGCAGTACCGACCACCTTTGCGTCTCTCACAAACACCGAATATGATCGGCGCACCGGTTCGCTGCGCCATTCGCGGGAGTAAAACGCCAGTGAGGGTTTCAATTCCATAAAAAGGCGCGAACTGACCCTCACCCAGGGTGGGCTCCTGATCCACAACCAAACCCACAGAACGGCGCGCTTTCAATAGTTTAAACATTGTACGCAGACCGGCGCCGGTGGCCGGCACTAAATTTGCACCACCGCGACGGCGCTTCTCCAACAACATTTCCTCGACATCAGGGTGCCTGCCCGGCTTGTATAAGATCGCGCCATTCAGGTATTGCTGCATAAAAAGACTGAGTAATTCCCACGCACCACAATGCCCACACGCCATGATCACTCCTTTACCCGCACGTTCAGCTTCATGGTACAAGTCGATGCCCTCAGGCTCATCAAAATGGCTGAAAATCCTGTCCAGTGGCCAATGCCATAACATACCGGCTTCGAACACTCCGCGAACATATTGGGTCATGCTGTCCCGGGCGATACTGTTCAGCCGGTCGGAATCCATATCCGGATACGCCGCACGAAGATTCAACCTTGTCACACGCCGTTTACGTGGTGACAGATACCACAAAACAGCCGCCACGGGTGGTGCGATGAATTCAGCACCCCGTGGAGTGATCCAACTGAATACACGCAGCATGATGCGTAACAGCAACAGCTTCATAAACTACTCATTCCGGATGTTAGAATCATAAAATGATCGCATTACTGCAAAGAGTATCGGAAGCCAGCGTGCTTGTTAATGAAAATTCTTCCAAACCCGAAGTTACCGGGGCTATCGGCGCAGGCATACTCGCCCTGGTGGCGGTTGAGAAAGGCGACTCAAAGGCGCAAGCGGACCGGTTGTTACAACGAATCCTGGCTTACAGAATATTTGAAGACGACGGCGGTCGGATGAACCTCAACCTGCAACAGGTGCAGGGTGAACTCTTACTGGTCTCACAGTTCACACTGGCGGCTGATACCAACAGTGGTAACCGTCCAAGCTTTACACCGGCGGCCGACCCGGCAGAAGGACGTCGCCTGTTTGACTACCTGCTCGAATCAGCAAGGCATGAACTTGGCACTGTGGCAACAGGAAGGTTCGGGGCGTATATGCAAGTCAGCCTGGTGAATGATGGTCCGGTTACGTTTAACCTGCGCGTCCCGCCGACAGGCTTAAAATAACCTATCGCACTGCATAATCGCGGCGAGACGCCGCTCCTACAGACGGACTGCTAGTTTTCAAATTCTTTGAGCTTGCGGGTCAGGGTATTGCGACCAAGTCCCAAAAGACGGGCTGCTTCTACCCGTTTCCCACCGGTAAAATCCAGTGCGCAGTCAAGAATCGTCCGCTCCAGGTTGCCACGTGCCTCGGCCATCAGGTCAACCTGGCCGCGCGCAAGTGCCGTGTGGGTCCAGCGACGCAGGCCCTCAGGCCAGGTACTATCTGCTTGATCGCCCGGGTCAATTTCGCTGAGACTGGATGGCAGGTCCTCCGGCAATATCTGCTCTCCAGGCGCCATCACGCACATTTGCTGACAGAGGTTCTGTAACTGACGGACATTGCCCGGCCATGCTTTGCGCTTCATTGCCTGTATGGTTTCCGGCAAAAGGTATTTCTCTTCCAACCCCAGGTCGATGGCTGCCTGGTGCAAAAAATGCCTGGCCAGGAGCGGTATATCATCATCACGCTCCCGTAACGGCGGCAACTTGATGGTAATCACGTTGAGGCGATGGTAAAGATCTTCTCTGAAACTTCCATCCGCAATCCGGGCTTTCAGATCCTGATGTGTTGCTGTGACAATCCGGACATCTGCCCGCAACAGGTCACGCCCGCCCACCCGGTAATAATCTCCCTCGGCCAATACACGCAGAAGACGCGTTTGCAATGGCAGGGGCATATCGCCAATTTCGTCCAGGAACAACGTTCCACCGGCAGCTTCCTCAAAACGTCCGGGCCGCCGCGCATGCGCGCCTGTGAATGAACCACGTTCATGGCCGAACAGCTCAGACTCCAGCAACTCGGACGGGATGGCTGCTGTATTGATTGCCACAAAAGGGCCACTGGCCCGCGGACTGTGCTGGTGCAATGCACGTGCAACCACTTCCTTACCAACACCGGTTTCGCCTGTAATCAGTACACTGATGCTGGTACGGGACAACCTGCCGATGGTACGGAATACCTCCTGCATAGCCGCCGACTCGCCAATCATCTGGCCTGATCCGATCGTCTCCTCGCTTACCGGGCCTGCGACTGAGTTCGCTGTTGCCCGGCCCACGACAGACAATACCTTGTCGAGATCAAAGGGTTTTGAAAGGTAGTCGAATACACCCGACTGGAAGGCTGAAACAGCCTGATCAAGGTCAGAGAACGCGGTAATCGCGATCACTGGAACGGTAATATCATTGTCTTTAAGGGTTTTTAAAACACTCAGGCCATCAGCATCCGGCAACCGGATGTCAGTAATGATCACAGAGGGCTGACCTGTACCCAGGGCCTCGGAGATTGCCGTTACTGTTCCAAAGCTCCTGGTTAGATAACCGGCACGCTTCAGGGCCCTCTCAAGCACAAAGCGAATCGCCTCGTCATCATCTACAATCCAGATGGTTGCAGCGCCCGGGCTTCTGCTCTCAATCATGATGACGCACCAACGGCAACTTCAAGGTAAATCTGCTACCGGTCTCCAGTGGTTTGTAAGTCAGCAATCCATCGTGTGCAGCTGCGATCTGCTGTGACAGCGCCAGGCCCAGACCGGTGCCATCGCGGCGACCTGTCACCATTGGCATAAACAGCAGGCTGCGTAATGATTCCGGAACACCACAACCATTGTCATCAATATCCAGGCGTACAACGGTGCTTACGCCCGGTTTTAGCAGGGCGCTGTCATGTTCAATCCGGCTGCGCAATGTAACCTCTGTCGCTCCGGCCTGAAAGGCATTACGTGCCAGGTTAAGGAACAATTGCCGCAGGGCTGTCGCATCGGCGTTGATGTCCGGGATACTGGGGTCGTAATCATGAATTATTTTGACACCCTGGTTAGACTCGAGGTGCAGCAAGTCGGCTGTTTCACCTAATACCCAGTGTACATCCACCAGGCTGCGTTCCAATTCCGGCTGACCAAATCTCTTCAGCAGTTCATCCACACGATCGACTTCACGCATGATTAATTCTGCCAGCGTTCCCAGCTCACCACCGTTCAACTCCGCTGCCATCATCTGCGCAGCGCCGCGTATACCACCGAGCGGGTTACGAATCTCATGCCCAAGGTTGCGGCGTAGCAACTCCATCATCCCGGTCTGCAACTCACGCTGCTGTAACTTGTTTTGTTGTTGTTGCCATTTGAGGTTGTAGAATTCCAGCAGCAGATGCTGGTCCGGCATTGCTTTAATATTGCAGTCATACCAGCCATCGGCAAGTTCACATTCACGTAAATGTCGATTGCGCCGGTCATTACTTGTTGCAGAAATGGCCCGGGTCAGCGCGGCAGGGATTCGTTCCAGGCCCTGAAACGGCCCACCGAATGCCCGTTCCCTGCCGGTATCAAGACAATTCTCGGCAGCCGCATTCATCATCCTGATACAGCCTTGCGCATCCAGCTCAACTACCGCGGTAGACAACATTTCAAGCATGGAGCGTACCGGGCATTGTGCATTAGCCTCCGCGAGCGCGGTTATACAGGCCTGGTCGCCTGACAAAGAAAGTAATTGGCTCTGCGGTCGCGATCTTGCGGTTTTTCGAATCAGTCAGTTGTGCTTCCACCTTGTGCTCGCCGCGATCAATATTCGGCACAGGGATAATCTGGTCACTGGTTTTCGCGATCTGTTTACCATCAAGGTAAATAGTGACCTGCATACCATCCTGCAACTGGTAACGCGTGCCCCAGGCCACTGGCATAGCAGCATCTGGGTGCCAGACAGACTCCTCCTGCTGTGGAGAAATAATGGCGAAATCGGCATAGTGACTACGCAGATATCGCAACGTCATCTCTTTACCTTCTTCTTCCTCGGCATCAGCTTTTTTGGGTTGCTCGTAAACAGGGGTTTCAACCACACTGATGGGGGCCAGTTTGATTGGCTTTGAACCGTCTGGTGGCGGCGTGTCGGTATAAGTGACGTTGCCGTCCCCGTCCACCACCTTATACACGTCGGCCGCCATGACATTGGCCGCCATGAACATTGAGCACGCCATCAGCATCAGAAAGAAAGTTTTAATCATTACCTGTGTCATTGTCAGACTCCATCTTTGTACCGGTTACAAACCCCACTTAGGGGGCCCCGCATTCGGCGGGGCCAGCCGGTTTCCGTGGAACTGCCGAGTGACAGCTCCCTTATATAGAATAATACATATCAAACTCAACTGGATGGGTAGACATACGGAAACGTGTCACCTCTTCCATTTTGAGCTCGATATAGGCATCAATCAGGTCATCATCAAAGACCCCGCCGACTTTCAGGAAATCCCTGTCTGCATCCAGGGATTCGAGCGCCTGGGCAAGGCTGGAACATACCGTCGGAATATTCTTAACTTCCTCAGCAGGCAGATCGTACAGATCTTTATCCATCGCAGGGCCCGGATCAATCTTGTTGGCAATACCATCGAGGCCAGCCATCAGCATGGCAGCAAACATCAGGTAAGAATTTCCCGCCGGATCACCAAAACGTATTTCGATACGGCGTCCTTTAGGGTTGCCAACATGCGGGATGCGGCACGATGCCGATCGGTTGCGTGCTGAATATGCCAGCATGACCGGTGCTTCAAAGCCCGGAACCAGACGCTTGTAGCTGTTGGTCGATGCATTGGCGAAAGCGTTTAATGCCCGCGCGTGTTTGAAAATACCACCGATGTAATGCAGTGCCATGGTTGAAAGACCACCGTATTCTTCACCTGCGAACAGGTTTTCACCGTCTTTAAACAAGGACTGGTGAACATGCATACCGGAACCATTATCGCCAACCAGTGGTTTTGGCATAAAGGTAGCTGTGCGACCCGTCACATGGGCAGCATTATGGGTCGCATATTTGAACATCAGCATTTCATCTGCTTTGCGGGTGAGGGTATTGAACCTGGTGCCAATCTCACACTGTCCGGCGGTACCCACCTCGTGGTGATGTACCTCAACACCGATCCCCATTTTCTCCAGTATCTCGCAGATGCTGGAACGCAGGTCATGCAGGCTATCCACTGGTGGTACCGGGAAATAACCGCCTTTTACGCGGGGACGGTGACCATGATTGCCCTCTTCGTATTCTGCACCGGTATTCCAGGCGCCCTCTTCAGAATCGATGTTATAGAAAGTGGAATGCATATCGGTACCAAAGCTGACACTGTCAAACACAAAAAACTCAGGCTCAGGGCCAAAATAGGCCGTATCGGCAATACCACTGGACTGTAGATAGGCTTCAGCACGCTTGGCCAGTGAACGCGGGCAGCGATTGTAGCCTTCCATTGTGTCGGGCTCAACCACGTCACAGCGAATCACCATGGTGTTATGTTCCATGAACGGGTCCATAACGGCGGACTCAAGATCCGGCATCAGCACCATGTCCGACTCATTAATGCCTTTCCAACCTTTGATGGAAGAGCCATCGAACATTTTGCCATCTTCATAGAAGTCATCATCAGCCTGGCTGGCCGGCATAGTTACATGCTGTTCTTTACCTGCGGTATCACAAAACCGCAGATCAATAAAATCGACTTCATTTTCACGGATCATTTTCTGGATGGTTTCTGCACTCATTTCAATATTCCTGTTGTGTTTTCTTGCTAAGGTTCCAAGATGGATCACTATATATATGCAGATGTCGTGCCAAGTTGGCAAATAGGCTAATGTTTCTTTGGACGCTTGTTTCTTAGATTTTAGCGCCATAATCACAACATTTGAGCGCAATTTAGAAGAGGTTTAACAAACCCGTTAATTCACACCAATTTCAAGATGCTCGATACGCACCATTATGGCTCATTATTGGAAATAATGCACCTTTATAGTGCGTTTAGTGTATCAGTACACCAACCATAACAGCACAACACCGAGCATCAGGCGATAAATTACGAAGGGCAGCAGGCCGACGCGCTGTAACAGTGCGAGGAATGCGGCAATACACAACCAGCCTGCCAGGGCGGAGAGAACAACAGCAAGACCGAACTGCATCCAGTCAATAGGTGAGTCATGCGACAACATGCGCAGCACACCGTAACCACCGGCAGCCGCAATGATCGGTATCGACAGAAGAAAAGAGAAACGGGCAGCGGTGTTGGCGTCAAAACCGAGCATTCGTCCCATGGTAATGGTAATCCCGGAGCGCGAAGTGCCCGGCACCAGCGCCAGCATTTGCGCCAGCCCGATCATAAAGCCCGCCTTGAGGTTCATATCTTCCATTACCCTGCTACGCGTAAACCGCGCATCTGCCCACCACAGCAACAGGCCAAAGCCAATCGTGGCAAAGGCGATAATACGTACATCACGCAGCACGTCTTCAACCCAGCCATGTAGCAGGCCACCTGCCAGAATGGCCGGAATGCTGGCCAGTACGAGTGTGATGCCAAGTTTACGGGAAGCCTCATCACCCCTGCCCCTGCCCAGCCACGGTACTACCATTTGCCAGATCTCTTTACGGAAATATACCAGTGCGGCAAACAGGGTTCCCAGGTGTGTCGCAACATCAAAAACCAGCCCCTGGTCGGGCCAGCTGAACACTTTACTGCCAAGAATCAAGTGCGCTGAACTCGATACAGGCAGGAATTCGGTCAGACCCTGGATCAGGGACAGGACGATTATCTGGATGAGTGTCATGGTGTATATGTAATCCGGTAGATGACGCCTGCCCTGTCATCGGACACAAGCAAGGCACCGTCCGGCATGACAAGCACATCATTTGGCCGCCCCCAGTCCTCCTGACCCTGCAACCACCCTGATGCAAATACCTTTTTATCCACCACTGTTCCATCCGGCTTCACGTCCAGAACAAGTATTTGATAACCGGACTTCTCGGTGCGATTCCAGGATCCATGCTGGGTAATAAAAAGCCGGTTCTTATAAGCGTCGGGGAACATCTCGCCATCGTAAAACACCAACCCAAGCGCGGCACCATGCGGATCGAGCTTTGCAACCGGTGGGATGTAATCAGCACAGTCTTTCCCCTTGCCGAACTTCTCATCCAACAGGTCACCCTGGTGACAATAAGGGATACCAAAGTGCATGCCCTGTTTTGGTGCATGATTCAGTTCATCGGCTGGAATATCATCCCCAAGGCTGTCACGGCCGTTGTCGGTAAACCAGAGCTGATCGTTGTCCGGGTGAAAGGCCAGGCCCACGCTGTTGCGGACACCATAGGCGAAGACCTCCATGCCGGCCCCATCCGGATTCATCCGCCGAATCTCACCATAACCTTCTTTGTCACAAATATTGCAGGGTATGCCAACCGGGATATACAGTTTGCCGTCGGGCCCAAACCGCAGGTACTTCCAACCATGCAGTTGTTCTTTTGGCAGAATGTCCGTTACGACCACCGGCTGTGGCGGCTGATCAAGGTTTTCCTCAATATCGTCAAAACGTAAAATCCGGCCCAGCGCGCCAACATAAAGTGCGCCGTCCCGAAACTCGAGTCCGGTGGGCATTCGCAGGCCTTCGTCAACCAGCCTGACCTTGTCAGCACGCTGGTCCCCATCAACATCGCTGATCGCCCAGACCTTACCAGCACGACGACTGCCTGCAAATATCGTCCCCTTGTCACCGCGTGTCATTTGACGTGCATTTTTTACACCTTCCGCATAAATCTCAATGCTGAAACCAGGTGGTAATTCAATCAAACCCAGCTTCACTTCAGCCTGGATGGACCCTGTTAAAAAGAGGGCAAAACCTACCATGCATAATTTTGTAAATTTCATGCCAGCAATGGTAACAGCAGTTCGCAAACACAACACGCGGAAACCCAGGCTGCTAAACGTATATTACAAAACCCTAATAAACCAATGATAATCAACATCTTGGCCATTATTTATGTCATTATGATCACCATACATATAAAAAAAGATAAACTTTATGTGGACAGGGAAGTAATTGAAGTAAGGAAACAGCTAAAGAAATAAGCTAAAAATAACAAGCCGCTTGTCTGGTAATAAGTCAAAAACCAAGCAACCGGCCTGTCGTTCACTGCGGGGGTAGAAGACGACGTGTCCTTATTCGGAGAGTTAAACCGAGGCAGTGTATTTTGTGTCGGTATAGAGTTTTTTAATGCAAAACGCCTGGTCGCCCAGGCTACTATTCCAACCTCGGATTACACCGGCGTGTCGCTGTGGCTTGCGCAATGAGTTTCTTTGCTGAACTCAAGCGCCGCAATGTGGTTCGCGTGGGTATCGCCTACGTTGTCGGCGGCTGGTTGCTGCTACAGCTCACCGAAGTCCTGTCCGAGTTACTCAAATTACCCGAACAAATTGGCCCCATCGTGGTGTCCATCGTGGCCATCGGCCTGCCTATCGCCCTGTTTCTGGCCTGGGCCTACGAACTAACCCCGGAAGGTGTCAAACGAGAGAAAGACGTCGATCGCAGCGAGTCGATCACACCACAAACTGGTAAAAATCTGAACAATACCATTCTTGTAATGATGGCCCTGGTCATTGGGTATCTTTTGTTCGACAAGTTTTCTGAAAAGGGGTCAGAGCCCTTTTCTCAGGAAACATCGCAGCAAGTCGTGGAAACCAGCAATGAGAAAAGGGCTCCGACCCCGGCCGAAACAACACCAGAGATCCAGCGACAATCCATCGCCGTGCTGCCGTTCGACAACCGCAGCAACCGCGAGGAAGACCAGTTCTTCACCGATGGCATCCATGATGACCTGTTGACGACCATCGCCAAGATCGGCTCGATGAAAGTGATCTCACGTACCTCGGTGATGGAATACAAAAACACCACCAAAAAAATACCGGAGATAGCAAAAGAACTGGGAGTTGCAAATATTCTTGAAGGTGGAATCCAGCGCTCCGGTAACCAGGTGCGTATCAATGTGCAGTTGATTGATGCGCAGACCGATGAGCATTTATGGGCAGAAATCTATGATCGCAAGTTAACAGCTGAAAATCTTTTCGTGATCCAAAGCGAGATTTCCCGGGCCATTGCCGAAGCCTTGCAGGCCACCCTTTCCCCGGAAGAACAACAACGTATCGACGCCAAGCCGACTGACAACCTGCTGGCATACGATGCCTATATGCGCGGCCGTCAACTAATGGCTACCCGTGACAGCACCCGGCTAAAGCTGGCGACGGAAGAGTTCAACAAAGCCACTGAACTGGACCCATTGTTCGCCCTTGCATGGGTGGGGGTGGCGGATAGCAACTGGTTATTGTCTAATTATGGCTCACCCAGCGAAAAAGATTTGCTGCCTATCAGGGAAAAAGCTGTCAAAAATGCCCTGGCCATCGATGACAAACTGGGTGAGGCCTATGCCTCGCTGGGCGCAATCCACCGATTCTACGAACGGGATAAGGAAACTGAAACTGTTTATCAGAAAGCCATCGAGCTAAGTCCGAATTACGCGAGCACATATCATTGGTACTCAAACCTCCTCGGTTCATACCCACTGAGGATTCAAGAGCAGATGGACCTGGCGAAAAAAGCCGTCGAACTGGACCCCAGATCATCCATCATCCTCAATAACCTGGCCAGCGTTTACAACAACCAGGGGCTTTACTCACTGGCGGAAGGTCAATATCGGAAAGTGATTGAGCTCGACCCTGACTTTTCAGTGGGTTATACATCGCTGGCCAGCCTGTACATTTATGACATGAGCCTGTACGAGAAGGCTTTGTCACTGACACACAAAGCCATTGAGCTCGACCCCGGAAACCTGGAATACAACTGGAACCTGATTAGCATATACCTGGAACTGGGTGACCTGTCGAAGGCGCAGGATGTTCGGGATTATGTTGCCAGCCTGGAACCAAACAGCCTGATGGTTGGCATGATCGATGTCGTGATCAATGCATACAACAGGAACCCGGACGCAACCCGTGAAGCTATCAACTGGCTATTGCCAAAAATAGAGAATAACTCCGACCAGGTTCAAGTTTTGGGATTTTTTGCACTTACCCAGGGTGACATTAAGCGCTCAAGGGAAATATATTTGTTGGCCAATCCTGGCTGGCTACAAACCGACCAATGGCAAGCACTGATTGAAAGAGCCCCAATGTTTAGTTGTGTGGTTTCCTGGCTATTAATGAACTCTGGAGACCAGGACCTGGGAACTGCTTTATTGCATCAAACGACTACTTTTCTGGATGAATCCTTGCCGGCAGTGATCGAGCATAGTGACGTCCGGCATCCGGAAATTTGTTACCTGGCAGCTGGCCAATCTGACAAGGCCATACAATCCATCGAAACACAGTTGGCCCATAACCATCTATTCGACTGGGGCATCATCCACCAACTCCCCATGTACGACCTGATCCGTTTTGCGCCCGGATACCAGGCAGCACTGGCTGAACGCGAACGGCGTATTTCAATACAGCGCGAAGCAATTGTCGCCATGGATGTCGAGGCCGGCCCATGATCTATTTCATTTTCCAACCCGTAGGAGCCGCGTCCCCGCGGCGATTATGTCAGGTTTCCACACGGACCAAAGAGCATCGCCGCGAGACGCGGCTCCTACAGGAAGCATTATGAGCTTCATTGGGGAATTAAGGCGTCGTAACGTCTTTAAAGTCGCAGCTGCCTACGTCATCGTGGGCTGGCTGATCATGCAGGCTGGTGAGGTTCTTTCACCTGCCTTACACCTGCCGGACTGGATCAATTCAGCCCTGGCTTTTTTCCTGATTCTCGGTTTCCCATTGGCATTGATCTTTGCCTGGGCTTTTGAGATGACACCTGATGGCATCAAGAAGGAAAAGGATGTCGACCGTTCCGGGTCTGTGGCCGGCGCCACCGGTAAAAAACTAAACCTCACCATCATCATCGTGCTTGCGCTGGCACTGGGGTTATTCGCCTTTGATAAATTCGTACTCGATCCGGGCCGCGATGCCACAGAAATCGCGACGGCCGTGCAGGTCGCCCAGCAGCAGGCCGACGAATTAACTGAGCCTTCTGACAGTGAAGAATCCACTGATCAGAAGCCAGCCATCAACCACCTGTCTATCGCCGTCCTGCCTTTCGAAAACCGCAGCAATCGTGAAGACGATCAGTTCTTCACCGATGGCATGCACGACGACCTGCTAACCACTATCGCCAAGATTGGCTCAATGAAAGTGATCTCACGCACCTCGGTGATGGAATACAGGGACACTGTCAAAAAGATTCCTCAGATCGCACAAGAACTGGGGGTCGCCAACATCCTCGAAGGCGGCATCCAGCGCTCCGGTAGCCAGGTGCGGATCAACATGCAGTTGATTGATGCTGCAACCGATGAGCACCTGTGGGCGGAAATTTATGATCGCGAGCTGACCGCGGAAAACCTGTTTGCCGTGCAAAGTGAAATCACCAAAGCGATTGCCAATGCCTTGCAAGCCACGCTTTCCCCGCAAGAGCAACAACGCATTGAGGCCAGGCCCACCGACAATCTGGAGGCATACGATGCCTATATGCGTGGCCGGCAATTGATGGCTACGCGGGACTCCGTCAAGCTGAAACTGGCCACTGAGGAGTTTAACAAAGCCACTGAGATCGACCCTTTGTTCGCCCTGGCGTGGGTGGGTTTGGCGGATAGCCTCGCGATATCAATGGGCTGGGCCGACGTCCGTGCCGAAGACGCGTACCCCATCATGGAAGATGCCGTGAAGAATGCACTGGCTATCGATAACGGCCTGGGCGAAGCCTATGCCTCACTAGCCTGGATACACGATTACTACGGGCGAAATGATGAAGTAGAAATAGCCTATCAAAAAGCCATCGAATTAAGCCCCAACTATGCCAGCGCATATCAATGGTACTCACAACATATCGGAGATTCTGACCCACTGCGGGCACAGGAAAGCATCGACCTGATGCAGAAGGCTTCCAAACTGGATCCAAGGTCACGCATTATCACGCTTCAGCTGGGTTCGATGTATGGATCCCAGGGGCTTTTTTCACTGGCACAGGCCCAATATAGAAAAACCATTAAAATCCACCCTGATTTCTCGGCTGGATATTCTTATTTGGCAAGTTTATATCTGTACCAAATGGGCCAGTTTGACAAGGCGTTACTCTTGTCCAAAAAGGCCAATGAACTCAACCCTCGGCTCCTGACACGTGCGTGGGTACCCACCACCACATATTTGCAATTAGGTGATCTGGAAGCGGTTCAGGAACTTCGCAAAAAAATGGCCAGCCAGGGAGCAAAGGCGTGGCGCCTGGGTTTAGTAGATGTAATGATCAATGTTGGCAAAGAAAACCCGACCGGCACCCGGGAAGCCCTCAACGCGCTGTTACCGGAAATTCAACACAGTCCACGCTGGACCCGGTACCTGGGTTTTGTTGCGCTTACCCTGGGGGACATTCAACATTCACGGGAAATATTCCTGTCGCTCGAACCAGGCTGGCTCGAACCCGAGCAATGGCCAGGGCTAATTGAACGCCATACAGTTTACAGTTGTGCCATTGCCTGGGTGTTGATGAACACCGGAAATCAGGACCTTGGTACGGCATTGCTACAGCAAACTACAAGCTACATCGAAGAAACTTTACCCTCATTGACTCAACACCCTGACCTCGCCGCTCCGGATACTTGCTACCTGGTTGCCGGCGACACTGAGAAAGCCTTGCTAAGCATCGAAACCCAGTTGGCACACAACCACTTGTTTGCCTGGAACACTCGACACCGAATGCCCATGTATGACCTGATCCGTGAGGAACCAAGATACCAGGCAGCAGTAGCGGAACGCGAGCGCCGCATTGCGGTACAACGCGAGGCCATCGCAAGGATAAACAAGGAGGCTGGCAATGAGCTGTAGGAGAGAGCAGCTCCGCTGCTTACGAGCTCTTGGCCGGAGAGACCATCGATGAATTTCTTTGCCGAACTCAAACGTCGCAACGTCATCAAGGTGGCTGCCGCCTATGTCATTGTCGGCTGGCTGATCATGCAGGCAGGTGAAGTTCTTTCGCCAGCCTTACACCTGCCGGACTGGATCAA
>Ga0164313_10000213_pt1 | contig 43071 bp, 43 predicted proteins | sample GuaBasSedimGuay4_FD_113735 | JGI IMG/M metagenome (GOLD analysis project Ga0164313, IMG submission 113735) | Subseafloor sediment microbial communities from Guaymas Basin, Gulf of California, Mexico - Guay4, Core 4569-4, 0-3 cm | ecosystem: Environmental > Aquatic > Marine > Hydrothermal vents...
ACTTCTTGCTGAGACCGTCACCCGCAAGGATGCGGGTGCGAGCCCCATGGATGGGTTCACTGCGTGTCTCAGCAAGTAGTTACCGATTCATGTCTCGGTTTGTATAATCTTCGGCTAATGCCTGCTATATCGCTATTTGTATACAATAATGTATTTTTTAACGGGACAGCAGTGAAACTGTATAGTAACTATGTTATGTGGCTGTTAGTCTATGAAATTTTTACGACACAAAAAATCATCTGTTTATTTAAACCTGCTCACGGCGTTTATTATAAGCCTTGGCATTATTATGGCGTATCTTGTCTATGCTACCGAGAACAAGCTTAAGTATGATGCAGAAATAATTAATGAAACTGGCATTATCAGGGGTGGCATCCAGCGAGTAACAAAGCTTGTGCTGTCAGGTTATACTCAAAAACAGGAAAAAATATTTTCTGACATTAATCGTTTAATTAATAAATTCACTTCTGAGAAAGGATACAAACATAGAAAATTAGCTGGAGGCTTTGTAAGTATTATGCTGGAAATAAAAAAACAGTGGTTAATCCTTGAGGCTAGCTTAATTACATACCAGCTAACACCTTCAGAAAAACTCCATAAAAAAATAATTAATGAAAGTGAGGCTTGCTGGAAGCTTGCTGTTGAGGTGGTTCTTACAGCACAGCATGTTGCTGAAGATAATGTAAGACATGTTAAAAAACTTTTTTATATTTTTCTCGTTTTAAATATTATCAGCGCCACAATCATACTGTATCTTATTTTTTCATACGTTAAGAAAAAATTAGAATATGAGTCATCGCACGATCATCTAACAGCTATATACAATCGACGCTCGTATGAATATGCGATTGACTATGAGGTGATAAGAAATGAAAGATATAGTTCGCCTTTGTCGCTTATTCTATTTGATATTGATCATTTCAAGATCATCAATGATAAATATGGTCACAATACAGGTGATCAGGTAATAATTTCTATAACAAAGTTGATTGCAGAATCAATTCGTAAAAGTGACCTGTTGTTCAGAGTGGGGGGTGAGGAATTTGCAATAATAAGTCCGGAAACAAATTCTGCATCCGCGTTAAAACTGGCGGAGTCGGTTCGAAATACAGTTGATAATTATACCTTTGAAACGGTAAGCAAAGTGACTATCAGCTTAGGTGTAGCTGAATATTATCCCCATCTTACAAAAGACCATTTGTACAGCAACGCTGATCAGGCGATGTATCAGGCAAAAGAAGGTGGCAGAAACCGTACTGAAGTTTTTGATAATAGCAGCGTATAATTGTCAGAATGACCGTTGTTGGCCATTCAACAGACGTTGTTCGTTAATCGTCGCTCGTTATTCGTAAAAAATAACAAACAGCAGAAGCTGCATAGCCATTGGTTTTTTTATGTTTTTGCTTTTAACGAACAACGAATAACGAACAACGTCTCTTAAGGCTCAACTGCAGCCATGCGGAAGTCTGATGACCGGGTTAATAGCCTGAATGTATCTAAAAAAGTATTTACACTCCCTGACTTTCACCTTTATTTACTCATGAATTCAATAGCTGCTTTAAAATCATCTGCTGAACAATCATTACACATTCCCATAGGTGGCATAGCATTTAAACCTTTTGTAACACTTGCAACCAATGCATCCATTCCCTTCGCTAAACGTGGAGACCATTGCGCGGCATCATGTGCGGCTGGTGATTTTAAAGCAGCAGCAGTTGCTGAAGAATGGCATGTGGTACAGGCTTTATCATAGATAGCCTTACCATCTGCTGCAAAAACAGAACCACTCATAGTAACTAATAAACTTGCAAATATTATTTTTTTCATATTAAGCCTCAAATAAAGAATTAATCTTGTGTTAAATTATTAACCGGTATATTGTTAGGTAATTATGTACGAATGCAGTTTACGCTACATTAAGGCAGTTCTGTGTGACTATATCACAGATTATTTTTAGAAATAGGAGGATAATTTAAGCATTATTTTATTCACCGCTACTATTTTCCATCTTACTATTAATCTTAATAAACAATACTGCATTTTTTGTATGAATTCGTAGCTGTCTGAAGAATGACAAGTGGCTGAGAGATTAGAGGAATGTTTTCTGATATCCTGAAACTGTTTAAACGAAATCATGTTCTTTACATCATAAATATTTTTCAAAAGCAGTTATAGTTGTATTTTTAGTGCAGTTCTGAGTCATGTTTATGGGTTACATATTACGTTGTTATATTTGCGCATATGTTTTATCGTTAACTTTTACGTTAATGAATGCAACAGAGGTATATGCTGCTGATGCTGAGAAGGGGGCGCAAACCTTTCTTAAATATTGTGCGGGTTGCCACGGTTTTGAGGGTGAGGCAGCCTATGAGCATGCACCTTCATTTTCACTTGGTGAAAGAATGCAGAAGGATGACCGGGAATTGTTGCAAAGTGTGTTGAATGGAAAAAACAATATGCCGCCATGGCAGGACAAACTTCCAATTCAGGATTTGCGTAATGCTATTGCTTATTTACGTCTAATGTATGAACGTCATGAAAGGGGAGAAAAACCACGTCAGGATGAGCTGCCTGATGTTTATTATCTTTTTAAACCGATTGGCGAAAAGGATATGGACTGGACCAGCCATTAACAGACGTTGTTCGTCTTTCGTCTTTCGTCTTTCGTCGTTCGTTATTCGTAAAAAACAACAAACAGCAGAAGCTGCGCAGCCATTGGTTTTTTTATGCTTTTGCTTTTAACGAACAACGAATAACGAAAGACGAACAACGTCTCTTTCGTGGTGATAGTTAATGACCGTTATGTATACCGTTTTATAAATCAGGATACATAGATCAGGATACAGGGAGAAAATCGATAGGATAAAGAATGGTCAGGCTATCTGCACCTGGTTTTTTATCAAAAATAAATTTTAAAACACGTGCGACAATTTTCTTTTCCAGAGTCGGTGCGTTCAGGTTGCTGGAGTCGATAAAGCATTTTGAAACCTTGCCGCTGGCTTCGATGGTGAGGCGCAATACCAGTTGGCCTTTTAATAGAGGCTTTTTACGTAACTCACGGTTATATATGCGATACAGCGCCTCTTTGTAACGGTCGAATACGATCTGTATTTCTTCATCGCTACGAGTTGGTTTTACGCTATCTCGTCTGGCTTGTTTGCTTTGAGGATCACTGCTTAGTGTTTTATCAATTTTGCTTTCAACATGTGAAAACACCACCTTTTTAAGGTTGTTATCAGCACTAATCTTTTTTCTGTTAACCGATGCGGTGCTGGGTCCCCCCGTCGATAACGTAAGCTGGGAGGTGAGCAGTGAGCGCCCACCGCTATAGCGGCCAGAATCGCCATTCTGTGCAGATGATGTTAGTGCTGATGATTTATTAATGATCACGGCCTGCGCGCCCATTTTCATATCGGATGCGGCGTCAATAATGTCGGCGAAATCAGTCTTAAAGGCCAGTAAACCAGTTTTTTCGGCAATCTTACGCGCGATTTTTATTTTTTCCTTGTCAGCGGCTGGTTCATCTTTGATCTTTTCCGGTTCTTTGATTTCTTCTTCTGGTCTTTTTTCTGCAACCGGTTTCGGTGGTGGTGGCTGTGCTTTTTTAAGAATCAGTTTTGCTATGCGTTCTGGTATTTTGACGTATATGCTGCGATCCAGTGGCGGCAATTGCCATCGTGGAACAAGATAACCCGCCAATGCTGTCAGACACAGTGTGATCAGCATAACGGCTCGCAAACGAATCAGATCATGGTGCTGGTCTGACCAGGGCAGGGTGTCTGTTCCCCGGTAAAAACGGCTTATTTTCCGTTCTATGATAAATTCTGACTGCTGCTGTTCCAGTCTGTCTTTTAAGTCCAGCTGCTGTTCCAGCAAGCTGGCAATGTGTATTTCAAGTTCGGCAAGTTTCTGTTTTAGTGTGGTTCTTTGTTGATGCGTCTGTTCCTTTTGTTGTTTATGGTTTTGCAGTACGGATATTATATGCTGTATATGTCCTTTTGCCTGTTCAGGGTTACAGTCGTCACCCCATAACAGCCTGCTGGCAGAAAAACTTTCTATATTGTTTGCATGTTTGAGTATGCTGGACAGTGAACGGTATAAGCTGTCCTGTGTTTGCATCTGTTCAAGCAATTGCTGGTTTTTCCTGAGCGCCTCTTTTAGTTCCGTATTCTGTTTTTGTGCATCACTAATCTGCTGCCTGATAGTCTGCATTTTTTTATGGAGTTTGCTGGACACGAAGGCAGTATCCGGCTTAGTTGTCCTGCTTTGCAGCAGGAGGTTGCGGAGCAAACTCAGTAATGATATTCAGGGTTTTTACCGAGACTATTTCCAGGCTACCAATAATCCTTTTGGTTTTGGCTGACAGTATAGCGTAGGCAATCAGCAGGAAAATGGCGGACATCAGGCCAAAAGCAGTGGTGTTCATGGCAACAGAAATACTGGCGGAAAGAAAGTCGGCTTTTTCTAAGGGCGCGGCTTTGGCAACTGCAGTGAACGCTTCAATTAGACCGACGATGGTGCCTAGCAGACCGAACAGGGTAGCAATATTTGCCAGCAGTGCAAGATAATGGGTACGTTTATTTAGCTGCGGTGTGACTTCTGCCATGTTTTCAGTGGTGATAAAATCAATATCTTCGCGCTGCTGGATTTCACCCTGACGTTTTAAGCCTCTGCGTAAAATACCGGAAATTTCCGTACCATCATTACCGATTAGCTTGTGCGCCTGTGCAAAGTTGCCGCTTGCCAGTAACGGTTGAACATTGCGCCAGATACGTTTGTTATTGTACATAACTCGCGTTAGTTTGATATAGCGCTCGGTCGCGATGGCTGTGCCGATGATCAGGGTGATAAGGACCGGGAACATAAACACACCACCAGCCTGAAAAAAATCCACGAATGTTTTGACAGTAGGCATCAATTTTATTTTATAGTAGTAAACATGATCGACTTATGGTGTTAACTTATAACGGTTGCTATTGCTTAGTTTATACAATTGTAGCTGTAGACGGAATGAGTCACGATCCAGCGGTTGCATGATATTATTTATCTGGTCGGGTGAACGTTTTACACTGCGTTTGAGTTCAGGGTTTTGCCATGGAATGATATACAGAGATTTCGGCGCTTCTTTATTGCCGACGATGGAAATTCCCGGCAGCTGTTTGATCTTTTCTGTGTCTTCATTTGCAGCATAAACCGTCGTTAGCGAACTGAACATGATGCTAACAATAAAGCCCGTGGTTATATTCAATAGTGCCATAAAGCTACCGTGTTTGCATCCGTTGCCTGAGTTCCAGTACCCAGTCAGCGATGATTTTTTCATCCGGTTGGTATGACAAATAAGCCTGGTAATGCTCAAGTGCGCAAGGTAAATCGTGTAAATATATTTCGCATAAAATAGCCAGATTTTTTCTTGCTGGAAGATAGTCCGGGTGTTGTGTCAGTGCATTCTGGTAGCTTGTCCGTGCAGCGCCGAAATTGCCGGTTTTTCGATACAGCAAGCCCAGTTCATTATTTGCTACCGCGTGACCAATATCAAGACGCAGTGCGGAGATGAAATTTTGTTCAGCCTGTCTGGTTTTTCCTCTGCGGCTGTAGGCCATGCCTAAATTGACAAACGGCGCGGCAATGCGTTTTTCTTTTGTGGTGAATTCTTCCAGTAAAGTAATGGCTTCATCGTATTGTTGCTGTTGTAGATGCGTCAGTGACTGGATAAAAATTTGCTGCAAATGGTTATTAACGATAATGTTTTCTGCTTTAATTTTTTTTGCTGAGCCGCTGTTAACGCAGGCGCCTAAGGTGAGCGATAACATAATAAAAATAATACCAGCAGGTAAACGTGTCCACAGAGGCATTATCTGTTTTCCTCGGCATACAGATTTTGTAGAAAATCACTGTGTTGTTCCTGTTTGGCAAAACGTGCTGGCCACAGTTCGCCAAGACGGTGGATGCTTTTGCTTACCCATGGATCATATATGCCAGTATCCAGTAATTCAGTATTTTTTTTATGTATGCTGATGGCTTTTTCTTCAAACAGATAAATCTGATCTTCAAGCGCCAGCTCGTACTGTTCCCGTTCGAGTTCACTGAGACCGGTCGGGCGTTCAGATTCGGCCATGGCCTGGCTGAACTGCAGGTAAATTTCAGCAATATAAAAGGTAGCAGCGGTGGTCACATCGCTGACCTGGTATTCAAGCAGGCGACGGAATAATTCAAGTGCTGCATTCATATGTTGTTTTTTTAACGCCAGATTTTTTTTGAACGGTTTGCTTAATTTAACGCTACTGAAAGCGTGCATTTTTACTTCTGCCAGTATCAGCAGAGCATTGGCGGCAAGTTCACGGGTCTGCCACGTTCTTTCGTCACCGGTTTTTTTTTCAACCCTGATAAGTTTATTTAGTGTCTTGTGATAATTTATTGTGTCGTTTTTTAATTTATAAATATCAGCAATGTGCTGATAACTTTTTACCACATCGCTGGCTGGTGATGGAAATAATTTTACATATTGCTGATAGACACGCAATGCTTCATTGTATTTGTTTGCCTGTTGGTATAAGGCGGCCGCCTGTAATAAGGCATCACGTTGTCTGGATTTGTTGTTATTATTTTTGGCAATATGCTCAAACTCAATAGCTGCATTCAGGCGCTGGTCATTTTTTTTGTAGATTACAGCCAGGTTGCGTGTTGCTACTTCTGCCAGTTCATGTGTTGCATTGTGTTCCAGGAAATTTTCTAAAACGCTGGTCGCCTGTGACAAGTTCCCGTTGGCGATGAGTGCAGCGGCAGCATCGAATTGCGCCGAGGCAGCTAAACTGGCGTTCGGTGTGATTGCCGTGATGCGCAGAAAATGTTCTGCGGCAATAGCGTGCCTGCCGTATTTATTTGCCTGTTCGCCCTGTTTGTATATGGCTGCGGCAAGATTTTCAATTAGTGCCGGGTATTTTTTATCTTTACTTTCTGTCATCGACAGGGTTTGTTGATAAGCTTTTTCAGCCTCTGCGTAATGTGCCAGTTCAAATGACGCGTCTGCCAGTATTAGCCAGGCAGAGCGAAGCTGTGTTTTTTCTGCCTGTGGATAATGGCGAATAACGCGACCTGCGGTATTAGCTGCGGCAGTGTAATTTTTTAATAACAGCAGCTCATTGGCGGCAGTGGTCAGCACGGCAGCGGCCTGTGTGTGTTGTGGAACGTTTTCGACGAATAACAGTGAACTTTGTACAAGATCCTCACGTACGCTGTTGCGCTGCGCAGGGGCAACTGTTTTCAGGTGTTCACGGTAGGCAAAAATGGCCGCATAACTGGACTGTACGGCGATAGCTGAATCCGGAAAGTTATAGGCGGTGCGCTCGAATGCCCGTGCTGCGCTACGGTAGTCGCCCTGTTCAAGATACAGCTCAGCCAGCAGTTTACCCATTGACGGGGTACGTTTGTCCAGCGGGTAGCGATAATTATATTTTTTGTACCAGTAGGCGGCCTCGGTGAAAGCGGCCTGTTTTTGTTTGTTATCCTGTGTTTTTTCATTATGCAATTTTTTATAGGCGGCATGATAATGAGTGGCCAGCTTATAAATATTATTTTTCTGAAAGGTTTCGGTTTCTGGCTGATTTTCCAGTTTGTTCTTTTTCCAGTAGTCCGCTCGCCGGTCATAGGTTTTTGTGAACTGTTTTCTTGCTTTAATAGAAATCTCAGTAAATCCGCCCTGCTGGTAAATCTCAATTATGCGTTTAGCGTATGCGGGGGCTTTTTCGTCAAACGGGTAAATATCGATATAAGCCTGGTAGCTGTATGCGGCATCCGAGTAACGTTTTTTGGCAAGATAGTATTTGCCCAACTGCTGGTAGAGTTCAGCTTCATAGGCTTTGTTTCCGGTTTTATTTAAATAAGCAGTGATCGCATCTGCGCCGCCAAGATAGGAAAAACTTAAACTGATTGCACGGTAGCTGTCTGCCATGTCTTTGATGTTTGACAGGTCTTCAGTTTTTCCGGCAGCTCTGGCTTCGGTCATCTGGTGTTCGAGTGAGGTGATGAAATAATTGCGTGCCTGATTATATTTATCCTGCTTGAAATATGACCAGCCCAGTTTGTTGAGCGCCAGCGGGTAATATACACTTTTTTTGCCGAACGACAGCACGGCGGTATAACGTAAACTGGCCAGCTGGTATTTTTTTATGCTGAAGAAATATTCACCCAGTCTGAAATCAACTTCATCCATATGGGCAAAATCCGGGTAGCGGTTTGCCAGTGTTTGCAAGGTGGCTGCAGCCTGCTGGTTTTCACCGGCTTCCCTGTAGGCGCGAGATAGCTGGTATAGAACCTGGTCATTGCGATCATACATCGGGTAGTTTTTCAGTAGCAGGGTGTAATGTTTTATCGCCGCCCTGGCTCCGGGTTGTGCCGGGGATTCCATGCCGGCGATGTCATAATTGTTTTCCACTTCAAGGTCTGCAAGTCGGCGCATGGCCTCTGCTGTTTGTTTTGAAGCCGGCGCCTGCTGCAGGTATTTTCGGTAGCTGGCTATCGCTTTGTCCACACCGGCATCAACTTTTTCATCTTCTATCGGAATCCGGGTTTGTTGCAGAAGGGACACGGTGTTTTCCTTTTTGAGCGTGGTGCAGGCAGCAATAAGCAACACGGGCGACAATATCATTACTGGTAAAACAAGGGGGTTTACATGGAAGCTGAATAACAGGCCTTTCATTGCTGCTTCCTGGTGGCAAAATCATAACTTTCCGCCAGTGCAAACAGGGCATTAACACGGTAGCTTTCCAGCTTCGCCTGTTGTTGTTTCAGTTTACTGGTGGCCAGTGATGCCAGTAGCTCACCTGCTTTGCTTAAAGCCGGCTTGAGTTTGTTGTTGAGTTTGCTTAGTTGGCTAGAAAGTTTCAGCAGTTGTTTTTTTTGCCTGTTCAGTTGCGGGTAATAAGCAGCCTGTTTTTCCCGCAGTTGAAGGTAATTTTTGTATTGTTTTTTCAGCGGGCGAATTGTTTTATTTGCGCTTAGCTGCTGGCTACCGGTCAACTTTTCGGCGCGGACTTCGAGGTCTTTTATTTTCTGGTAAATTTTGAAAATGGTTTTTTCAGTTTCAGCCTGGCTGGCTGTGTAGTGTTTTTGTTTTAAGAAAATAAGTTCGTTAAAAGCATCAATGCTGTGTTGTTGCTGATGTAGACGGTTTTTGCTTAATACCAGATCGTGCAGACTGTCTGCCAGCAGACGAAATTGAGGGTCAGTTAAAAGCTTATGCAGGTAGAACGGCTGTTGCTGGCCATGAGCGACTAATTGTGCATAGGCTTTTTTGGGCTGTGCCTCGAAAGTGCTGCTTAAGTGGTGTTCCAGTTCGCCATTTTGTGCAAGTGTAATGGCGGTATTTATTTGCGACAATTCGGCTTCCAGGGTTTCGATGGTTTGGCCATAAAGGTTGGCTGCTTTGCCATGGGCGCCGAGTTTTGCATAAGCATATGGCAGTGCCATTTTGGCTTCAATAACACTTTCGCTGAGCATTTTACTGCTATGTAATAATGTCCAGGGCACAACGGCACGTTCTATTTTTCCCAGTGAAAAGGCTGCCCAGCCAGTGCCCAGAAGAGTTTGTTCTATGAAAGGGCTGTCCATACGCACACGATTGAAATAGATTTTTGCCTGCGCCGGCTGGCCTTTGTCCAGGTAGTGGTTACCCAGGTTCAGATTGGCAAGATCTTTTAAAGCTAATTTTTCGCTATCCTTGTCTGTTATCTGTCCCAGTGAGGCCAGTGTGGACAGACCTTTTTCTTCATTGCCGCTTTGTATTAGAGCAAGTGCCAGATTGTACCGGGCATACATGTTGGCATTATTGTCTTCTGCTAAATTTTCAAGGATATTGACGGCAGCCCGGTATTTTCCAACATGGATGTAAGCCATTGCGGTTAACTGCTGCAGCGGACGTTTGTCCTGCTGATTGATCTCGCCCTGTATCTTTTGCAATGTCTGCACGGTTTTAAGCGGCTGTAGATTTTCATTGTAGAATTTTGCCAGTTGATAGAGGTCATGGTTTCGCTGCTGCGGATTGTTATCGGCATCCGTGTCGATCTTTATTTCGACTTGCCGGGCCAGTCCGTAGCTCAGTAATAGATCACTTTTGTTGGTATTCCTGTTAAGTTTTACCAGGGCGTCAAAGGCATTTCCACTTTGTATTTCGAATAAAATTTCTGCTTGAAGTAATGCTTTTATCTCTGCAGATGTGGTCGCATTAGATGTCGCTGCCAGGCAGAGTAGTGAGCTGCAAAGTGTGGTGATTACAGTGCGCATGTTAACGATGGCTGGACTTGATACGGACTGAACATGGCCTTAGATCTGCTGGCGTTTCAGGTAATGGATGATGTCTTTAATCTGTTCATCATTTAGGACATGTTTCCAGGCGGGCATTGAAGTATTTGGCAGACCGTTGCGGATGAGTTGCAATAATTGTTGTTCCTGTCTTTTGGTGATTTCGTGGTTCGTCAGATCACGTGCATGCGGCTGCATAAAACTTCCTATCCAGTTTTTACCGGTGGCGTCAGCGCCGTGACAGAATGCACAGTTTTGCTGAAATAAAACACCACCACGTTGTTGCTGCGTGCTCAGGTTTGTTGTCTCCGGTATCTGTTCATGTAATTGATAGGGTGAAGCGCCGCTGATACTGTCTAGCGGTGTTTTGTGGTCGTAGTGTTTGCGCGGGTAGGAGAGCGGGCGCAGTTCCCAGATAGGGCCTTCATCAGTAACCACGGCGCGGTCGTGACAGCTAACACAGGATTGCATGAACAGTGTTTTGCCTTTTTTCTGTGCTTCGCTTAGTTGTTGCCATGGTGTGTCCAGTGGCAGCTGGCCACTGGCAAAAGGAAAAGCAGGCTGGTAACGCTGATGGTTAGGCCAGCCATTCGCCTCGGTGTGATAAATATAATCCGGTTTGATATCGTTCATGAATCGCTGACGGATGTAGTGCACAACATTGTCGATATCGTCTTTAGATAATACACTGCTAAAACTCACCATAGCAGTACCTTCGCGGCCATGAGTAACGGCAGCCACCATTTTTTCAGTGGTTAGCAGCTGTGGTGATGTGCGGCTAAAGTTTCTTGGTTGTGGGCTGAGGTAGGTAGTTGCCAGTGTCTGTGCATCACCAGCGTAACCGTGGCACTGGTAGCAGTAGAAATCGTAGCTAAGTTTGCCTTTTTCTATGGCCTCTGCGGTGCTTGCCTGTGCGCTGTGCAACGCTGAAGCGATTAACAGGCATGTGCCTCCTAGGTAGAATTCCAACCCTATCATTGTTGTTTTTGACCATTGCTTAAAGCTGAGTGAAAGCCTTGTGACCTAATGCCAGTAAGTTTAGGCAATCTCTGCTTAGTATACTGCCGGCAGCGCATTTAGCTAAATAAGTGTTGTACTTATAGCTGGAGGCAATACCTTTATTGCAGCTTCGCGATGCGTGCAACACCACCAAAACTGCCAATCCAGGCGCTGCCATCTTCGGCGGTTGCCATGGAAAATACCACATCTGAGAACAGTCCATCCGCCGTGGTATAAACTTTGAAACTGCCATCATCGTTACGTAAGGCAAGACCTTTGCTGGTACCTACCCAGATTTTTCCGTTGCTTTTGTACAAAGAGAAAATATGATTGGCGGGCAGGCCATCCTTTACCGTGTAGTTTTTCCAGCTGTTACCATCAAAGTGCGCCAGGCCGCCGCCCCAGGTGCCGGCCCAGACGGAGCCATCGTCATCCACTAACAGTGCAACGATGTAATTCGGGTTATAGGCAACGTCAACATTTTCCAGTCCCATTTCAGATTTTTGCCGGGTATGGTGTTTTGAGTAGTCTGCCGGATCATTGGTGAACTGAATCTGATCTTTTACCAGCGCATAGTCTGCACCCTGACCGTCCTGATGATTCCAGTTATCCCATTTGCCATCTTTAAAACGGGCAAGGCCACCTTCAGTTGCCATCCAGATTTCACCGCTCTTGCCCATAGCAAGACCGTAGACCCAGTCATTGGGTAAACCGCCGTTGGTATTTTCCACGGTGAACAGGTCCCACTTACTGCTGTTATCCAGATTACCGCCGCGTATGCGGTTAGCACCGGACCAGGTGGCTATCCAGATGTCACCGTTATCAGCTTTCAGGACATCATAGACAAAGGCATCCCCCAGTCCCTGAGGAATATTGTAGGTGCGCCACTTACCGGTTTTTTCATCCAGCAGTGACATACCACCGCCATAGGTGCCAACCACAATTTCGCCATCCATTTTACTGAGGTGGAATACGCCATTGGCGAGCAGGCCGTTGCGTGAATCATATAGTTTGTAATCGTCGGTTTTGATGTTGTAACGAATCACGCCGCCGGAGGTGCCAACCCACATCACATCACCATCAGCCATGATGCGTTTAACGTTTCTCTGGCCGACACGAAAATGAGTGAATTTTGCATTGGGGTCGGCTTTATTATGCAGATGTGCCTGCCCGGACTGCGGTGGTAGTGCGTTTGTTGCAGGTGAAGACGGCTGCCCGCTTGCGTGTGGGTTTTGCGCCTGTGGAATTTTGCTTTGCAGGCTGGTGGTATTGGGCATCAACGTTTTATCCGGCGTGGAAATATCCGGATGCACAAGTGTCTGCTGTGTCGCTGCGGCTGTGCTTGTCTGCTGCGTTTCAGCTTGTGTTTCAGGTGCTGCCTGTCTGCTGCCGAGATAATAACCACCGGCAAGAGCGATGGCAGCTACACCAAGGGTAACGGGTATAAATATTGTATTTGAGCTCACGATTGTCTCCGTAAAATTATTGCTGATACAGGTTATTATTGGCCAAGGTGCGATACGCCGCGTTTGGTGCCAACCCATATTTCGCCTGAGGGTAAGGTGGCGATGGTATAAACATTGTTTTCCAGTAGACCGGTTGTCTGGTTATAGGTGGTCCATGATTTTCCGTCGAAGCGGCTGAGACCGTTGTTGGTACCAAACCACAGTATGCCGTTTGTATCCTGTGCAATGCTATAGACGATATTACCGGCAAGGCCATCAACCGTGGTGTAGTTGTGCCACTGCTGGCCGTCGAAATGGCTAACACCACCACCCCAGGTGCCCGCCCAGACACTGTCATCACGATTATCAACGATGAGTGAAAAAACATAACCCGGGTTATAAGTTTGCCTGCCCTGTAACAGCACACTGAGATCGTGCCGTGACCGGGTACCGAGCCCGGTATTGGGGCTGACCGGTAAATTAGATACATTGCTGGCACCGAGGCCGTCCTTATGTGACCATTGTGACCAGGTTTTACCGTCATACATGGAAATACCACCTTCGGTGCCAAACCAGACACGGTCGTGTGAATCGATATCCAGTGCATAAACCCATTCGTTAATCAATTCTTTGACATAGGTTTTAAACTGCATGGTTTCAAGATCGACACTGTTGGCGCCTGCCCAGGTACCAATCCACAGCGGCCCGTTTGTCTGCTCGATGAATGAGTAGATCCAGTAGTCAGCCAGGCCGTGCATTGGAAAATAAACGTCCCATTGGCCGTCTTTATAACGTGAGGTGCCGCCGGCATTGGTACCAAACCAGGTGTAGCCTTTGCTGTCGACGTAGATGGCGAAGACATATTCATTGGCAAGTCCGTCTTCACGTGTGAAGGTATTCAATAACTGGTGGTCGGTAAGCGAAATTTCCAGCACCCCGGTTGAGGTACCTACCCATAGACTGTTGTTATTCTTGTTAAAAGCCAGCGAACGTACAAAAACTTCACTGCCGACTTCGAAACTTTCCAGTACTTTTGGCGGCATAGTTTCAGTGAGTGATTTAGTGACAATGGTTGCCTGTATTTCATCTGCCGGTGGTTTTGCTGTTGTTTTTTCGGCCGGGTCTGAACATGCCTGCAGGCATAGCAGAACAGTAATGATAAAAAGTTGTTTGAGCACTTGCTTTGTCATCAGTGAAAGTTTCTTATATAGGAAATTACGTTGTAAATGTCTTCATTTTTGAGCACACCCTGAAATCCGGGCATGGCGTTTCGGCCATTAATCACTGTATCAAACAGGAGTGCGTCCGGTTTCATCAGGCTCAGGCCACGGGTAAAATTAGGCGCCCCGGAGAGTGCGCCCTTACCATCACTGCCGTGACAGCCCTGGCAGTAGGTGGCATAGGTTATCTGGCCTTTGAAATAATTGCCTGCCTGTACCTCAGGGATAATGACTGGACTCATTAGTATCACCAGCACGAATAATGTGGTACCAACACGGTTGCTGAAACAAGGTTTAAACGGCTGCATTATTGGTCAGTGCGCTCAAGCAATGGTGCCAGTTGTTGTTCAAGCTGTTCTGCTTTTTGATTGTTAATGCGAAGCCCCAGATCGCCTTTGCGATAGGCTTGTGCCAGTCGTTTGAGTGACCAGTAGTCATTGGCCAGTTGGCCGCGTTTGAGCCAGTGTTGTGCCAGTTCGTAGTCTGCGCGAAGGCCAAGGTCACCGTTTTCGTATGCCAGTGCCAGAACCCGGATAGCAGGTGTGTATTGCTGGTTGGCCGATTTTTTAAATAGCTCGAAAGCCAGTTTTTTATCCTGCTTTATGCCTTCACCATAGGCGTACATGCGTGCCAGTTCGAACTGGCCCTCAGCTTCACCCAGTTGCACGGCTTTTTTCAGCCAGGTAATGGCTTCTTCATCTTCTTCGGACTTGTCCAGCAGGTAGGCAAGTCGACTCATCGCAGGGCCATAACCGGCTTCTGCGGCTTTGCGATAGAAGCGCATTGCGCTAACAATATCGGATTTATCAAATGCTTCTTCAGCAAGCCTGACGTTTTCTTCAGGCGTCTTTGCAGGTGAGCTCACAGTCGCTTCTTCAGCCAGTGTATATGCAGAGGACAGCAGGCAGCCGGAAACAAGGCATAGCTGCAGGTATCGTATTACTGGAAATTTCACCTTTATCATTACTCCGCCTCTTTCGCCAGGGGGCGAATGTATGTCTGGAACACGTATTCTGTGATGTCGGCAATTTGCTGATCATTGAGCACTTTGCCCCATGCTGGCATTTCACGTCCTGTAACACCCTGTTTGATCGCTTTAAATAAAACGGGGCGGTTTAAACGGGCTTTGCTTGCCGGATGTAAAAAATTACGCGGCCTTGGGTAAATAAAATAAGCACGTGGCCCATCGCCTTTGCCGCTGGTACCGTGACAGGCGATGCAGTTCTGTAAATAATAAGCCTGACCGGTTTGGGCGTTACCCTGCAGTGTTGCCGATATCGGTTGCCTGAACAACTGTGCATCAGTGGCGTGTTGCAGCGTGTCCGATTCTTTTGATTTGTCATGTAATACCGCCATGCCGACGGTGGAAGCGGCATCCGTTTGCTGAGTGTGTGCTGTTATTTTTGCGTTATTATTTACCGCATGATCTTTTGTTGAATCGATCATGAAGGTATCGCGAATATAATCAACCACGGCTGCAACCTCTTTTTTATTAAGTTGCGTTGCGAAAGCGGTCATTGCTGTGCCCGGGCGACCGTGGGTCACTGAATTTATCATGCGTTCTCTGGGCAGGTCGCGCACTTTGTCCATCACGGCGAAATTGACCGGCGGCGGATTAAATGAAGTTTTGCCCCAGATAGCTCCGGCACCGTCTTCACCATGACACACCGAACAGGTCAGCGCATAAATACTCTTGCCATCGTTTCCCTGATTTTTAAGGATTGATTTGCCGACCCTGTCATACATAAATTGTTCGCGGATATAGTCAACCAGTTCAGCAATTTGTGATTGGTTCAACTGGCTGCTGAAGCCGGTCATTGCAGTCCCCGGTTTGCCATTGCTGACAATTTGAATCATGGAGTCACGGTTTAGTCTGGATTTAAGTCCTGGTACGGTGAAATCTCTAGGTGGAGGTATAAGGCCAGCCGTGGCATGCGATTTGCCATCTCCCTGTTCGCCGTGGCAGACGGAACACGTTTTAGCATATATTTCTGCTGTTCCCATACCGGCACTGGCGGCAGTCATCATGGTCATGCTGCTTAAAAACAGAGTAAGATAAATATAAAATTGTGGTTTATACATTATACATTTACTATACATTAACTTTATTTAGCATGAAACATAACATGCTTAATATAAAAAAATCTATTTCGATGTATGATATTTAACTATGTCTGTCACGCTGTGTTGTGTGACTTAGTTACTAACTACGATGATTAAATCGTGACACATGTCAGCTAAGACAAATTAAAGTTACTTTGAATGTAGTATTTAATCACGATTTTTGTTATTAGTGCATACTTGAATTAAACAATGGATACGACTTAATGATGCGATTACACTATTTAGCTGCTTACTTCCTCGTCGTCTTATTACAGGCATGTGCATCGTCTCCTGACCAGGAAGTCAAAGAATTACAGCCACTGTATTTCCCGCCGCCTCCGGATGAAGCACGGTTTGTTTTCGAGCGTACAGTACAGTCGAGCTCACAGATTGAGTCCAAAGATTCAACACAGGAGCTTCGTGAACTTCTCACCGGTGAGTCTAGCGGTGTCAACGCCATGGCAAAACCATTTGATGTCGCAGTTTGCCATGGCATTATTTTTGTCAGTGACACAGTGCAGCGCATCGTACTGGTTTTTGATATACCGGGTAAACGCTTTTTTGAAATTGGTCACAACAAACCAGGAACTTTACGCAAACCTCTAGGGCTTGATACAGATGGCGACTGCAATGTGTATATTGCTGATGGCACTACGCGTAGCATTATGGTGTTTAACCAGGCGGGTGAGTATCTGCAATCACTGGGCGGACAAAAATGGTTCGATCGCCTCACCCATGTAGCGGTGGATGATGAAGGTATGCGTGTGTACGCGGTTGATACCGGCGGTGTTGGCAGTGAAAATCATCATATTCGTGTGTTTGATGTGGAAACCGGCAAACATCTTAGAGATATTGGTAAACGTGGCAACAAAGAAGGCGAGTTAAATCTGCCACGTGATATTGCGCTGGATAACTCAGGCAATGTGTATGTGGTTGATGGCGGTAATTTTAGAGTACAGGTGTTTGACCGAGATGGTGATTTTGTTCAACAGGTCGGAAAACTGGGCCGTCAGTATGGTGATTTTGCAAGGCCGAAAGGTATCGCTCTTGACCAACAGGGGAATATATATGTCAGCGATGCTGCGCACGGCAACTACCAGATCTTTGATCCAGACGGTGAGCTTCTGCTGTTTATTGGTACGCGCTCAGAAAAATTTGAACGTGCTTCTTATATGCTGCCAGCGGGCATTGATATTGATGAAGATGGTCGCGTTTATATTATTGACCAGTATTTCCGCAAATTAGATATATACCGGCCTGTCGGTTTGAAAGAAGATGAAGGTTTTCTCGGCGCATGGGCTGGCACTTCCCGCAGAAAATAACAGCCACTGTTAAGTGTCAGGTATTATGCTGATTTCATATGGTTTTTTAACAACTTACATGTGATACAATTGCCTGATAATTGAGTTATTTGCAATTATTTTTTTAACAGTCAACATGTTTAATACGGCTAAATATTATGATTGATAATAGTGATGCACAATTGCCTGCATGGGTTGATTTCTTTCCGGTACTCATGGAAGTCGAGGACGCGACCTGGATACAGACTGCCAGTCGTGCAAAAGAGATTGTATTGCCTAAAGGTTATGAGGTTTTCAGCGATGGAGATAAGTGCGAAAATTACATCATGGTGCTTGAAGGTATTACGCGCGTGTACAAGTCTTTTGAAAATGGGCGTGATATGTTGTTGTATCGAGTTACCCAGGGAGAAACATGCAGTTTGACGACCTCCATACTACTGGCGGGTGGTAAATATACAGCAAGCGCTGTGACTGAAAGTGAATGTCGCGCAATTATAATTCCAATCCATGACTTTCATAAAACGTTTGATGATTCCAAAGGCTTTCGTGATTTTGTTTGTGCAACATTCGGTGGCCGCATTCGTGATTTTATCCTGCTGCTTGAGTCGATAGCGACACGTAATGTTGACGTGCGCATGGCGCGCTGGATGCTTGAAAATAAATCTGAGGCAGGTCAGCTTGAGGTCTCACATAAGGCATTGGCGTATGAGTTGGGGACTGTGCGAGAAGTTGTCAGTCGCCATTTAAAAGAGTTTGAAGAAAATGGCTGGGTAAAGCTGTCGCGGGCAAATATCGAGCTGATTAATCTGCGAGCAATGCATCAACTTGTTGAAGGACTTCGTTCCTGACATCTCTCTTCTGCACCGGATAGTAAGAGCAGAAAAATCGTAATAAATCCCCACTGCTGTGCCGTTAACTTTGCTGCGTCACCTGCAGCTCTTAACACTGCCTGGATAAGGCTATATTTATCCTATCCGAGACTAATGGCACTTACTTAAGCTACAACGCTGTGATTCATAAAACAAAAGTGTAGGATGCGGTTCGTGCCTCACCACATCCTACCGAAAGTCATTAGCTTGCAAAGACCCGTTTCCAGTAATTTGCACCACCGTAAGCTTTAATGCCTATGAGACAGGCCGGCATTTGGACTACGAACGCCTTCAACTTAGCCCGTGTCAATTTTTTAGTCAAAACAACATGTCCATGCTTATCCGCTCCATGTAAATGAAAACTTTTTTTTGCCAAGTCAATTTCTAACACTTTTACTGCTCTTTCTTTAGCAGTGAATGGCTCTAAGTTAAGGGTGTTTAGTATGTCTTATCAATAACTTAGCCCTGCTTTAGCACAGTGTTTCCAGTGGCCGCCTCATGCAAATATGGCTTAACTTAGTGCCATTCGGGACAGCAGTGATAACTACCTGTAACAATTTTAGCAGAAGCAATTTTGACTTAGGTCAATATAATTTGCTGATTGTGTGTGACTGAGTCACATTCAGTAAAGCCATGTGTGAGATAAGGTATACACTGTATATTTTCTGATGAAATCTACAGTATTAACCTGAGAGAATACTGGCATAAAGTACAGTGTATGCCCTAGTATTTATTGCTAGTATCTACAGTGTATACCTGAGCGTAGTTGCTGATGATTTTATAACCTTAAATCTGAGATAGTGGAGTCACTATAATGAATAAAGTAAAACGTAGTATGCAGGCTCTGATAGTTGGCGCTCTGAGCGTTGGCTACCTGGGTTTCGCCAATGCGGGGGTTGTTGGTAGTAAACATGATTTGACTGCGGCTGGTGCTGGCCAGACCGGTACCGCAGTAACAGATGAAGTATGTGTATTCTGTCATACACCTCATGGCTCCGATACCAATGCGCCGGTTCCGTTGTGGAACAAAGTACTGGGCGCACCCGGTAGTTATACCCAGTATTCTACCCTGCAAACGCCGACATTTGATTCAACGGAAGCACCGGTCGGTTCGGTATCGCTTGCATGTTTATCCTGCCATGATGGTACACAGGCGATGGATGTTGTGCTCAATTTGCCGGGTTCCCTTGGCTTTAATGCGGCAGGTACTCCGATTGATCCGTTGACTTCCAGTGTGATGACAGGTACACCTATACCTGTACTCGGAACAGACCTGACCAATGATCATCCTATCAGTATGCAATACGGTGGCGGTGGCCCTCTGGCAACGGACCCGGATGGTCCGTTTACGGGTACATTGGGCGATCTTGATTTTGTTGCGCCGCAAAAAGCGACCGTTAATACCAATCCTATCTGGTGGGTTGACAGTCCTGTTGGTATAGGCGGTACCCGTGAGAAGACAGATATGATTCTGTATGCCAGAAACGATCTTGGTACGGTGCAGCCATTTGTGGAATGTGGCAGTTGTCATGATCCGCATAATGACGTTACAGCGGGTCCTTCATCTGTATCATTCCTGCGTATTAACAATACTGCGAGTCAGATCTGTACCACCTGTCACGTGAAGTAAAACTTGTTTTATTGATTACCCTGTTAAGCCTGATGTATTGCCCTGGCAATACATCAGGACTTTTTTTATGTAATTTAGAAATGGCTTTAACAGGTGATGTCATGGCATATATGAAGAGAATCTGAGTAATGTTAATAGAAACTAGAAATATTGCTACTGCTCGTGTCGCCGTTCTGACTGCTGTTGTGGCAGGATTGAGCCTTTCACTGAGCGGGTTGGTTTTTGCAGCGGACAGTAATACAGCTGATGCTTCTGCAAAGAATACCGGGCTTTCACAACAACTGTATGCAAAAGTTGGCGATGCTGTTATTACGCTTGATGAGTATAACCAGTCATTCCAGCGTACTGTGCGGCAGAAGTTTTATCACAGTAAACCGCCAGAAGGTGAACTCGATGAAGTACGCAAAGCGGTGGCTGATGAATTGATTACGCGACAGCTATTATTACAGGAAGCAGCGCGGCGTGGATTAAAGCCTGATGAGACTGCAATAAGTAAGACACTTGATAAGTATGATCAACAGTATGCCTCTAGCGCCCGATGGCAGCAGCAACGGGATGTATTATTAAAAAAATTACAGAAAAAGCTCAGTGATGAAGATGTGCTGCAACAACTGCAAAGTCAGGTACGTAATATAGCACCACCGACGGATGCACAACTGAAAAAATATTACCAGGAAAATCCGCAGAAGTTTACCGAGCCGATGCAGCAAAAACTGTCTTTGATTTTGCTGGTGGTTGACCCATCCTCAGCGAAAGATGTCTGGGATGCGGCCATGAAAGAAGGCCAGTCTCTGGTAAAAGAGCTGCACCAGGGTAAGGATTTTGCAGGACTGGCACGGTTGCATTCGGGCGATGTTTCATCTGCACGAGGCGGTGACATGGGGTATATACATCGTGACATGCTGAGTGAAGCTGCACAAAAAGTTGTTGATGAGCTTAAACCCGGTGAGTTCTCTGATGCTGTCCGGGTGCTGCAGGGTGTTGCTATTTTACGTCTCGATGACCGCAGGTCTGCGCGACTAAGAGAATACAATGATGTGGCTGAACGTGCTCGCGGGCTCTGGCTCAGAGATAAAAGTGAGTTGGCATGGACGTATTTGAAAGACAAATTAAGATTAGATACACCTGTAACTGTTTATAACAAAATGCATAATAAAGACGATGATGCTTAATACTAGAGCTATAGTATTAACTGATAATGGTGTGAATGTAAGTCAGAGCTTATGTCTTCAACCCGAAGACGGTAAAAATTATGGACATCAATGGTATGTAAGTTATAACAGGATTCATGATAAAGCAGAAGCGTCTTTCAGAATGCAGCAAGCAGACATATTGCACTTTACTGGTTGTGCTGGGTTTGTGGGCAGCTGATGTTTGTGCACAACAAAAACAATTCAACTGGCTGGGTGAGGTAGGTTACGATTTTCTTTCTAATCGGTTTGAGTCTGCAGCTGATACAACAGAGCATACCGGTTTGTTACGCCTGAATACGGCTGGTTACCTTTATCAACCATGGTTTGCTACATTAGATGGAGGAGTAGGTTTGTTTTTTAGACGTGCGGATGCGGACAATACAGATTCTACCAGTGACAATATCTATGGTAATGCCAGGCTGCGCCTGTTTCCGCAAAGCCATTTTCCCCTTGAAGTGTTCGCTGAGAAATCGGATAGCAGGACGGATACGGATCTGACCGGGCTGGTAATCGACCGAACACGTTACGGCTTTAGTCAACGTTACACGACAACAGGTGGCACTGCTTACCATTTTGGTTATGAGCGATCTGATCAGATCAATGCGACCTCAGCTGCAGGCCAGGAGGAAACACGTGAAGACGTGAGCGATTTGTTTAAAGCCAGTTTTAATAAATCTTTCGATGCACACAGCATTATTTTTGATGCCAACGTCAATCGTGTCGACAGAATGAATAGTGTGGATTTAAACAAAACCACTTTTTCTACCTTGCGTCATGCCTACCGACCCTCTGCGGCATTTTCCTCTGAAGATATGCTGACTTTTAACCAGAATGATATAAAGCTTGAGAATTCGCATTTTAAGTCAGATATTTATCAGCTAAACAGTTTTGCTTTCTGGCGGCCTCGAGTTAACCGGCCGTTACGTCTTAACGGGTCTATACGTGCGCTGACAAGAACAACGGAAAATCAGTTTACTGAATCTGAAGCATATACCGCGTCAGGTACGCTGGGCGCGATTTATGAATGGTCACCACGATGGTTGTTTAATGGAAATATTGGTCTTACCAATTCTGACTCGGGTAGCGATACGTCGACTTCAAGTTTCGAAAGTGTAAGTGCGAGCTATTCATCAATAAGATATCAACCCTATGGTTTTGATGCAAGCTGGTTTGGTCAGTTTGATCTGCGTAATAATGACGATGATGGTGTCCGTGTGCAGGAGGCAGGTGCACAGTTAGGTTACAATCTCGATCGTGGTTTGTTAGTGGACACTAATAGAAGGCTCTCATTCAGAGGCAGTCAGAGCATCAATTTTATCGCCGATAGTGATAACTTTTCCAGCCAGACCCTGCTCAGCAGTCTGTCGCTCAACTGGAATCGGAGTTCGGGCTCCACAACCGACATGGCACGTCTTTCTTTCAGTGACACCAGGACTATTGCCAGCGGCCCTCGCGGCGATGATGTGGAAGGTGATTTTCAGATTTTCAACCTGCAGGCATCAATCGACAATAAACTGTCTAGTCGCTCGGCTATTCTGGGTAATGCCACTCTACAGGCAACACGCAATTTCAGGCCGAATATCCCCGGCGTCACGCCCGCAGGCAATGGAAAATGGACACCAACAGCAACGCTAGATATTACCTATTATAAAATTGCATTGTTCCAGGTGCCACATCTGTCATTTCATTCCACGCTTCGTTTTGTCAGTAATACGTATATTCCAGCGGTTGGTGCCCCTATTGACGAAAACAGCAGGGACGACAAGCAATGGGAAAATCGTATTGAGTACACTATCGGGCGATTACAATTCAGGGCAATCAGCCGGTTATCAGAAATTCAGCATGAGAAACAGAGCTTCTTTCTATTTCAGGTGCGACGCATGTTAGGAGGGTATTAAATGAAGACGTATCTGCGGCGACACGCCAGGAGTAACAAAGAAAGATATCTTAATATTAATCTGCTGCTGGCATTGCTTGTTTTGCTTTTGCTGATAATGGTGACGCTAGATTTATTTAATCCCCGGTCAGCGCATGCAGAATATGCTGATGTGGTAATTAACAACTATTCAGATGAAGCTGGAATGCGGCCAGTGGTGTTTCCGCACTGGTTTCATCGTATCCGGTTCCGCTGCAAAGTATGCCACGCAGATCTCGGCTTCAAGTTTGATGCGGGTGGTAACGACATTAACATGCTGAAAATAATCGATGGCGAATATTGTGGCGCCTGCCATGATGGTGATATTGCCTGGTCTGTGGAAAATTGTGATTTATGCCATTCCGGGCAGCCCGGCACGCCAACACAGGTACATGGCAGTACCTTACAAAAACTGAAAACCTCGCCTGCTGCGGACGCTAAATGAGGACATGCAAATGAAAATGACTATACATAGCTTGATAAAGTCAGGAGCTGTTCTGTGTACTGTATTTATGCTGATTTTATTTACAGCGGGTAAGTCGTTTTCGGCTGACCCGAATACTTTTAACCGCCTGCTTGCACCCGCATCCGAACGAAATCCGCCGCCACCTACGGATGGAATCCATGATGCAAACGGGCCGGGGGCGGCAGCATTGCAAACACCAAAAACAGCATTTCATGATCTGCCTAAAAGCAAATCAGGAAACTATATCGACTGGGTGAAAGCACTTGATGAGAAAAAGATAAGCCCGCGTTACGACAGGCTCGATCCCAATGCAGTACCCGTTGTAATGGACCTGAACATCGTGCGTGAAGTTAAGGGCTCGATGCCGAACGTGGTCTATCCCCATAAACAGCACACTGAATGGCTGGATTGTTCAAACTGTCATCCGGCAATATTTATTCCACAAAAAGGCGCGAATGACATAAGTATGGCGGCGATTCTGCTTGGTGAAAAATGTGGTGTCTGTCATGGCAAGGTTGCTTTCCCGGTGTCTGAATGCAGGCGCTGCCATTCGCAGAAGAAGGAAAAAGGTTCTACAAAAGTTAAACAGCAGAAATAACAGGATTGTTTTATGAATAAATATTTAGTAAGACAAGGTTCTATCAGTGTACTTTTGTGTATGGCGTTGTTATTAAGTTTGCCAGTAGTAAGTGCTAAAAACGATGACAGGGAATCAGCTGTTTTTAACAAACTTAAATTTTTCTCCTGGCTGGTTAACGATTCGCCGACGATGAACCGAGTTTTAAAAAGCGATGATTCCGAAGCGATAAAACAGTTGGAAAACTCCAGGCACCTGTTGCAACAGGCGCAGTCGCAATATGATGAAGGTGAGTTTCTGCTTGCTGAAGAAAATATTGCCACTGGTATTAAGGAGATGAGCCGGGTTTCACGAAAGATAAAAGACGTGGATAGGGTTGAAAAGGCGCGTAGAAAACTTTTTCAGGAATTAAAACAGCATGTGCAAACTTTCGCAGATGTTTTTGAACGCGTAGCTAAAGAGAAAAATGATAAACAAATTGATGCCATGCTGGATCATGAAAAGTTGCAGAAAACGTTGGACGATGCTGACGCTCTCTACCGCGAGGGGCAGCTGGCGCTGGCCAATCACACGATGAAACAGGCTGCTGACATCGTAGAAAAGGCAATAAGTAATGCCAGGCATAAAGATGTGCTGATTCATGAGCTGAGTTTTGACAGCCTTGAAGATGAATATGACTACGAAAAAAAACGTAACGAGAGTTATGTTTTGCTGATCAGTTTGCTACAGGAAAAACAGACGGTGTCTGATGCCAGCCGACAGTATGTTAATAAAATTGTTGCTGCTAACAAAGGTGTTGTTGCAGAAGCTGAACTGCATGCAGCGGATGGTGATAATGAAACAGCAATCCGTATACTTGAAAAAGGCACAGATAAACTGTCTCGTGCATTACGTATGGCAGGTGCGCCTTTCTAACGGACGTTTTATGTTTTAAAAAAGATATTTTGAAAGTTTTGTAAAGCTTTGACGTTTTGCGTTAATTATTTTTAGTGATTATTGAGAAAAGAATGTTTAAATCTATTTTATTTATTGTGTTTATATTTATGGGGTTGGCAGGCATAGTTCATGCTATGCCCAGCGAGTCTCGTTTTCAGACAGTTGAAAAATTGTTGACGATTTCATCAGCGGCAAAACGTATTGATAGCAGTGATAATGCTGCAGCAAAAATGAAACTTGAAAGCGCAATAGCTTTATTTAACCAGGCCAAAGTAGCTGCGGAGAATGGCGATAGCGTTCAGGCTAAAGCCTTGTTAGGAGAAGCGACCTCAATCATGTTCACCGCAACCCGGATGGTTAAAAAGGATAAGAGCTTTGCAGAAAAGGATTTACGGGATTTTGACTCACGCCTGGCAAGCATTAATGCATTGTGTGATGCTTATCGTAACATCCGCAAAGAGAAAGGCCTGGGTGCCCCGGAAGATAGTCAGCTTTATCCTTTCGTCCAAAATAAAATAACCGATGCTAATAAATTAAAGCAGCAAAAACGTTTAAAGGAAGGACGCAAAGTACTGGATGAAGCTTATGTTGCCGCCAAGGTTGCTATTGAACATTTGCGCGGCGGTGAAACACTGGTGCGCTCACTGAATTTCGCAACAGCTGAGGATGAATATCACTATGAAGTTGATCGTAATGATACCCACAGTATGTTAGTAACCGTTTTACTGAAAGATAAAATCAACGCCAGTGACCAGGTCAAAAAGATGGTAGACAAGTTCATGGATAAGGCAAAAGTTTTAAGGCAAAAAGCGGATAAGCAGGCAGGTGACGGTGAGTTTGAAGCGGCTATCAGTACACTGGAACAGTCAACAAAAGAAATCGTGCGTGCAATTCGCAGTGCGGGTATATACATACCAGGCTAGCTGTATCATTTATGGTTTCGTTTATGGATAAGGTATTATTAAAATTAGCTACATCGCCGCTCAATATTGGTGTTTTGTTGCTAATTTTAACCAGCATGCCTGCAATAGCAGCAGAATGGCAGCCTTTGGCAAAAGATGGTCTGCATGACCCGAATAACGCGGGTTTAAAATGGCTGCAAAATCCAGCTAATGCACTGAGCCGGCTACCCGCTGACAGTGCCGGCAACAAAGTAGACTGGATAAGAGCTTTCGAGGATGGCTATATTAATCCACGCAGTGGCTTAAATAATAAAAAGCCGGTCAAAATACTCGATTCGGAAATTTTATTGAATGATACCGGTAGCTTGCCACGGGTTCTTTTTCCGCACCGGCAACACACTATGTGGCTGGATTGCAGCAACTGCCACGAAAAAATATTCAAATCAAAAGCCGGCGCCACACCGATAACCATGACAAAGATACTGGAAGGGGAATATTGTGGCGTTTGTCATGGCGCGGTTTCATTTCCATTGACAGAATGCAACCGTTGCCATTCTGTGCCATGGGATGACACGGCGGATAAAAAACCGATTACGCACAAACCCTGACTGACAATATCGAAAACTGCGACAGCAGTAGCGGCATGTTTTTTCCTGTCTGTTTGTCGTCACATTCATGTACTATTATCATGTACTATTATTAATAGAGTAACCGGGTAAGAGTCGTGCAACATGTTTTTTCAAAATATTCACCATCGTATATTAAAAACGATCATGCCGGTTTTACTGTTGCTATTAATAGACATACTATCAGTACAATCGGTTTATGCTGAATATGCAGACGTGGTGTTGAATAGAAATTCAGATAAAGAGGGGGTAAGACCGGTAATTTTCCCGCACTGGTTTCACCGCATACGTTTTCAGTGCCGGGTGTGCCACCAGGAGTTGGGGTTTGAAATGCGAGTAGGTTCGAACAAGGTCACCATGGACGAAATCATCGATGGCAAATTTTGTGGCGCATGCCATGATGGTGAAATCGCCTGGTCGGTCGATAACTGTGATCTGTGCCATTCAGCCCTGCCGGAAACAAAGTCTGGCATTACCGGCGGGCACCGCACCATGGGGCCGGGCTACTGGTAACTATAAACAGGCTAAAGATGAACAATGATGATTGACCCCGTTAAATTCCTGTTGCCCTTATTGATAACTGCGCTGGCTGCAGGTTGCGCCACCACGGCCGGCCTCATTGGTTTTGAGCAGAGCTCTGATGAACAGATTCTGGCTACCAGATGTACTAATGACGGCATTTTATTAAAACGCTGGAGCACTATAAGTGGCACACTGAAAGGCAGGTCTTCCATAAAATCCGGTCAGGCTGCTGTTGATGAGCGCGTTAGATTGATCTCGCCTGCAGCGGTGGCTGCGCAATCGATTGATATTTTTATTGCCGATACCGGGCATAAAAAAATATTTAAATATGATCGCGCAACTCAGACCATTGAAACCTTTGCCGAGGTACCGGATATGGGGGGTAAAGTCAGCCTGCATGTTGATCGCGGACTCTCGGTTTACCTGGTGAATCAGGCTGCTGCCAGAACCATACAATTTGATATTGATGGCAGAGTACTTAAGGTTTTCGAAAATGCAGCAGAATTACCACAACCGGTGGCTGTTACCGTGGACGATAAACAGGCGGAGATATTTATCACCGATCAGTTGCGTGCACATGTACTGGTGTTTAATCGTGGCGGTGGCATTAACCGGGTAATCAATGCGCCAAAAAGCGGTGAAGGAAAAATCCAGAGTATCAGTGCCATGACCTTTGCCAACAACCAGCTCTATCTGGTTGACCGTGCCGGACATCAGGTTTATGCAATGTCACCAACCGGTAAATTTCGATATGCTTTTGGTGCAGAAGAACTGGTGGCGCCGGATGTCATCACTGTGGATAGTGAAAACCGCGTATTTGTTGCCGATACGTCAAATAATACCATCAAGGTTTATCGGGGTGGTTTGTTCGAGGCCGAGCTAAAAGGAGCCGGGGACGTTACTGTGTCAGAGTTTCAGTTGATATCAGGCCTGTGGGCAGATAACGATTTACTCTACGTGGCTGATGCTGCCAGTGCCAGCGTTAAAATATTCAGGATACTGCCATCATGCGAGTGAAAATCAACAGGATGGTTACTGTTTTTCTGCCCGGCTTTTTTTTTATCGGCCTGCTTTCCTGTGCCCAGGCACCCGTGCAGATGAGTTACTTTATCGATGAGAGCCTGGAAAAGTCAGCGCCATTGTGGCCGGATTTGCCTGAAGTTCCACGCTACCGTTATGCCGGTCAACTGCTTGGTGATGATAATTTCTCTGAAGCAGATTCGCATGAACCCGGTATCTTTGAAAAAACACTGAAATGGATTGCCGGTTTAACCGATACTGCCGATAAAGGGCATTTTCTGGTAAGGCCACAATCGGGTATGGTGTCGGGAAACCGTATTTATGTTACTGATGTCGGTCGTGGTGCTATCTTTGTTTTTGACAGCGCAGTGGCCGAACTGCAAATCTGGTCATTGGCTGACAAAGGCGTTAATTTTGTATCGCCCATCGGTATAACAGCGGGGCCTGAACAATCAGTACTGGTTGCAGATTCAGAATTAAAACGTATTGTGCGGCTTTCCAAAGATGGCAATCCACTTGGTAGTTTTGGCAGCGGCTTATTATCCAGACCGACTGGCATAACACGTGATGCTATAAGCGGCCGAGTTTATGTGGTTGTTTCCCATGCACATGATATCAAGGTGTTTGATGACAACGGCAAGCTGCTGAATACCATCGGCAGACGAGGCATGGCTGAGGGTGAATTTAATTCACCAACACACATAGCAATCAGTCATAACAGGCTGTATGTCAGCGACACGCTTAATGCACGGGTACAGGTGTTTTCATTTGACGGTGTACCCGTTACCGCTATTGGCAGGCGCGGCCTGTACCTGGGTAATTTGACCCGGCCGAAAGGTGTTGCTATCGGCACTGATGGCAATATCCATGTTGTTGAATCGTATTATGACCATTTGCTGGTGTATAACGAGGCAGGCCGTTTCCTGTTACCCATTGGTGGCAGCGGTAACGGCATCGGCCAGTTTTATCTGCCTGCAGGTGCGTGGAGTGATGACCAGGGCCGTATATATGTCGCGGATATGTATAATGGCCGTGTTATTATTTTTCAGTATCTCGGGAGTTAACCGTGTTGTTACCAGCTCGTTGGATTAGTGCCCTGTTGCGGCCAGGCTTTTCCCTTAGCCTGGCCCGGAGTCTGAGTCTGAGTCTGAGTCTGAGTCTGCCGTTAGTTGCCGCGCCGGTTTCAGATATCGCTGCCACCAAACACAACCTTTCTGTTACCGGGCCAGGCAGTGTGACAGCTACCAGCGAAGATCAGATCTGCGTGTTCTGCCATACCCCGCACGGATCATCGAATTTTCCCGGTTCACCGCTATGGAACCGTCAGCTATCAAACCAGACCTACACGGTTTACACCTCATCATCGCTGGACGCAGAAGACATTATGGGGCAACTGGATCAGCCCGGTGGCAGCTCGAAACTTTGTCTCTCGTGCCATGACGGCACGCTTGCTATCGGTACGGTGAATGTTCTCGGTGGCCAGCAGAATGTTGACATTACTTTAACGGGCACGGCGGTGGATGGCAGTATGCCGCCAGGGTCGGGTATACAGACCGGTTTTACCCGTGACCTGGGCACCGATTTAACCAACGACCACCCGATATCACTCACCTACGATACCAATCTGGCAAATACTGATAGAGAACTGTTTGATCCGGTAGCTGCAGCGCATATCGGCGTGCGTGCACCGGGGTTCAAACCGCTGGTGCCACTCGAAGCCACAGGTGCCGGTGGTGCAGCGCAGATGCAGTGTGCCACCTGCCATGACCCGCACAGTCGTGATTCAGACCTGACAGTAAATTCTAAATTCCTGCGACTGAACCGTTTCCAGAAGTCTGTGCCTGTCGGCGGTACTTTTGACCCTGATTCAGATATCGTCTGTCTTGCCTGTCACGACAAGAGCGGCTGGACTACTTCAGCGCATGCTTCCCCCACCGTTGCCAACGAAACCTATACCATTATTGAAGGTGATTTGCGTGAGTTTCCGACGGCTATACCAGTGTGGCAGGCATCCTGCCTGAACTGTCACGATACGCATACTGTGCATGGCTCCAGACGTTTGTTACGCGAAGGCACCGATGCCATTGGCTCGCCAAAAAGTGGTGGCAATCCGGCGATTGAAGAAACCTGTTACCAGTGCCATAGTGCCATACCCGTGGTTAATAATGCTGCCGGTGAAATTAAAAATATCAAGACGGATTTTTCCCTGGCACGGCATATGCCAATCACCAGTGTTGACCAGCCGGCGGGTTTCGAAGTGCATGATATTACCGATGTCGATTTTATTGAAAGCCGCAATCTGCTGGGTAATTTCAACCTGACTAATCGCCATGCTGAATGCACTGACTGCCACAACCCGCACCGGGTAATGCGTAATTCGGTATTTAATGATACCGGTTCGCCCCTGGAGCCGACACACGATCATGGTGCCGGTCACACTAATATCGCCTCCGGCGCTCTGCGTGGTTCCTGGGGGGTTGAACCTCTATACGGTGCCACCGAATTTCCCAGTCTGCCGTCAAATTATCTGCTTAAGCAGGGTGATGGTGATCTGGGCGCAAGCACGGCAGTTACCAGTAACTGGCTTACCCGGGAATACCAGGTTTGTCTTAAATGTCATTCAGATTATGGCTATAACGATAACAATGCTTTTCCTACCGGCACCCGGCCTAACCTGAACTCCTCAATTGGCGGTACACCGAGCAATACCAATGGTTTAACCCAGTACACCAACCAGGCCGTCGAGTTTCAGGCCCCGTTGCTGCATTCCGGCGAACCGGGCGGTTTGACCGGTTCGGGTGCAGGCTCTAACTTTGAAGGTGGTTCTAACTTCAATCACCGTTCATGGCACCCGGTTATTAATCCAACCGGACGCACGGTGGGCGTACGCAATGCCAGTGCTGCTGCATGGCTGCCGCCATGGAACAGTGCTGTAGGTAACCAGAGTATGTACTGTTCTGACTGCCACGGCAGTACCACCGCTCCTGAGTCGGTGGTACCACTGGCAAATAATCCATGGGGTCCGCATGGTTCGAATAATGACTTTATTCTGAAAGGTAGCTGGGATGACCAGACTGGTGGTAATAATGACAGGCCGACTGCGCCTGATCCCAGGAATGGCCTGTGTTTCAAATGCCACGAACTGGAGACTTATGCTAATCGTAACGGTGATAACAGAAACAGTGGCTTTGGTGGTGACAAGAGCAATAACCTGCATGCCTTTCATGCAGATAAAATAGGCAGCATGCATTGTACCTGGTGTCACACAGCGGTGCCGCATGGCTGGAAGAACAAAGCTTTGCTGGTTAACCTCAATGATGTCGGCCCTGAGGCAGGTCAGCCTGCCAATACCGAAATTGCCAGTAATGGCAGCAATGATGTGTATAACATGGAGCCGTATTATTTTAATGCCAAGCTTAAGGTCAGAACTTTCGCCCGCAGTGGCAACTGGCAGGATACCAACTGTGGTTCTGCTGGCGCTAACATCGCTGGCAATAATAGAAGTAATGGTAAAGACTGGATGGGCTCGGTATGTTCAAATCCACCATAACGCCTGTGTATTACCTGTCTTCCCTGAAGCTTAGTTTTGCCGCCATGGCGGCTTTGCTGTTTGCTGTACTGTTTTCCTATTTTGAGCAAAATCAGCCGGTACTGTGGATAGCGTTGCCGTTACTGGTACTGGCTGTTAACCTGCTGGCAGCCATAGCAGTCAATCCTCGTATCCGGCAAAACAGCGGATTGCTGATATTCCATATTTGCTTGCTGGCGCTGGTCTTACTGGCGGCGCTGGCTCAGCTCACCAGCATGAAAGGCCGGGTAGAAATTGTCCAGGGGCAGGTGTTTGATAGCGAACAGGTGACGGTGGTGCAGCGTGGTCCCTGGCATTCACTGCAAGCTTTAAAACAACTACGTTTTGCGCAGGGTGATATTCAGGTTGATTATACTGAGAACTTGCGCCGTGGTGCGACCCGCTCACAACTGACGGTTAATGGTGAGTCTTTTGTGGTGGGCGATAACCGGGCTTTTTTTGCTCATGGCTACCGTTTTTATACTACCTCCAACAAAGGTTATGCAGCGATGCTGAGCTGGTTTGGCGAGAACGGCCAGAGCATTCAGGGAGCCATACATTTTCCTTCCTATCCTCTGTATGACTGGAAACAGGATAATCAGTGGTTAACGCCCGCCGGGCAGTTACTGAAAATGAAATTAATCAGTAGTAAACAGACGCAGCCGGATAATAGCTGGCAGCTGGATAGCCGCAAGGCAAGCGGTTCACTACAGATTGAACTGGCCAGCGGTAAACAGCAAACCCTGAACGCAGGTCAGCGCATCGAGTTTCAGGGGGGGGTACTTGAGTTTGTCGAAGTGCGAATGTGGATGGGTTACAGTATTTATTACAATCCCTGGCTGGCATGGTTTTTTGCCGCATCCATTGTTGGCGTGTTTGGCCTGGCCTGGCATTTTTACCTGAAGCTGGGGCCGCGTAAGTTGCCGCTTCGTGATGCCGACTCAGTCCGGAGCGGTCGTGCTACTCCAGCAGCCTGAAGCAGAAAAAGTTTTTTTTTATTTAGCTGTGGCGGTTTTTATGGCTTCGGCAGTAATCGCCTGGACGGGTTTTCTGTTTAACAAATCCCTGCATAAAACCCTTGTTACTAGTATGGCGATGGCTGTTATTGCCAGTGCGCTTTCCATAGGTCTGCGCTGGGCGCAAACAGGTAATGGCCCTTTTGTAACGCTGTATGAAGTATTGCTGAGTAACCTGTTCAGCCTGGGTTTTATTTTTCTTCTGATCTATAAGGTGATACCGCAGTCACGCTCGGCCGCACTATTTGTATTGCCGTTATTGAGTATTATCGGTATCTGGGCAGCCACCACCAGTATGGCACCGATAGTCATTCCGGCCACTTATGACACGGCTTTATTGTGGATTCATGTGGCTGTCGGTAAAATTTTTCTGGGCATGTGTTTGACCGCGACGGGTTTGGCAGCGGTTTTATTGCTGCGCTACAGTCTCAGCATTGAAGGTTTTGAGTCTTTGCCCGGCAATAGCGAACTGGATGATCTGGCATGGCGTTTCATGGCAGTGGCATTCGTCTTTCACAGCCTGATGCTGATTGCCGGCGCCGCCTGGGCGCAGGATGCATGGGGACGTTTCTGGGCGTGGGACTCACTGGAAACCTGGGCGTTTATCACCTGGCTAGTGCTGGGCCTGAGTTTGCACGCCCGTGTCACCTGGCAGTTGCCTGACTGGGCTGGCTGGTTGATGATAATCAGTGTCTTCATCCTCGCGCTACTGACTTTTTTTGGTGTGCCATTTAGCAGTGCCGGTCCGCACAGGGGCATTATATGAAAACTATAGACATCAGATTAAAGTCGACGCTACTGACGCTGGCTCTGGTTTTCATGATTGTATTAGTGGTGAATTTTTGGCCGGATATTGTTAATCAGCCGATGCCTGATGTTGCTGAGCCGGCACCGGGTTCGAATACTTCGGCCCTGTTTGACAGGGCAGTGACAGATTTGCGTAAACGACATTACCGGCAGGCAATTGAAAGCTTTCGAAAAGTGCTTAAAAGTTCACCCACTATGCCTGAGGCTTATGCCAATATTGGTTTTGCTCATATAGAGCTGAAGCAGTATGAACTGGCTAAACAGGCTTTTAACACCACGCTTGAACTACGACCCGGCCAGGTAAACGCCTACTGGGGACTGGCGGTCAGCCTTGAGGGTTTAGGCGATATTCCAGCCGCAATGGGTGCCATGAAAACCTATGTGCATCTTGCCAGGCCAGATGACGTCTATTTGAAAAAAGCCAATGCTGCTTTGTGGGAATGGCAGCAAATGAAAAAAACAGCTGCGCAATGATAAAGTGACCGTTTTGTGCGATGTGTCTTAAATATCAAAAAACGATTGTGTGGTGTATATAGGTAGTCAGAAGTGGGCTGCCTATGTTTTTTAGCATTCCAGTTCATGTCTCTCCATATTTATGCGGGTTTAACCTCTGAGTCCAATGCCAGTAAGTTAGTGTTTTGCCGGCAACGGCAAAGCCTTATGCCGGCCTACGGTGAGGGTCACTACCCTGTAGGCAGGCATAAGCGATAGCGTTGCCTACACGGACGTAGGTAAGGGGCGTGAGCAGGATGCGGAAGCTTTGCCGGCGATACGCTCATTAGTTATTACCTTAACTTACTGGCATTGCCTCTGAGCCTGTTTAATAGCTATCAACAAATCCTCGTTCTAATAAATGGGCTTCCAGTGCAACGACCTGTTTATCATCTTCCATTAATTGCATTAGTTTTATGTATTGCGGATTTTCACTACGGGCAGAATCCGGTAAACATTTATCCATAAAGCTAAGTGGCACGCTCTCAGACTGCGATGCTTTGGCGTTCTGATCTATTAAATAAGTCCGGTACATTTCCAGGCATTCGCCGGGACTATTAGATTGTCCAGCATGTGCTATGAAAGCAGTAGCTAACAGGAAGGGTACGAACAGTAAATGTTTCATAAGGTATACCAATAATTAATTTGAGAGTCTTTTTGGTATCATTTACAATTGCGATATTGAGGTGATACTCAACATCGGCGACTAATGTTAGCACGAAATTAACCTATATGGGAATGTATTCCCATATATATAAAGTTAAGCTATTTTTTTAAAAATATACAGTTACTCTGGATATGGTTATTTTGACTACTCAGTGTATTATTGACAATGAGGTAGAGATTCATGAAAAACAGACGATTTATTTTTATTGCTTTTGTCGTAGCGGTGACCTTCTGGTTTTTAGAATCGCTAATTCACTATACAATATTTAATGAGCCGCAATTTGAGTTTATTCCAGGTGATATGAATGAGTTGTGGATGCGTTTAGTTATTGTCTTACTTATCCTCATTTATGGTATATATGTAGATTTTTCTATAGATAAGGTAGTGCATAAGCAATTAGAAGTTGCACGTATGTATAGTTCAATATCTCATTCAAGTTACCATATATTAAATAACCTTATCAATCAAATGCAGTTATTTGAGCTGGAAGCGAAAAGATGCAGTGACTTCGATAAAGATATTATTGTTTTCTATGATAAGGCAATTAAAGAAGCGTCAGATCTTGCGGATACATTAGCAAAAATTTCTGATATACCCGATTCAAATTGAAAAATGAGACAACAGGGAGAATAGTTACAGTAATATTTTTCTCATGCCGTTCCCCTAGCTGTTCTTTTTATTATTACATATCACTGCTGTCCCGTTAACTATGAGAGACGTGGATTGGCAACCGTTACCTGTGACCGTATGCCGCATGGAAGCGGCGTCCGAGCGTACATGGATGTATTTACAGCGTGTCTCAGGTAATGGTTGCCAATTCATGTCTCGGACAGACTTGATGCTGCTTAATTATGATATTGTGGCGCTTTTAGGCGACTGCCAGTAATATTAACGCGACAGCAGTGATTACATATAAAATATATTATCGGTCATATTTTCCAGCTTTATCGGTTTGCACATTAAAAAGCCCTGTAACTGGTCGCAGCCCAGGCTGACAAGCAAGTCGCGCTGATAGTCATACTCAATATCTTTAGCAACAACTACTACCTGCATTTCATGACCAAGATTAATCATGTTTTTAAGTAAGATTTTATTACGTTCACTGTAACCCGTTTTTTTTGCAGAATCAGTTTGAATCTTTATCAGGTTGACCGGTAATTCACACAGACCCCGGAGAGGGGATAGACTGGTACCAAAATCCTCAAGGCTGAAGTGGGCGCCAATGGCTGCCAGGGTATTACAAAACTCTAAAACTTTGTCCTTGTCATAGTCTCCTGAGCAGCCATTAATCTCGAACTCAAAGCAGGATAGTGACAAACAATATGTGTGGCAGATATGCAGAATATTTTGCGCGAATTCTGCATGTTCGCATTGTAAGATAGATAAATTGATTGAAATTTTAATGTCGTTTTCTAGCAGATTCTGCAAATAGTATAAATCTCTACAGCTTCGTTCAAACACCCAGAGACCCAATGGATTGATTAAATCGACCTCTTCTGCCAGTGGAATGAAAGAATCAGGGTAGAGCAAGCCGTGTTCCGGATGTTGCCATCGAACAAGTGCTTCAACTGTTATCACTCTACCGGTGTTACTGTTATAGCGTGGCTGGTACTGAAGGCAGAGTTCATTGTTGTTAATGGCGCGACTGAGTTCGCCAATTTGGTAAACCCGGCTCTCTGATTCAGGCTTGAGTATTTGCCCGGTGATATCTGACGTAATAGCAATGTGCATATTGGCTCCTGATATTACTGAATATTGAACTGTTCAGCTCATCCGTGAAATTTAGTTTTGATGGTTTTTGTCTTTGTTAGTCCCTGGTACAACTGGGAATATAATCCCAATTAAAGCTAAATACAAGTCTTTTTTAACGGAGCCGAGTAATTAGAGATTCATATAATTTTACAACCAGTGAGTATGAAGTCAATGTTACTTAGTCACATTTCGTTAAAAATAGTGTCATACAGTCATGAAATAATGTCATTATTGTCACATGGCATGCCATATTTGCCATGAGTTGCATATTGTCATCACGCTAATGTCCTGGCCGTTACGGCAGGGTGGCTCGGATATTTCATAGCAATGAAGTTTTTTGGGATCTTAAGACAAGCAGTATACCCGGATAAAAAAGGCAGATCTGTGCGCAGGCAGGGGCTGCCTTTTTTATGTGGGTAATGGAACTGCTGACCTGAGCGCTGTTTAGCCAGTATGTAATTTAACCTGCCTGGCTATTTACCGGGCAGGGAGCTATTGTTCCCATAGAGCGGCTTCGGTTCGATTTCTGACATTTAATTTTGCCAAAATAGAACTGACATGGAATTTAACGGTTCGTATACTGATGAACAGTGTATTTGCTATGTCGTTATTGGTTTTACCCAGGGAAACAAGGTCCAGCACTTCCTGCTCACGTTTACTGAGGTTTGATTGCAGCTGTTGTTGTTTATGCTGTAATTGTTCCAATAATGTTGTTGTTACACAGGGCGCCAATCTAATGCCGCCTTGATGGACAACATGGATGGCATCAATGATTTCTTCACTTTCAGCTTGCTTGAGCAGATAACCTTGAACGCCCATTTCAACCGCTTTTAATATCATCTTTTTATCGTTACTATTGGTGAAGATGATGGTTTTGGTATTGGGTTTTAATTCATTAAATTTACATAAATTATCAAGCCCTGCCTGTTTGTCAGGTTCCAGATCAATCAGCATGACATCCAGATCAAGCCCGGCAAATTTGGTGACTATGTTTTCGGATGTGCATGCTTCCGCAACCGTGTCGATATTGGGATCCGCGTTTAATATATGACGAAGACCACACCTTATTGTTGAGCAATGATCACATATCGCAACATGGATGGTTTTAGGCATCTTATAACTCTCCGTGAACATCGCACCTGTGTTGTCATTTAAATATCAGGTGGTATGCCCTTTTTGGTATCATTTAGTTGACCGTCTAATAAGACGATCAGGTTCTATATAGTACGACAGATTAAAGCTAATCAAAATACTATGGAAACAGGTTGCATGTGTGAAAAGCCGCAATCGATGTCGATAATATTTACACTGCTGCGCTATTAAGCGGTACTTTCTTTTCAAGATGCAAAAGTTGCGCCAAGTATTAAACCTTTTTTGCTATCAATGACATAAAGGTATATAAATAATTCACTAGTTACTAATGTGTAAACATTTTTGACATGTATTCAGGAATACCCTGGTTTTCAGGCATATATACAGATAATGCCCTGGTTTAGTTGTCGGTTTGTTTTACTGTTTGTACAGCAAGCACCGTGCATGCTGTACTTGTGATCTACTGTGGCTGTTTTTGCGTCGTTTACACCAATAAATTACTTATTTAACTGATTTATTCAGGTTGATCAATTCGACACAGATGATCGGTGTTGGGACTTTTTTTACTGTTCGGGCCTATTTTTTTAGTCTCAGTTCCTGGCTCTGGCTGTCACGCCTGAATGTGGCAACGCTGTCGCTAACGGCGATGAGTTCCCAGCCCTGGTGCTTCATACCTGTTGTCAGGTGCAGCATCTTGTTGCTACTGAGATCGTACAACACGGCAATGCTTGCTGCCGGTGTAATGACGACACCTTCCAGATTCAGGCGTAGTGGCGGCAGCCTGGCAGGCTTACTCGGCGCCGTTATGGGTTTGGGCGGTGGTTCTCGACCTGCGATGAATAACGGGCGTTCCACAATTTCACTGAATGCCGCGATCTCCGGCACGGTGAAATTCTTCCTCGTGACCTGGTTAACTGCCGGTTGTAGCACGGGCGCGGTTTTTGTGTGTGCTTGAATCATATTGTGGCTCTGTAGTGCCAGAGTACCTGCTGACAGAGTGCAGGCGAGCAGCAGGTAGGGTGTCAGGTGATTGCCGATGGAGATCTTTTTCATGATTGTCGGGGCATGTAGCCGGTGAGGTCAAATTCCACGTCCAGCATCTGCACGAAGTTGGCTTTGCGGGAGTGCTGGAGCCGGCTACGGACCGAGACATTGTCCAGAAACAAATATGGCTGGCCGGTCTCCAGGGCGTGGAACACCTTGACCATGTTATCCAGCTTGCCGCGCATACGCACCTTCAGCGTGACGCCGATGAAATCCGACTCTTCAGTTGCCGGCAGGATCTGGGTGCTGAGCACCTCCATGCCTTTCGATCCCGAGAGTCGTTTGATGATTCCCTGCAAGTCGGCTGCGGCCAGCGCTTCGGTAGAGCTTTTCAGATAATGGCGATTGCTGGCCAGCATTCGCTTCAGTTGATCGTGCCGTGAGCGCAATTCACTGCCTGCCGCTACCGTTCGCTGGAGAATTTCCAGACGCCCCTCAAGCCGGTCGATGGTGTCCAGATAATGCCCGTTTAGCGCCCATAACGGTGCGATGGTGAGAGTGAAGATAATCATCGTCAGCAGAGTCAGAATGACCAGGGCCAGTAGCTGACGTTGTCTTTTCGTCAATGAATCGATCATATGGCGGACCCCCCTGCCACTTCCGCAGACAGGTGAAAGCGCTCGGAATTTGAGCCCTGACTCCTGGTCACAGATGAACGGAAACGTGGATTATGCAGACTGTCGGAAGATTCGATGAGCGGGATGAGAGCCGCTGCGGCGGTAGACTGGCCCTGGATCTGGATCTCCTGGCCCTTGATAATCAGCCGGTTGATCCAGGTATCATCAGGCAGGATGAGGGTGAGTTCATTGACGATCTCAAGCACCAGTGGCGTGAGTTGTTTCTTGTTCAACAGAAAACCGGAGTCTGTGCTCAGCGACTCGACCTCATTGCGAAGGCGCCGGGTTACCTCTGCCTTGCTGGTCGCCAGTTCGATCCTGGCCTCGAGCGCCTGGATCACCTGGGTCTTGTTCACCAGGGGCAGGGCGATTGCCCCCAGCAGCAGCGCCAGAGTCAGCATGCCCAGCGCGAGGTTAAGATGTTGCGCCGAGTCAGATCTGTGCTGCCGGACCGCTTCAGGGAGCAGGTTGACCGGCTGTGTTTGCCCGGTTTTTTCCCGGCAAAGGGTGGCCTGATGAGGTTGAAAGCCGATGACTTTGAGTTTGCTGAGCTGCTCATCGAGATACAGCCGTGGTGTGACTACCAGCTCAAGGGTAAGGGTGTTTGTTTTCGAATTGCGTTTAGACAGTACGTGATCGTAGTAGACCTGTTCAAGGCTGAAGGGTGTCTGACGGTCCATTTCGAAGCCAAGTACCTCGCGCAGGTTGCTTTCAGCAACCTGCGGCAGGCTGAGTGTTTTCAGCAGAACCTTGTCAGCTGGCAGGCATAGTATTAGCTCACGGCTGCGGCTGGCCAGCTCGGCCACCTCCTGCGCCTGTTCCAGTGGCAGTGCCTCTGCCGTCAGCGGATAGCGAGCTATCTCACGGATTGACTCGCTCGTGCCCCGGCTGGCAATCACTTCCAGACCATTTAGTTCCAGGTACAGGCGTTCCACACCCGGCAGGGCGGCGGCGCGTATACGCTTCGGCAGCATGCCAGCCAGCTCTGCGAGCCACCAGCACCAGAAGTCCGTCAGTCTGTGCACCAGCGGTGCGGATAACTTGAAGCGGGTTTTCAGGCTGCTCATATTCATGTCGTGTTCATCTCTGCTACATGTCAACCGGCATTCACGGCTGTCGATCTTGCCGGCGTGTGCCAGGACAGGATCCGGTAGGGTAAATCGCTGCCGGCTGCGATATGTACCACCGTGTCGAGTGATGCGCTCGAGCCACCGGTCGTGGTTGCCCATACGGTGATGTGGAATGTCGAGCCGCCACCTCGCGCAGTGCTATTGCCAGAGCCTGAAAAATCCTGTCTAGCGGACAGTACACTTACCAGCCAGGGCGGTGCATAGTCCAGCTTGACGCCTGCCTGGCCCGAGTGTATGGTCAGGTAGGGTGCCAGCTGTGCAAACAGCGGATTACTCATACCAAGTACGTAACGGAATTCCTCTATGCTGCTGAAGTCACCGTCCCGTGCCGCCCATGATAACCCGGCGCGCCGGTAGTCGTCATCTTCCGCGCCATTGAGGTGTTTCAGATTGTCCCGGTCTCGCCAGTCGAGAATGGCGTCAACCAGCGCCTGACGCTGGCCCTGCTGTTCCATACCTGCGCCCGCCAGTACCGTATCCAGCACCGCCGCAGACGCACTGTTGATGTCAACCAGACCACGCGCATCGCGAATCGCGATGGCCACATGACCGTCCTCGTAGCGGATGCGATTAATGCTGCCGTTTACCGGCCAGCGCTGTGTGTTTTCAGATACCAGCATTTCCATAATGGCATGATAGGTACCGGCTTCTGCCATGCTGCGGGCCCTGCCAGCCTCAACATGGTTGGCTGCCAGCCGGGTCTCGGTACGGATGATGCGTGCATGGCTGGCCGCGATCACGGTCAGCAACACCAGCAGCCACAACACTATGATCAGGGCGATGCCACGCTGCCTGTGTGGTCTGTGTCCAGCCTGAGTAATGCCAGTGTTCATTTGCTCAGCTCCGTATGCAGCGCCAGAAACAGGTCCGGCCATTGGCCCTGCTCCGGGGGTGAGACGATTCGCATGTGTACCAGTCTCGGAAATGCCTCGGCATCAGTATTCCATTGTGCGTGCCATTGTGCCGGATCCCCGGTCACCGGCGAGCCGTAATAGGCGAAGCTGGCCGTTTTTAGCTCATCCACCAGCAACACCTGCTGCCGGTCACTGCCGTCTGCGGCAAAGCCGATGTGGTCGGGGTCATGCAGCCGGTAGTACAGCATCAGGCGGTTGCTGCCGGCATGCGGTGCCACCACCAGGGTGTATTCAAACAGCCCGGTAGCGCCATGGTGCTGCGGCGCCGGTGCAATGAACCGCAGCTGCTTTTGATCACCGCTGAATGCGATATGGGTTTTCGTGTTCTCGCTCCAGCTCAGGGCCAGGATCTGGCTGAAGCTGCGTTGCAGCACGGCGCTAACCGTGCGCAGTCTCTCGGTTTCACCGGCATGTTTTAGCCCGGCTTCCCAGCTGCGCTCAGCCAGGCGCAGGGCGCCAAAAGCAGTGCTTATGATCATGGTCAGCACTACCATTGCCACCATGATCTCCAGCAGGGTAAACCCCGCTTCGTTGTGCCTGGTTTTATGCGCAGCAGACGCTGCTTCCGGCAATGTCAGATAGCTAATCATCAGCCCGGTGTTTCCATTCGTTTTATCTGTTTCAGGCGCACGCTGCTCAGTCTGATCTGGCGGGTGCCTCCCGCATGCTGCCAGGATACCTTGACGGTGACCCGGTAGGCCGTCAGGGTGGCGACCAGTTGTTTGTCCTGCTGCCATGGCCGGTAGGGCTCGACCAGACGTTGCCAGCGAAAGCGTCCATCCCATTCACCGGAGCTTAGACCGGGCTGCAGGGGTTCGCTGATACCGCTTACTGAGAGTTGCGATTGTGCTACCAGCACCGCGCGGGCGTAGTCTTCAGACAGGGCGACATTGCGCAGTCCGCCGGAGAAGATTCTGAAGATGACGGTCAGCGACATTGCCAGGATCATAAAGGCGACCAGGATTTCGATGAGGGAGAAGCCTCGCTGATGTCTAGGAGCCTGTCCGAGATTAGAAGTCGTAGCGAGGGAAAGTTGTTTTGAGTCAGATTTTTTCATAATTTGAGGCGAATAGCACCGCTATTTAACGAGTATTATGGAAAAATATGGCCAGAATCAGCTTTTCCACAGTAGGCTTTCTATTCTCGGACAGGCTCCTAGCCGGCATCAGCTGATCCCGAGGTGATGGTGATGCTGCCGGTCAGCCAGTTCAGTTGCAGGTAATAGCGCTGCTGGTCTCCGCTGAGTGTGATCAGCTCGCCGCTGGAGCTGCCGTCCGGGAAGAAATAAACCACGTGCTGTGCCATCTGCTCAACGTTTGCCCCGGTCACCAGTTCTACCGCCATGCTCACATTTTCCGGCAGGGCCAGGGGTTTACCGTTGCCGATCCGGTAGTGGGATGTGTTCAGGTTGAGCTGCACAAGCTGCTCAGTGTTATGGATGATCGCCTTACTGCGGGACTCGCGCAGTGCGATGGCGAGGTCCCGTGCCGAGCCTTTGAGCCGGGTGCCGGAGACCGCCCCGGAGAACAGCGGCGGCACCAGTGCCACCATCAAACCGGCGATGACCATGACCACCATTATCTCCAGCAGGGTGAATCCGCTGCTGGCTTTGAAATCCGGGCCAGTCTTCACCAGCTCACCACGTCCGCGTCGTTGTCCTCGCCACCTTCCATGTTGTCATTGCCCAGTGAATACAGGTCATACATGGCCTGTTCACCGGGCGAGCGGTAATGATAGGCATTGCCCCAGGGATCAACGGGAATGCGCTTTTTCTTCAGGTACGGCCCGTGCCAGCCGCTTACTCCCGCTGGCCGCTCGACCAGGGCTATGATGCCTTCCTCGGTGCTCGGGTAACGACCGGTCTCGAGGTGGAACAGATCCAGCCCCGCACCCAGCTCCTCGATCTGTAACCTGGCGGTGTCGCTTTTCGCGCTGCCGGTGTAACGCAATAC
>Ga0164313_10000214_pt1 | contig 43049 bp, 41 predicted proteins | sample GuaBasSedimGuay4_FD_113735 | JGI IMG/M metagenome (GOLD analysis project Ga0164313, IMG submission 113735) | Subseafloor sediment microbial communities from Guaymas Basin, Gulf of California, Mexico - Guay4, Core 4569-4, 0-3 cm | ecosystem: Environmental > Aquatic > Marine > Hydrothermal vents...
ACTGGAAGATCGCACGGTGATGCTCAGCGGCAACGTGGAAGACCAGTATTCCCAGTGGCGCGAGGTGTTAGCGGATATTTATCGTACCGAGATAGGTGAACTGGAATTACCCGAAAATTCTGCCGCCACAACTGATACACTCTGACCCCCAACACGCCAGGCCGCAACAACTGCATGTCTTCCCACGATGAACCGGTACAACCCACACCCTTTGATGTAGCGCAGCCGGCCGCGCCGCGGGAGCCCGCCGGTGCGGCCGGCGCACGCCGCGGCGCGCCGCCCTGGGTGCTGCCTGCCCTGGGCGGCCTGGTACTGTTAGCGGTACTGGTGATTTTCTGGTTACCGGAGCGCGTTACAGCGCCCGGTGAGCCGGCACCCGTCGCCACGCAGGTCGCCTCGCAGCAAACACCCGTTGCACCGGATACCGCGCGCGTCACGCCAACGACTAAAACCCCCGCCGGCAAAACCGATGCATCTCCCTGGTCGGAAGCGCAGCTGGCGAAGCTGCGTAAGGAAGCCCAGGATGTACTGGCCGAACTGCTGGATATTCAGTTCACGCTGGAAGAGCGCGGCGTAAAACAGTGGGCACCGGAGCGTTTTGCAGAGGTTGCCACCACCGCCGCCGCCGGGGATGAGTTGTACAAAAACCGGGAGTACGAGGCCGCCACGGCCCGCTACGAGGAGGCCCTGGCCGCATTACAGACACTGCAGGAGGGCATACCCCAGGAGCTGGCCGGACAGCTGGAACTGGCCCGCCAGGCGATAGAGGACGGCGAGCCCGCTACCGCCAATACAGCCCTGGAACTGGCCGCTGCAATCGAACCCGACAGTCCTGAACTGGCCGCTTTGCGCCGGCGCGCCGACGCCCTGCCTGAGTTGCTGCCCCTGCTGGAACAGGCGGCCGAGGCAGAACAAAACGGCGACCTGGCCAGTGCGACACAATTACTGACTGCAGCCGCGGCGGTGGACCCACAACATCTGCGTACTCAAAGCGAACTGCAGCGGGTGGCCGCGGCCTACAAGGAACAACGCTTCAACGATGCCATGAGCGAGGGCTACAGCGCCCTGGACAAGGGCGATTTCGCCGCTGCCCGCAAAGCGTTTCGCGCAGCCGGGAAATTGGAGGACGATACCAGCGAGGCGGCCAGCGCCCTGCAGGAAGTGGAGACAGCCGAAACCGCCTACCGCCTGACCAGGCTGAAACAAAGCGGCAGTACCAACGAGCAGCAGGAAAAATGGCAGGAAGCGGTCAAGGCCTATGAAAAGGCGCAAAAGATAGACAGCAACGTGCTGTTCGCCAGCGAGGGGCTCAAGCGCAGCCAGGGCAGGGCCCGGTTGGACAAACAGTTCCGCACCACCCTGGGGAAACCGGGGCGACTATCGGATGTAGCGGTCGCGGAGGCGACAGAGCAATTACTGCAATACGCGGTGCGAATCAAACCACGCGGGCCGGTACTGGCGCAGCAAATCGACAGTGTGCAACAGCTGTTGCAACAGGCTAACACCCCCATCGCCGTCACCCTGCGTTCCGATGCCCAGACCGAAGTAATCGTTTACAAGGTGAAACGACTGGGACAATTTGAGCAGCGCGAACTGGCCCTGCGCCCGGGCACTTACACGGCGGTGGGCACCCGCAACGGCTATCGTGATGTGCGCCTCAGTTTTACTATCAACCACAACAGTGCGCCGGCCCCCGTCACCATCGCCTGCACGGAGCCGATTTAACATGACACCTTTAACATGACACAACAGGATTCGGGGCAGCCACTGGCCATCGAGCCCAGCGCTTTTGCGCCTCTGGACAGTAGCGCGGCCAAACCGCCCCCCCGGCGCAATCCCCGGCGCTGGCTGCTGCCGGGCTGTGCCCTGGTATTTGTCCTGATCATGGTATTTTTGCTGAGCGCCCACTCCCTGCAGGTAGTGGTGACTGCCGAAAGCCCGGCGCAAGTGTCTGTCAGCGGCCTGGTGCTACCGTTTGGGGAGCGCTACCTGTTGCGCCGGGGCGAATACGAGGTAAGCGCCAGTGCCGAGGGCTATCACACCATGGTCACCAGCGTCACGGTGGGTCAGCAGGACAGCCAGACCGTTGAGTTGGTGCTGCAACCATTGCCGGGATTATTATCCGTTGAAAGTACACCGGCGGGCGCCCGGGTACTTATCGATGGTGAAACAGTGGGCGCAACGCCCCTGGTAGACCACGCCGTCGCCGCAGGCGAACATACGCTGCAATTGCAGGCGGAGCGCTACCTGCCTCTGGAGCAAACACTGCTGGTGAGCGGCCGCAACATTGCGCAGCAACTGCAACTACAACTGGCCCCGGCCTGGGCTGAGGTGACGGTCGACAGCCGGCCGGCGGGGGCCAGCATCCTGGTGGATGGGGAAGCCGTGGGCAGCACGCCGGCCACCGTGGAAATACTGCAGGGCGAGCGCCAGTTGATTTTGCAGCTGGCAACCTACGCCGACTGGCAGCAAACCCTGGAGCTTAACGCGGGAGATCCCCTGGACCTGGGCCAGGTAGAATTGCAACCTGCCGCCGGCATGCTGGAATTGGCCAGCACCCCCAGCGGCGCCAATGTCACCCTCGACGGAGAATTCCAGGGCCAGACACCACTGACCCTGCAGCTGATTCCCGGCCGGGCGCATCGCCTGGCGGTATTCAAGCCCGGCTACCGACGTCACTCCAGTACCGTACAGCTGGCGGCCGCCGGCAGCGACAGCCAGACCATAAAACTGCGCGCGCAATTGGGAGAGGTGCGCTTCAACATCAGCCCGGCCAATGCCATCGTGCGTATCGATGGCCAACCCCGTGGACGCGGCAGTCAGACCCTGTCGCTACCCGCTTTCGAGCACCGGGTGGAAATTGCCCTGGACGGTTATGCCACCGTGCGACGCCGGGTAACCCCGCGCCCGGGACTGCAACAACTGGTGGAAGTCACCCTGCAAACCCAGCAGGAAGTGCGCATGGCACGCATCAAACCCGAGGTAACGACCTCTGTGGGCCAGACCCTGCTACTGTTCAAGCCCGGGGAATCGCCGCTGTCCGACTTCACCATGGGCGCCTCGCGCCGGGAACCCGGTCGCCGCGCCAATGAGGTGCTGCACCCGGTATCCCTGCGGCGCATGTTCTACCTGCAAACCACCGAGGTCACCAACGCCCAGTTTCGCCAATTTCAATCCGCCCATAACTCCGGCCAGATCGAGGGTAAAAGCCTCAATCGGGAGCACCAGCCGGCAGTGCAGGTGAGCTGGCAGCAGGCCGCCTCCTTTTGCAACTGGCTCAGCGAGAAAGAGGGCCTGCCGGCCTTTTACCGGGAAACCAACGGCATCGTGAGCGGCTACAATCCCAACACCACCGGCTACCGGCTACCCAGCGAAACAGAGTGGGCCTGGGCCGCCCGCGCCAAAGGCGAGATACTGCTGAAATTCCCCTGGGGCGACACGTTTCCGCCCACCGATGTGGTAGAAAACTATGCCGACAACACCTCTGCCCACGTTACCGGACGTATACTCAACGGCTATACTGATGGTCACGTGCTCAGCGCCACTGTCGCCTCATTCGCCCCCAACCACAACGCCCTGTACGACATGGGTGGCAACGTCGCCGAATGGGTGCACGATGCATATAGCATCCCCTCCGCCAACGGTACTGTCGCAATTGATTCCCTGGGCACCCAGGGTGGTGATAACTACGTCATCCGCGGCGCCAGCTGGTCCCAGAGCAAGATTGGTGAACTGCGCCTGTCGCACCGTGATTATGGGCAAGCCGGCCGGGATGACGTAGGATTCCGGTTAGCGCGTTATGCAGAGTAAGATATGATCACAACTCGTTCCCTGACCGTCGCAATCCTCTCCCTGGTGCTGGGCGCCGCGCCTTTGTGTGCGCAGCAGGCGACAGAGCCACCGGAGCAGGATACAAAAGAAACACAGAAAAGCCCGCCCGCGGACGAGCCCGGTGCGACCCCGGCCACCCCTCCCCAGGCTGCAAACAACAACTCACCCTTCGACTACCGATCTTCCGAGGAGATATCAGAGGACCTGTCGGTCTCCTTCCCGGTCGATATATAGGACAAAAACATGAAACAAAAGATGTCATCCGAATTCATCTACCAGGTGTTTGCACTGCTGATCGCGGTTATCGTGGTGCACGCGGTGTATGTGGGCCTGATCAGGCCCAGCGCGGACGCCCAGCTCCAGCAGCAGGTGGAATTACAGGCCTCGGGGGCGGACTTCATCCCCGAACGCGGCTTTGCTGTGGTGATACGCGATTTTGAACAGGAGGCCTGTCTTATCCTGATGATCTGGGCCCTGGCTATCATGGGTTACAAGGGTCGTCGCGCCATGGAGGAGCAAGATTTGCTGGGCCGCCGCCTGTTGGACATCCCGGAGGGCACCAGTGTGCTGCCCGAAGACGCCCGCGAATATAGTCGTTCCCTGGAGGCATTGCCCGGCAAGGAACAGGACTACCTGTTGCCGCGCACCCTGCTGTCCGCCCTGCAACGCTTCGCCACCACCGGCAGTATCCAGGCCGTATCCGATACCATCAAGGAGAGTTGTGAAGTGGAGTCTGATCGCCTGGACTCGGAGATGTCCATGGTGCGCTATATCGCCTGGGCCATCCCGTCCATCGGGTTTATCGGCACCGTGCGCGGTATCGGCGCTGCCCTGGGCCAGGCCCACAAGGCGGTGGAAGGGGATATTTCCGGCGTTACGGTCAGCCTGGGTGTGGCTTTTAACAGTACCTTCGTCGCCCTGGTGCTGAGTATCATCATCATGTTCTGCCTGCACCAGTTACAGCTGTCCCAGGAGCGTCTGGTGCTGGATTGCCAGCGCTATGCGGACAAGCGCCTGCTGCGCTACCTGGTAGTCCACTGATGACTATCGCCCTGCTGGATATCAACGACAGTAACCTGCAGTTGTGGAGCGGCGACACCCACCTGCAGAGCCCCGGCTACGCCCTGCTGCAGGAGCGGCAGTATAGCTTCGGCACCTCGGCCCGCGCCGCGGCCCGACTGCAACCAAGGGATATCAATACCCGCTACTGGTGGCAAATGAGCACCGAGGCACTACAACCGGCACTGGGCCCCGCCAGGCACACCGGTGACCTGGTACACGCTCACCTGCAGGACCTGCACCAGCAAGCCGGGAGCCCCGGGGAGTTACTGCTGGCGGTGTCGGGCAGCATGCAACGCAACCAGCTGGCTCTGCTGCTGGGCATCATGCAGCAGTGCCCCTTCGACGCGGTGGGCATGGTTAATCGCAGCGTCGCCCTGGCCAGCCTGTACGGGGGCGGTGGACGACTGTTCCACCTGGAAGTGCAACTGCACCAGGCGGTGATTGCAGAACTGGAAGAGAGCAACGGCAAGGTGGAGTTACAGCGCACAGTACCCCTGCCCGGCTGCGGACTGCTGCAAATACAGGAGCGCCTGGTAGAGATTATCGCCACGGCGTTTATTCGCCAGACCCGTTTCGACCCGCGTCGCAAGGCCGCCACTGAACAGCAATTGTACGATACCCTGCCCGATACCCTGCGCGCCCTGGCACAGAACAACGAGGCCAATCTCGATGTCAACGGTTACCAGGCCCGAGTCAACCGCAATGAACTGATGAGCGCCGGGCAGCGCCTGTTCGACAGCGCGCCGGAAGCCATGGGTGTGCTGCGCCCCGACGACCGTATCATCGCCGACCCCATCGCCGGTTTGTTACCGGGCCTGGCCGAGCGCCTGCCGCAGATGGAAGTACTGGCGACAGACAGCATCCGGCACGCCCTGTTGCAACACCAGGAACAGTTGGTACAGCGCGGGCAAACCCTGAGCTTTATCACCGCCCTGCCCTGCCTGGAGGAAAAAATCGTTCCCCGGGTGGAGGAACCGACGGAGCCCGCTGCACAACAGGCACCGCTCAACACTGCAACCATTGTAACGCCCACCCACCTGCTCCAGAGGTCGCTGGCGCGACCACTGGCCGCCATCGATACCGCACTTGACGGCGACTGGCAACTGTTTCACAGCGGCGAGGGCTGGCAATTGCGCGGCAGCGGCGCGGCGCCCAGGGTCAACAACAGCGACTACCGCACCGGCCAGGTACTGGCCTGCGGCGATACCATTACCAGCGATACAAACGGCGAAGCAGTACTGATCAAGGTTGAACAGTAGCAATTATGGCCAGGAAGAAGCGCGATTTCACCACCTTCAACCTGAGCTTTCTGGACATCATGTCCTGCGGCTTCGGGGCGGTGATTCTGGTTTTTCTGATCATGAACCACTCCATCGAGCGGCAGTCGCAGGACCTGAACCAGAACCTGTTATCCGAGGTCGACCTGCTGGAAGAGGATATCACTGACGGCGAGGAAGGCCTGGTGCGCCTGCGCAACACCCTGTCAGAGGTGGACATGCAAATGGCAGAAGCCCAGGGCCTGGCCACCCGTATCACCGAGGACCTGGACAACCGCGCAGCCATGATTGAAGACCTGAAGCGCGATGGTTATACCGACACCTCTGATATAGATACCCTGAAGGCGGAGGTTCAGTCGCTGGAGGCCGAAGTGAAGAAACTACGGGAAAACAGTGCGCAGGACAGTGGCAGCAGCGCCCGCACCTTCATCGGTGAAGGCAACCGCCAATACCTCACCGGGCTCAACCTGGGGGGGCGCAATATCGTCATTCTGCTCGACACCTCGGCCAGTATGCTGGCGGACAAGCTGGTGCAGATTATCCGCCTGCGCAATATGGGCGAGGATGTACAACGGCGGGCCGACAAGTGGGACCGCACACTCAATACGGTGGACTGGTTGACCGCCCAGTTGCCGGTGGGCAGCAAGTACCAGGTGATTACCTTCAACACCCAGGCCAAAGCCGCACTGCCCGGCACCGACGGCAAATGGCTGGAGGTGGCCAACCAGGCCCAGTTGGAAAAACTGTCAACTGAATTGCGCAAGATCGTCCCCAGTGGCGGCACCAGCCTGGAGAACGCCTTCATCGCCCTGCAGCAGCTGTCGCCGACGCCGGACAACATCTTCCTGCTCACCGACGGCCTGCCCACCCAGGGCGCCTCGCCGCCCCGGGGCAGCAAGGTCAGTGCCCAGGAACGCCAGAAGCTATACCGGCAGGCGATCAGGCAACTGCCCGGCAATGTGCCGGTAAATATCATCCTCGCGCCCCTGGAGGGCGATCCCATGGCGGCATCCGAGCTGTGGCAGCTGGCCCAGGTCAGCAAGGGCTCCCTCCTCAGCCCCTCGCGAGACTGGCCCTGATGGCAAGGCGTAAGGGCAGGGCCCCGGAAGAATTCTCACTGTCGTTCCTCGACGTCATCTGCTGCGGCTTCGGCGCGGTAATCCTGCTGCTGATGATCACCAAGACGGTACAGCCACAGATCATCGAGGCCTCCACCGTCAACCTGGAGGGAAAAGTCGCCGCCCTGCAGGAGCAGGTATTCGAAATAAGAGGGGAAACCCGGTTCCTGAACCGGGACCTGAACGCAAAGCATGAACAATTGTCCGAGCATGAGCAACGCATAGCGATTTTGCGGGGCCAGCTGGCCAGCGCTAAATCAAGCTACGATAGCATCCAGGTACAAACCAGCACCAACGATGTGGTCACCGGGCAGCTGGCGATTGCCAGGCAGCAACTGTCGGAGGAACAGAAGCGCTTGCTGGGCTCGCAGCACAAGTCGCAGAACAGCCTGATCGGTGGGATACCGGTGGACAGCGAGTACATCATTTTTGTCATCGATACCTCCGGCTCCATGTTTTCCTATGCCTGGGAGAGGGTGCTGGAGGAAATGCAAGCCACCCTGAGCATCTACCCGGAGGTGAAAGGCATCCAGGTAATGAACGACATGGGACAGTACCTGTTCAGCCGCTATCGAGGAAAATGGATACCGGACTCCCCCGGGCGGCGCAAGGTTATCATGCAAAACCTGCGCAACTGGAATGTGTTCAGCAACTCCAGCCCGGTGGAAGGTATCACCGCCGCCATCCGCACCTTTTATGACCCGGGTAAAAAGATCAGTATCTATGTATTCGGCGATGAATTGGCCGGAGAGGTGTCCATCGCCCAGGTGCTTGATACGGTGGACCGTATTAACCGCACGGACGCCCAGGGCCGTCGCCTGGTGCGCATCCATGCGGTAGGATTTCCTGTACAATTCATCCGGGCACCGCACTTGCAAAGCACTGGCATCCGTTTTGCCACGCTGATGCGGGAACTCACCTATCGCAATGGAGGCACCTTTGTCGCGCTCAATGATTTCCGCCCCTGAGCGAGGTAATCTGCGCCACGTATTCGGGATCGCGGTAGTACTGTTCACGCTGGGTGGCTGTGGACCCGAGCAGGTCGTGGTAAAGGGCAAATTCCCACCTCCGCTGATGGAGCCGCTGCCCCTGAACATCGGGCTGTGGTATGGCGATGATTTTGCCCATCACGAGTTTTTTGATGAGGCCAAGAGCCGAACCGATTCCAGTTGGGTGGTCAAGACCGGTGAGGCGCAGGTACAGATGTGGGACACTCTGCTGGCCGGCATGTTCGACAATGTGGTACAAATGAAGGGCAAACCGGGTCCCGGGCAAATGAACCAGGCGGTTGATGCCGTGCTGATACCTCATGTGGACGAACTGCAGTACGCCATACCGACCCACACCAATATCAAAGTATACGAGATCTGGATGCGCTATCGTTTTGAGCTGGTAACCAGCAGTGGCGACCCCATCGCCCAGTGGACCATGAGCGCTTATGGCAAGACCCCCACGGCCTTTCTGCAGAGCGACCAGGCGGCCGTCAACCTGGCCGCGGTGATGGCATTGCGCGATGCCGGCGCCAATTTCGCCACCACTTTCACCCGGGTGCCCGCATTGCAGAGCTGGCTGCAACAGAGATGGCGGCCCGCTGAGGAAGTCATACCATGATGCGCGGACCAGTACGCACTCTGTTGCTGGTCTGTAGCATCGCCCTGACGTCCGCCTGCGTTACCTCCACAGTGGACGAAATGGTATTCAACGAACCGCTGGAAGGTATCGGCGACTCCAGCGTGGTGATCCTGGGCAGGCGCCATGCCAGTGACTACGAGACCGAGCCGGACTTTATCGAATGCGTGGGTGACCACATTGCCTCCCACGACCAGTCCATCCGTGTGATCAATGAGTTGGAGTTCGTCAATGCCCTGTACCCCTGGTTTGAGCCCCGCACCGCCCCCCTGCGCCCCGAGGATATTGAGCGCCTGCTGCGGCAAAAGCCGGTGGCACAGAAAATGGCCGAGTTGAAGACCGAGTATATGATCTGGGTTGACGGCGCTACCGTGCGCGGCGATTCGGCCGGTTCCATGACCTGCGCAATCGGCCCCGGCGGTGGCGGCTGCTTCGGCTTTGGCACCTGGAGCGATGATGCCAACTACGAGGCCGCCATCTGGGATTTTACCGACCGCATTGAGGTGGGCCGCGTCAACACCAGTGCCACCGGCCAGTCCTACATGCCGGCGGTGGTGATACCCATCCCTATTATCGCCCCGGTACAGGGTGCCGCCTGCGACGGATTAGGTAATCAGTTGCTGGAATTCCTTTCCAGCGAGTACTAGTGTAGTGCGAAAACCCATTGGAATCATCGCCGCCATCGCCATTGTGCTAACGACAATGACCCTGACCAGTGGCTGCGCCAGCAATCCCGCCACCGGTGGTGCCAACGTGGTCGTCATGACCCAGGGCAGGGAGGTCACCATTGGCCAGGAGATGCATCAAAAGATAGTCGACGAGGGCGCCGCCTATGACGACCCCGAACTGGCGGCCTATGTAAACCGGGTCGGCCAGCGCCTGGTAGCCAACAGCGATAAGCCAAAGCTGGCGTTCACCTTTACCGTCATCGACAGCCCCGACATCAATGCCTTCGCCACCCCGGGTGGCTTTATCTACATCAACCGCGGTCTACTGGCCTACCTGGACAGCGAGGCGGAGCTGGCCGGCGTGCTATCCCACGAGATCGGCCATGTCACAGCGCGCCACGCCGCTAGGCAGCAGAGCGCCGGCATCACCAGCCAGGTCCTTGCCACCACGGCCTATATTCTCACCGGCAGCGGCGATATTGCCGATGCCTCGAACATGTACGGGAGGGAACTGATAGCCGGTTACGGACGGGAGCACGAGCTTGAAGCGGACGGCCTGGGCGCCAAATATATGCATAAGTCGGGCTACGACACCGATGCCCTGCTGGAGGTCATCGGTGTACTCAAGGACCAGGAGCAGTTCCAGCGGGTGAAAGCCAAGTCCACTGGGAAAAAAGTCGGTTCCTACCACGGGCTTTATGCCACCCACCCGCGCAACGACCAGCGCCTCAAAACCGTTATACGCACCGCTGGCGAACTGGAATTGGATGAATACGTGGAGAACCCGGAAATACCCGGGGATTTTCGTCGGCACATGGAGGGCCTGGTGTGGGGAGCCAGTATGCAGAACTCACGTGCAGAGAACCGTTATTACCACAATAAACTGGCGTTCACTTTTGAAGCTCCGGAAGGATGGGACGTCACAGCGGGCTCCAAGGCGATTGAGGCCCGCGCAGCGGACGGTAACGCCAGCCTCACGCTAAGCATCCGCCGCAGGGACAAGGCCGCGACCCCGCGCTCGGTGCTGGAAGGCAGTTCCGAGGGTACGCTCAGTGTTGGTGTGGAACTGGATCAGGCGGGACTCAAAGGCTATACCGCCATCGCCAGCAACAGCGCCGGCTCCAGGCGCGTGGCCGCGATCAACTACAACAGCCTGACCTACCTGTTCGAAGGCCAGGCCCGTGATTTCACCAGCTCGGATGCCCAATTACTGGCTATGATCGAGAGCTTCAGGCCCATGCATCCCAAGGAACGCCAGAGCGCAGCGGCGCGCTATGTGCACTATATACAGGTGCCCCGCGGGGCCACCATGGCGAGCCTCGCCGCCAGCGTCCGCATACCCGACGCCGAAGCCCGGCTGCGCCTGCTTAACGGTCTCTATCCCCGCGGAGAACCGCGCACCGGTGACTGGATCAAGGTGATAAAGTAATTGAGGATGGTGCGTATCGCGCACCATAACTAACGGCCTAACCGGAATACTGCACCAGCACCCAGGGCGGGGCCACCACGGCCCACAACTCCTCATTGGCTTCGTACCAGGCCAGGGCCTGTTGATCATTCACCGGGGTCACCTCACCTGATTCGATCCAGCCCTGAAAGCAGGCTACATTGTCCAGGCCGAGTTGCACCGCGACGTCCACCAGATCCAGTCCCGGCGTAACATTGACCACGGTGCCGTGAGCGTAACTGGTCTGCAGGTCATGCCAGCGGATGCGTGAGGTCTGGCTCAGATACTCCCGACGCAGCAGAGCTGCGCGCTCAATACCCGACTCAGCCATAACGGGAATCCGCGACAAAGGGGTTGGTCTGGCGTTCCTGTCCGAAGGTGGAATTGGGTCCGTGGCCCGGAATGAAAGTAATGTCATCACCCAGTGGGAACAGCTTGTCGCGGATACTGGCAATTAGCTCCTCATGATTGCCCCGGGGGAAATCCGTGCGCCCGATGGAACCCTGGAACAACACATCTCCCACCCAGGCCAGTTTCTGTGGCTGGCACAGAAATACCACATGCCCGGGGGTGTGCCCCGGACAGTGAATAACCTGTAATTCCTGCTCGCCGACAGTCACAATATCACCCTGCTCCAGCCAGCGGTCGGGCAGAAAAGCATCGGCCCGGGGGAAACCGGACATCTCGCACCATTCCGGCAGTTTTTCCAGCCAGAACTCGTCGTCTTTGTGGGGACCCTCTATGGGCACTTGCAGCTGCTGGCGCAGCACGTCCGCGGCCGCGCAATGGTCCATGTGTGCGTGAGTCAGGATGATTTTCTCGACAGTCGCACCCATCTGCTGCACTGCGGCGAGGATCTGCTCCACATCACCACCCGGGTCCACGATGGCGGCTCTGCCAGTGGACTCACACTTGATAACGGAACAGTTCTGCTGGTAGGGCGTTACCGGCACGATGGTGTACTGAATTGACATATGAGTATTTGATCCTATTTGATTTCTCAGGCTCAGGGCAACATACCCTCGTCCGATAAGACCTCATCATGATTCGCCCGGGAGCTGAGAAACACCTGCTCGTCGAACTGATTTTCACTCTTGGCCACGATGACGGACACGGTGGCATCACCGGTTACATTAACCGCGGTGCGTACCATATCCAGCAGACGGTCGACACCGATGATCAATGCGATGCCCTCCACCGGCAACCCGGCCTGCTCCAGCACCAGTGCCAGGGTTATCAGGCCAACACCAGGTACCGCAGCGGTGCCCACGGAAGCCAGTGTGGCGGTAAGAATTACCGTGATGAAAGCCGTCATGGATAGATCTATGCCATAGACCTGCGCAATGAAAACGGTGGCCACACCCTGCATAATGGCAGTACCATCCATATTGATAGTGGCTCCCAGCGGGACGGTGAAACCCGCCACGCTGTTATGCACACCCATACGCCGCTCCACCGTGCGCAGGGTGACAGGCAGGGTGGCACCGGAAGACGCCGTACTGAAGGCAAAAACCCACACCGGGCGCATCTTGCTGAGGAGTATCCGCGGAGACAGGCCGGAAAACCCCTTGAGCATCAAACTATAAATCACCAGGGCGTGAAACAACAGTACCGCCAGGACGGTAAAGAAGTAGGCCGCAAGATCCAGGATAGCCCCGATACCCATAGTGGAAAACAGCTTGGCCAGCAACGCAAATACGCCATAGGGCGCCAGTTCCATCAGCACCTCCACCATTTTCATAACCACCGTTTCCATGTCCCGAAAGAAACTGGCGATCCGGCGGCCCGGCTCCCCCGCGCGGGAGATGGCATAACCAAACAACAGTGCGAACACGATGATCTGCAGCATCTTGCCGTCGGCCATGGCCCTCACCGGATTAGAGGGAAAGATGTCCACCAGCACATCGACCAGTGGTGGCGCCACCGATGCCTGGAAATTTGTATCGACCCCCAGCGCAACGTTATTACCAGGGCCGATGAAGACCGCGAACAATAAAGCCACACTCACCGCCACAGCGGTAGTGGCCAGGTAGAAACCCAGGGTCTTGACCGCAATGGGCCCCATTCGTGAACTGTCTCCCAGGGAACTGGAACCACAGATCAGCGAAACCAGTACCAGGGGCACTATCAACAGCTTGAGTGAGGCCACGAATATGCGGCCCACCACATCGAACAGGCCTCCTACCAGATAGCCATCCAGCGCGTCCCGCACAACTGCCGGTACGCCAGCGCTGTGTAACAGAAAATTTAACAGGGAACCAAGCAGAATTCCCGCCACCATGGCAATTAATATGCGGTTGGTGAGACTCATTCCGGGCAGGGTCCGGTATCATAGCCGGCCACCGCATCATCGGCGCAGGCGTTACAGGGCGAGGCGTATTCCTTTTGGCCACCAGCGGCGAGAGTGGCGCAGGCCGGGGCATATTCCATGGTGCACACTTGTGGCCGCGGCTCCGGGCACTGAATCATCTTGCTGAGCTGCGGTTGAGAAGCGCAAGCAGACAGCAAAAGAAGGGCGGCAACACCGCAAACACTGCGCATTATTCTCTCCATTCGGGGCGGGCGGTTAAAGAATGCGCAGCCTAACATTATGGTGCACAATACGCACCAGTATCTCTGGATATTACGTCGTACTCTAGCGGGTGGTACCCGGTGAAGCGGGGCAGGCCCTGCGCGTCCTACGGGGGGTAGCCTCCGCATGATTGATCGAAGCCGCCAAAAGAAGCGCGAGCAACACCGTGTGAATCAAGCGTGGCATACAAAATCCCCGAAGATTGATCCATCAGTGCTCGTTCAGTTGTTTAGGAAACAGGCTGTACTCGAGCACCGCGCAACCTTGCTGCAAGTTCCGCCAGTGGTTGATCTGCAACGCCAACTCTATATACCCGGCTGTGGGAAGATTATCCAGGCTGTACTGTCCAGTAAGCATATTTACCAAATCAGTCAGGGCCGGGTTGTGGGCGATAATAAACAGCGCCCCGGGAGTGTCACCCTGACCTGCTATCCACTGGAACAGGTCACCGCAGGAAAATGTGTACAGGTCTTCCTCGGTGCAATGGACCTGATCCCCCAGCACCGGCCAACCCTGGCACAGGCCAGTGAGAGTAAGCTGTGCCCGCCGCGCCGGGCTGACCGCGATACTCATAGGCGCCATACGTTGCGCCAGTGCCACGCCCATACGCGGCGCGTCCCGCACACCCCGTTTGTTCAATCCGCGCTCGCGATCGGAGAGGCCGGTGTGGTCCCAGGAGGATTTGGCGTGGTGTAGCAAGTGTAAGGTTTTCATTGGCCATTCTCTTGAATTGTTATTGTAGTGAAGGTGATGATCATATCTTATTACTTCCCATGGGCATGCCAGGGGAGTGAAATTTACCCGACTTACTTGCGTTTGGTTTTCAACAAAGCTAGAGTCGGAAGCGTTGTTAAGTGGTAACTGTACCAGGTCGATTTACTTACCCATGTGGTTAGTAGTACGGGCGAGTGGCCTCCATGATAATCCTTAGGGAAGTATGGAGTTCCAATGCTAAGACGCGTAACAGTAGCGCCATATTACCGACAGATCGCCCCCCGCGACCTGCCAGGGCTTTCTTTATTTTACGATTTATCCCGCGCCAACTACCCCGGGAATCCTCACAAGCTCTCCAGATTTCATCCCGCAACATGCGTAATGTTAGCCGGGAGACCCATCATTTGAGCGACGTTGAAACATCCCTGTGGCCATTTCTGGTCTACTTCATCGCTGTGCTTGTGTTGGTCGCCACCATGCTGGGGCTGTCATTTGTGCTGGGCCAGCGTCGCGCCAACCAGGCCACCAACATGCCGTTCGAATCCGGGGTGCTGTCGGTGGGCACGCCGCAGGTGCATCTGTCGGTGGATTTTTACCTGGTGGCGATCTTCTTTGTGATCTTTGACCTGGAAACAGTGTTCATCTTCGCCTGGGCCGTGGCATTTTTCGAACTGGGCTGGCAAGGTTTCATCGCCGTGGTGGCATTCATCGCCATCCTCGGCGTGGCTCTGGTCTATGAACTGAGCACCGGCGCCCTGGACTGGGGCATAAAATCCCGGACCGGGAAATCACCCACCGGTAGTCGGCATCCCGAGGAGCAGCACTGATGGAGTGGAACCTGACACGACCAGAAGATGTGCTCGCGACTTCACCCGGGAGCGCCATGGACAGCGTGGAAGAACAGGTTAAGCGCAACGTGTTCTTCGCCAACCTCGAGGACCTGGTCGCCTGGGGTCGCGCGCACTCCCTGTGGCCCTTCAACTTCGGGCTTTCCTGTTGTTATGTGGAGATGGCCACTTCTTTTACCAGCCGGCATGACATCGCACGCTTTGGTTCCGAAGTGATTCGCGCCACCCCCCGCCAGGCCGACCTGATGGTTATTTCCGGCACTGTCTTTCGCAAGATGGCGCCGGTGGTGCAACACCTGTACGACCAACTGCTGGAACCCCGGTGGATTATCTCCATGGGTTCCTGCGCTAACTCCGGTGGCATGTACGACATTTACAGCGTGGTGCAGGGCGTGGACAAATTTATTCCTGTGGATGTCTACGTGCCCGGCTGCCCGCCACGGCCAGAAGCGTTGATGCAGGGCTTGATGATGCTGCAGGAATCTATCAAAAAGGAACGTCGCCCACTGAGTTGGGTAGCGGGAGATCAACAAGTGGTAAAACCCCGGATGCCGTCCCGCCGCGACCAGTTACAGGCAGAGCGCAACCAGGCCACCCAATTGAGAAGCCCCACAGAGGTGTAGGACAACAATAACAACGGTCACGATATAGCAAAAAAGAGGCCTGACCAGCCCGGAGACAAGCATGTTGTGTGCGCAGGTAACAAGTGTCAACGGTACGGTGGACGATTTATTCGTCCGCTTCGGCGCCGACTTGTTCGACCTACAATCCACCGCCGACCACACCCCGACCCTATGGGTGGACCGGGGCAACCTATTGGAGGTGCTGACTCACCTCAAACCGCGCTTCCCCATGCTGCTGGATCTGTTTGGTATCGACGAACGACTGCGGCAGCACAAACCCGCCGCTGCCGCCGATTTCACCGTGGTCTACCACCTGTTCAACCTGGCGGACCGGGAGGAGATCCGGATCAAGGTGGCGGTATCTGACGCCGACTCCAACGTCCCCACGGCGGTTGGCGTATGGGCCAATGCCAACTGGTACGAACGCGAAACCTGGGACATGTTCGGTGTGCAATTCAGCGGCCACCCCAACCTGCGGCGCATCCTGTTACCCCCCACCTGGGAGGGCCACGCCCTGCGCAAGGAACACCCGGCCCGCGCCACAGAAATGGAGCCGTTTAGCCTCAGTGAGGAACAGCAGGAACAGGAACAAGAGGCGCTGTTGTTCAAGCCCGAAGAATGGGGCATGGCGCGTGCCACCGAAGACACCGAGTTCATGTTCCTCAACCTGGGCCCCAATCACCCCTCTGTACACGGCGTGTTCCGTATTGTGTTGCAATTGGACGGCGAAGTGGTGGTCGACGCTGTACCGGACATCGGCTACCACCACCGGGGCGCCGAGAAGATGGGGGAGCGTCAGACCTGGCACTCCTATATCCCCTATACCGATCGCATTGACTACCTGGGCGGGGTAATGAACAACCTGGCCTACGTGATGACGGTGGAGCAGATGGCGGGCATCGTGGTTCCGGACCGGGCCAAGGTCATCCGTATCATGCTGTCGGAACTGTTTCGCATTTCCAGCCATCTGGTGTTCTACGGCACCTTCGCCCAGGATGTGGGGCAGATGTCGCCGGTATTTTACATGTTCGCGGACAGGGAGCGCCTGTTCGGCATCATAGAAGCTATCACCGGTGGCCGTATGCACCCGGCCTGGTTCCGCATCGGCGGCGTGGCGCAGGACCTGCCTCGGGGCTGGGAGCGCATGGTGCGCGAATTCATCGACGCCATGCCGGCGCGACTGGATCACTACCAGATCATGGCCATGGACAACAGCATCCTCAAGCGACGCACCGTGGACATCGGCAGCTATACCACCGCCGAAGCGCTGGAATGGGGCATCACCGGCGCCTCCCTGCGCGCCACCGGCATGGATTTTGATCTGCGTCGGGACCGCCCCTACGGCGGCTACGACCAGTTCGAGTTCGAGGTGCCGCTGGGACACAAGGGCGACTCCTATGACCGGGCCGTGGTGCGGGTGGAAGAAATCCGCCAGAGCCTGCGCATCGTTCGCCAGTGCCTGGACAATATGCCGGAGGGCGCCTACAAGAGCGATCATCATCTGACCACGCCGCCCCCCAAGGAACGCACGCTGCAGGATATCGAGACCCTGATACACCACTTCCTGAATGTGAGCTGGGGCCCGGTCATACCGCCGGGAGAGGGCTCCTTTCCCATTGAGGCCACCAAGGGCATTAACAATTATCACCTGGTAAGCGATGGCGGCACCACATCCTACCGCACACGGATACGCACACCTTCTTTCCCGGCCCTGCAACAACTACCGCTGATCAGCCGCGGTTTCATGATCCCGGACTTGATCGCGATCATCGCCAGTATCGATTTCGTTATGGCGGACGTGGACAGATGAGCGATTTGATCCCGATAGTGAGCGTGGCAGAAGCAGCCTTGAGCGAAGAAAAAGCAGCCTTGAGCGGGTTGAACGCAGTCTTGAGTGAGGCGGAGCTGACCGCCATCGATCGAGAGATCAGCCATGTGCCCTACCGCTCGGCCGCAGCCATCGACGCGCTGAAAATTGTGCAGTCCCATCGCGGCTGGGTCTCTGATGAGAATTTGCGGGCTATCGCCCACCACCTGGAAATGTCCGCCGCAGAGTTGGAGGGCATTGCCACTTTCTACAACCTGATATTTCGCCGCCCGGTGGGGAACAAGGTGATTTTGCTGTGCAACAGCATCTCCTGCTGGATCAAGGGCTGCGACAATCTGCAGAAAAAGGTCAGTGAACAACTGGGCGTCGACCTGGGCCAAACCACCCCCGACAACCGCTATACACTGTTGCCGGTAACCTGCCTGGGCGCCTGTGACAAGGCGCCGGTGATGATGGTGGGCGATGACTTGCATGAGGATGTGACAGAGCAGGCCGTGCAAACCCTGTTTGGCGATCATGGGGGGGGCGGGGAGTGAGCCTGGACCGCCCCTTAACCCGCAACGTCCGCCCGGATCGTTCGCCTACGGACTTGGCCGCCTACGAGGCCAACGGTGGCTACCGGGGTCTGCACGGCGCCATCGGTAAACTGACGCCCTCTGACTGCCTGCAAATCCTCAAGAATTCCAACCTGCGCGGCCGCGGCGGCGCAGGCTTTCCCACCGGCATGAAATGGAGCTTCGTGCCCATGGACAACCCGTCCGGGAGCCACAAGTACCTGATCTGTAACGCCGACGAAATGGAACCCGGCACCTTCAAGGACAGGTTGTTAATGGAGTGCGATCCACACCAGTTGATCGAGGGCATGATCCTGTCCGCCTATACCATACAGGCAGACGTGGCCTATATCTTTATCCGGGCGGAATATATCAAGGCGACACAACTGCTGCGCGAGGCCATCGCCGCCTGTCACGATAAAGGCTACCTGGGGAAAAACATCCTGGGTACGGATTACAGCCTGGAAATGCACGTACATGTCAGCGCCGGACGCTATATCTGCGGTGAGGAAACGGCCCTGATCAGTGCGCTTGAGGGTAAGCGCGCCAACCCCCGGGCCAAGCCGCCCTTCCCACAGGTCAGCGGCCTGTGGGGCCGACCCACGATCGTCAATAATGTGGAAACCCTGTGCAACGTGCACCACATCATTGAACGCGGTGCCGATTGGTTTCAGTCGCTGGGGCTCACCGCGGATGCGGGCACCAAGATGTACGGGGTCAGCGGTCGGGTGAAAAATCCGGGCTGCTGGGAATTGCCCATAGGAACACCCGTGCGGGAAATCCTGGAGGACTACGCCGGGGGCATGGAGGACGGTTACCAGTTGCGCGGTTTTCTGCCCGGCGGCGGCTCCACCGATTTCCTCACCACCGAACACCTGGACCTGGCCATGGATTACGACACCATCGGCAAGGCGGGCAGTCGCATGGGCACCGGCACCATGATCATCCTGGACGACAAAACCTGCCCGGTGGGCTTCGTCAAAAACCTGGTGGAATTTTTCGCCCGCGAATCCTGCGGTTTCTGCACCCCATGCCGCGACGGCCTGCCCTGGTGCGCCCAGGTGCTGGACGATATCGAACAGGGCCGTGGACTACAGGAGGACATGGATACCCTGGCCCGGCAGGTAGAATTTATCGGCGCCATGGGCAACACCCACTGCGCGCTGGCGCCGGGAGCCATGGAGCCACTGGCCAGCGGCATGAAGTATTTCCGCGAGGATTTCCAACGCCATATCGACGGGGCCGGCTGCCCCTGGTGCGACGGAGGGATACACTAGATGCCGGTCATCCAGGTCGACGGACAGGAATACGAGGTCGAGGCAGGCAAAAACCTGCTCGAGGCCTGCCTGTCCCTGGGCCTGGATCTCCCCTATTTCTGCTGGCATCCGGCCATGGGCTCCATCGGCGCCTGCCGCCAATGTGCGGTGGTGCAATACCTCAATGCGGAAGATGAGCGCGGCCGTATCGTGATGGGCTGCATGACGCCGGTGACCGATGGCGCCATCTTCTCCCTGAGCGGTGACAAGGCCCGGGGGTTTCGCCAGGCCATTGTAGAGTCGCTGATGCTGAATCACCCCCACGACTGCCCGGTGTGCGCCGAGGGGGGCGAGTGCCACCTGCAGGATATGACGGTAATGGTGGGCCACCGGGATCGCCACTACCGGGGCCGCAAAAACACGCACCGCAACCAGTACCTGGGCCCGTTGATCAACCATGAGATGAACCGCTGCATTACCTGCTACCGCTGTACCCGTTACTACCGGGATTACGCCGGGGGCACCGACCTGGCAGCCCTGGCCAGTCGCGACCATGTGTACTTTGGCCGCCACAGCGATGGTGTATTGCAGAGCGAGTTTGCGGGGAATCTGCTTGAGGTCTGCCCCACCGGTGTGTTCACCGACAAAAGCCTGGTGCACAACTACACACGCAAATGGGATTTACAATCGGCACCCTCTGTGTGCGTTGGCTGTGCGATGGGTTGCAACACACTGCCCGGGGAGCGCTACGGCAAAATCAAGCGCGTACACAACCGCTTCAACGCCGAGGTAAACGGTTACTTCCTGTGTGATCGCGGGCGCTTTGGCGCCGGCTTCGTCCACGATGAGCGGCGCCTGCAGTATCCTGGCCTGCGCAACAACGACGGGCGCTATGACGCAATCAATCACCACGAAGCACTGCAGTATATGGATCGGGCATGTGCGCCCGGCAAGGTAGCCGGCATCGGTTCACCGCGCGCCTCCGTCGAGGCCAATTTTCTGCTGCGCACGCTGGTAGGTGAAGAGAATTTCGCACCCGGCTTTTCCGACGCCGAGCAGCCATTGGTAGAACTGGTCCTGCGCTTGCAGCAGGATAGCCGTGCACTGGTCCCGGATATCACCACCATCGAGTCAGCGGATGCGGTGCTGATTCTGGGTGAAGACCTGACCAACACAGCGCCGAGAATTGCCCTGGCACTGCGCCAGAGTGTGCGCAATAAAGCCTATGAGATGGCCGCCGAGCTGCGTCTGGAAACCTGGCAGGATGGCGCTATTCGCAACCTGGCTCAGGACCAGCGCAGTCCCCTGTATATCGCAGCGGTAGCGGATACACCCCTGGACGATGTGGCAACGAATCGAATCAGCCTGGCCCCGGATGATATCGCCCGCCTGGGCAATGCCATAGCGGCAAACATTGCAGGGCAGCCCAACGCGGACCTGGAACAACCTTTACAAGAACAGGTAGAAATGATCACCACCGCCCTGGCAGGCGCGCAGCGACCACTGGTGTTATCGGGTACCGGTTGTGGCAGCACAGCAGTGCTGGCTGCTGCGGGGCAAGTCGCAGACGCCCTGTGCGGCAACGGTGTGCCTGCAATGTTGTGTCTTGCGGTCCCCGAGGCAAACAGCCTGGGACAGGCCCTGTTAACCGGCTGCGATGCGCCGGGTCTGGCACAGCTGCAACAACGGGCGGCCAGCGGCGAGTTCGACACCCTGGTGGTTTTGGAGAATGATCTATACCGCCGGGGCAGCAGCGCACAGATCGATCAGTTGCTGGGTGCCTTCCAACAAGTGCTGGTACTGGACGGCCTGGACAACCAGACCACCTCCAGCGCCACACTGGCCCTGCCCGCCGCCAGCTTTGCCGAGAGTAACGGCACCCTAATCAGCCTGGAGGGGCGCGCGCAACACCATTATCCGGTGTTCCAGCCACACGCTGAACGGCGCCCGAGTTGGACCTGGCTGCTGGCATGCATGAAAGAGATGCAGCGCGAGGAAGTGCGCAGCCTACATCACTTCGATGACATTACCCGGGCCTGCGCCGCAACTATTCCCGCCCTGGCCGGCATCACCGCGGCGGCGCCGGACCACCACTTTCGCAATGCCGGCGTCAGGATACCGCGCCAGACCCATCGCTACAGTGGCCGCACCGCCATGCGCGCCGATATTTCTGTACACGAACCCAGGCAACCGGTGGATGAAGAGTCCCCGCTGGCCTTCAGCATGGAGGGCCTTAATCGCGACCAGCCCGGCGCGTTGTTACCCTACGTCTGGGCGCCGGGCTGGAACTCCAACCAGTCGCTGCACAAATTCCAGGCGGAGGTGGGCGGGCCACTCAAAGGCGGCACCGCCGGTGCGCGCCTGCTGCAATCAGGAATTGGCGCCGGGCCCGGGACGTTCACTGCGCCAGCGCCGTTTAAAGCTGAGCCGGGGCGGTGGCAGTTGGTCCCGCGCCAACGTATTTTTGGCAGTGACGAGTTGAGCGCATTGAGCCCGGGTCTGGCGGAATTGGTGCAGCCTGGCTTTATTGAAATTTGCGCCGCCGATGCACAGCTGCTGGGCGTCACTGAGGGCGATGGCCTTGTTGTTACAAAGGGGATTACAAAAGGGGCCACAGAGGGGGTCACGACGGGGGTGGACAACACGCTTGCCACCCTGGAGGCGCGCATCAACGACAGCATGGCTGTCGGTTGCGCCGGTTTCAGCGTTGGCCTGGCTGGCGTGCAAAACCTGAGGCCACTGGCACCGGTCAGCCTGCGCCGGGCCGAAGGCTGGCAACGCCGCTCGCCAGAGCTTATTGGCAGCGACCGGGACGCCGGACCGGGAGGTACCCATGTCTGAATTGGGCACCATCAGCTTCGGCCTGTTTATTATTCTCGCGGCGGTGGGTGGAGCGGCCGTTCTCACCTGGTTCGAGCGGCGCCTGCTGGGGATATGGCAGGATCGCTACGGACCCAACCGCCTGGGCCCTTTTGGTATCCTCCAGGTGGCGGCGGATATGCTGAAACTGCTGACCAAGGACGACTGGGTGCCACCCTTCGCCGATCGAATGGTGTTCATCTTCGCCCCCACCGCCATCGTGGTTGCCATGTTACTGGGCTTCGCCGTGGTGCCCTTTGGCCCGGACCTGTACGTGCTCGATATCAACATAGGCCTGCTGTTTTTCCTGGGCATGACCTCCCTTGCGGTATACAGCGTGTTGCTGGCCGGCCTGGCTTCCAACAACAAGTACGCCCTGCTGGGTGGGTTGCGCAGCGCCGCCCAGATGGTCAGTTACGAGGTATTTATGGGCCTGTCGCTGATGGGCGTGGTGATGCTCACCGGCAGCTTCAGCATGCGCGCCATCGTCGAGGCGCAGCGCGACATGTGGTATTGCATTCCGCAGATCCTCGGGCTGTTCACCTTTATGATCGCCGGCATCGCCGAGAGTCACCGCCTGCCCTTCGACCTGCCCGAGGCGGAGCACGAACTGACTGCCGGCTTTCACACCGAGTACAGCGGCATGAAGTTCGCCATGTTCATGCTGGGCGAATACCTGGGCCTGATCCTGATCTGCTGCATGATCACCACGCTGTTCTTCGGCGGCTGGCTGGGCCCCTGGCTGCCGCCGGTGGTCTGGTTCTGCCTGAAAGTATTCGCGCTGATTTGTTTCTTCGTGCTGCTGCGTGCGGCCATACCACGACCTCGCTACGACCAGTTGATGTCCCTTGGCTGGAAATTCATGCTGCCGCTGACGCTCCTTAACCTGCTACTGACCGGCGCCATCGCGCTGGCACTCAGGGGATAAGGCTATGCTCAAGGCCATGATCAGTCAGCTGCGCACCATCTGGACTATCCTACAGCACACCTTCACCAAAGCGGAGACCGTGCAGTACCCGGAGCAGATGCCCTATCTCGCACCGCGTTACCGGGGTCGCATTGTGCTGACTAAAGACCCGGACGGCGAGGAGCGCTGCGTGGCCTGCAACCTCTGCGCGGTAGCGTGCCCGGTGGACTGTATCGCCCTGCAGCAGGGCGTAAAGGAAGACGGGCGCTGGTACCCGGAGTTCTTCCGCATCAATTTTTCACGCTGCGTTATGTGCGGCATGTGCGAGGAGGCCTGCCCCACCAATGCCATCCAACTGACGCCGGATTTCGAAATGTGCGAATACGATCGCAACAACATGGTGTACGAGAAGGAGCACCTGCAGATCAACGGCACCGGCAAGTACCACGACTACAATTTCTACCGGGTGACAGGCCTGGCCATCACCGGCAAGGACAAGGGCCAGGCGCAAAATGAAGCTGAGCCCATCGACGTGAAGGGTCTGCTGCCATGATGGAGAGCCTGTTCTACATCGCCGCACTGGTGGCGTTGGTCGCCACCGTCGCGGCACTGACCCGGTCCAACGCCGCTCACGCCCTGATCTATCTGATCGTGTCCCTGCTGGCCGTGGCCGTATTGTTCTTCCTGATGGGTGCGCCCTTCGCCGCGGCCCTGGAGATTCTGATCTATGCCGGCGCCATCATGGTGCTGTTCGTGTTCGTTATCATGATGCTGAACCTGGGTGAGACCGGGGATATCAGGGAGCGGCAGTGGTTGCGTCCGCGCAACTGGATTGTGCCGGGCGTCATGGCGGCGTTGCTGTTACTGGAGCTGCTGCTGGCCCTGCGCCACGCACCGACCCTCACCAGCGGGGTAGCGGTGGCCCCCAAGGACGTCGGGCTGGCCCTGTTCGGGCCCTATGTACTGGCGGTGGAGATCGCTTCCATGCTGTTGCTGGCGGGACTGGTCGGCGCCTATCACCTGGGACGTCGCTTTATCGTGCGGCGCGAGGGGAGGTCAAACTAATGGGCGGCCTGCAGATACCGTTGGAGCACGTGCTGCTGCTGGCGGCCACCTTGTTCAGCTGTGGCCTGATGGGGCTTATGTTGCGGCGCAATATCATCTTTATGCTGATGTCCCTGGAAGTGATGCTCAACGCCGCGGCCCTGGCCTTTGTAGCAGCGGGCGCCAGATGGCAACAGGCTGACGGCCAGATTATTTTCCTGCTGATCCTGTCGGTGGCCGCAGCGGAGGTGGCGGTTGGGCTCGGTCTGGTGCTGCAGATACAGCGTCGCTTCAAGACTCTGGACATGGACCAGGTCAACAGGTTGCGAGGGTGATATGACGACGCTCTGGTTGATTCCATTGTTCCCCCTGCTCAGCGCCACGCTGTTGGTATTGAGTGCGGGACGCATGCCGCGGCAACTGGCAGCGTTGTTGGGCGCCGGCTCAGTGGGACTGTCCGCCATCTGCGTGGCCCTGGTGGCGCGCACCTACCTGGCCGATGGACAGGTGCAGGAACTGACCCTGTGGACCTGGATGGCGGTGGACAATTTCACCCCCCGTATCGCCTTCTACATAGACGGGTTGACCGTGGTAATGATGTCGGTGATTACCGGTGTCGGCTTTTTGATTCACCTGTACTCCATAGAGTTCTTGTGGGACGACGAGTCCTTCTGCCGCTATTTCGCCTACATGAACCTGTTCGTTGCCGCCATGTTGTTACTGGTGATGGCGGACAACCTGCTGTTGCTCTATCTGGGATGGGAGGGTGTGGGCGCCTGCTCCTATCTGCTGGTAGGCTTCTGGTACCGGGATCCGGACAACGGCGCGGCCGCGCGCAAGGCCTTCGTGGTTACCCGGGTGGGCGATACCGCCATGTTCCTGGGCCTGCTCTTGCTGTATACCGAGTTGGGCACCCTGGACATCCAGCCCCTGATGGCCGCCGCCAACAGCCAGTGGCAAGTGGGTGACACCCTGCCAATACTGGCCACCGCGCTGTTGCTCGGTGGAGCGGTGGGTAAGTCCGCCCAGTTGCCACTACACACCTGGCTGCCCGACGCCATGGCCGGCCCCACGCCGGTCAGTGCACTGATCCACGCCGCCACCATGGTCACCGCCGGTGTCTACCTGATCGCCCGCAACTACGAACTGTTCCTGCTGGCGCCACCCACGCTGGCAGCGGTCGCCTGGATAGGCCTGGCGACCCTGTTGCTGGCGGGCTTTACCGCCCTGGCCCAACATGACATCAAGCGTATCCTGGCCTACTCCACCATCAGCCAGATCGGTTATATGTTTTTGGCCCTGGGTGTCGGTGCCTTCGCCTCCGGCATCTTCCACCTGATGACACACGCCTTCTTCAAGGCACTGCTGTTCCTGGCCGCCGGCGCCGTGATCCACTGCCTGCACCACGAGCACAACATCTTCCGCATGGGTGGCTTGCGCCGCCGCCTGCCAGTGGTGTTCTGGAGCTTCCTGATCGGCTCGGCGGCACTGGCCGCCCTGCCCTTTACCTCTGGTTTCTACAGTAAGGACGCCATTCTGCTGTCGGCCTGGACGCTACCGGGTATCGGTCCCTGGCTGTGGGCCGGCGGTTTACTGGGTGCACTATTGACCGGCATCTACAGCTTCCGGCTGGTGTTTATCGTGTTCTTTGGTGAGGCGCACACCGAGCCCGACCAGCAGCCGGGCTGGCGCATGTCCGGTGCGCTGATCGTGTTGTGTGTGCTGTCGCTGGTGGGCGGCTGGTTCGCCCTGCCCCTGGCGGGCGTATTGCCGGATAAAGACCACGCCCATGTCAGTCACGCCGTGGAGTTCATCAGTATCGGGACACCACTGCTGGGACTACTCATCGCCTACCTGCTGTTCCTGGGTCGCCAGGTATCCATCGCCTCGCTGGCGGAATCGCCCTGGGGTAAGGCACTGCAGGACTTCTGGTACAGCGGCTGGCGCATAGACAAGCTGTACGACGCGCTGCTGGTGCAACCCTTCAAATGCCTGGCTCACTGGTGGCGCAACGAGCCGGTGGACCTGTTCTACAACGCACTGGTGGCGCTCAGCCGCTGGGCTCACGGCCGACTCATCACCCTGCAAACCGGTGAGCTGCGCTGGTACGCCACCAGCCTGGTATTTGGGCTGGTGCTACTGCTGGCTATCATGCTGAGGAACGCCTCATGAGTATGGTCGTTCTGATCGGGCTGCTGCTGGTCGGTGGTATCGCAGCCTGGCAGTTGGAGCGTATCGATGCCAACCTGCCGCGGTGGGTGGCGCTGGCTACAGTCACACTGGCACTACTTTACCTGGTGAGTGTTATCGCAGAAATACCGGCCGAGAGTTTTAAACTGACCCCGGACCCCGGTGATGGCGACAGTTGGCTGCTGCATTTGAAGTTGGCGTGGATACCCCGCTTTGGCATCTCCCTCGAACTGGCCATGGACGGGCTCAGCCTGCTGCTGGTGATACTGACCCTGCTGCTGGGCCTGATCGCCATCGCCTCCTCCTGGTCGGAAATAGATTTCAAACCGGGTCTGTTCCAGGCCAATTTGCTGTGGACCCTGGCCGGGGTCTGTGGTGTATTTCTGGCCATGGACCTGTTCCTGTTCTTCACATTCTGGGAAGTGATGCTGATCCCCATGTATTTGTTGATCGCCATCTGGGGACACGAGAACAGGAGCTATGCGGCGATGAAGTTCTTCATCTTCACCCAGGTGTCCGGGTTGTTGATGCTGTTGTCTATCGTAATACTGGCGTGGCAGGGCGTCGCCACGGGCGGCGAACTCAGTTTCAGTTACTTCGACCTGCTCGGCCTGCATCTGGACGGGCGCCTGGCCTGGATAGCTATGCTGGGCTTTTTCCTCGCCTTCACCGTGAAGCTACCCGGTTTCCCCTTCCATACCTGGCTGCCTGATGCCCACACTCAGGCGCCCACCGCAGGCAGCGTGCTGCTGGCGGGCATACTGCTCAAAACTGGCGCCTATGGCCTGCTGCGCTTTTGTATTCCCCTGTTTCCAGAGATCTCCATGCAATTCGCCCCCGTCGCCATGGGCCTGGGTGTGGCGGGAGTCATCTACGGCGCGGTGCTGGCCTTCGCCCAGAGTGACTTCAAGCGCCTGGTGGCTTACAGCAGTGTCAGCCATATGGGCTTTGTGCTACTGGGGCTGTATGCCTGGAATAACCTGGCCCTGCAAGGCGCCATCATGCAAATGGTGGCTCACGGCGTGAGCACCGCCGCCCTGTTTATGATGGCTGGCGCCCTGCAGCAGCGTCTGCATACACGCGACATGACCCGCATGGGAGGCTTGTGGCAGCAGGCGCCGCGCATGGGTGCCTGCGCCATGTTCTTCGCGGTGGCTTCCCTGGGCCTGCCGGGTCTTGGCAACTTCGTCGCGGAGTTTCTGGTATTGGCCGGACTGTTCGCGGTGCATCCGGGGTTCACCGCTGTCGCCGCACTGGGCCTGATTACCGCGGCGATATACGCCCTGTGGATGATGCAACAGACGTTTCAGGGGGCCCCCGACGAGCAGCGTCAGATGGATGATTTCCACGGGCGGGAGATGCTGGCGATGGTTGCCATGATACTTGCGCTGCTGTGGCTGGGACTCTACCCGCAACCGGTGCTGGATCTGGCGCAACCAGTATTGGACGGATTGCATGGCGTCGTGACACCGGGTGAGCACCTCGCCCAGACAATGACCGCGGGGACCGGCCAATGACTGTCGCTGATTTTCAGGCGCTGTCACCCCTGCTGGTGCTGGCCGGCGGCGCCACCGTGTTGATGCTGCAGATCGCCTTCGTGCGCAGTGTCAGCCTCACGGCAGCGCTCACCGTGCTCACTATGGCACTGGCGGCCCTGTCCTGCGTTCACGCCGCGCAGATCGCGCCCCTGCAGGTTACGCCATTGCTGCAGGCAGACTCGTTCGCGCTGCTGTTCTGTGTACTGTTTTGTATCGGCGGAGCAGCCACGGCCCTGTTATCCCAGGACTATATCCGTCACCACGGAGATGAACCGGAAGAATACTTTTTACTGCTGATGCTCAGCACCCTGGGCGCTTGCGTGCTGGCCTATGCCGTCCACGTGGCTTCCCTGCTGCTGGGGCTGGAATTATTATCGGTATCCCTGTACGCCCTGATCGCCTACCCCAATAAGTCGATACTGCCACTGGAAGCCGCCGCCAAGTACCTGGTTCTGTCGGGCGCCGCCTCCGCCACCGCCCTATTTGGCTTCGCCCTGCTCTACGCCGCGACCGGCACCCTGGAATTTACCGCGCTGGGGCAGCAACTGGATAACACACAAATGGGCCAATCCGTCCTGCTGGTGGGGGCGGCGATGGTCTTCACCGGACTGGGTTTCAAATTATCACTGGTGCCGTTCCATCTTTGGACACCGGACGTGTACGACGGCGCCCCCGCCCCCATTACCGGCTTTTTAGCCTCGGTGGCAAAAGCGGCGGTATTCGTCGCCCTGCTGCGCCTGTTCCTGGATGCCGACCTGTTCCGCTATCGTATCCTGGTGGAAATCACCGGGTTTCTCGCCATACTCAGTATGCTGGCGGGCAATTTACTCGCCCTGTTGCAAACCAATATCAAACGTATGCTGGCCTACTCCTCCATCGCCCATATCGGCTACCTCATGATCATATTCATGGCCTGTATCACCAGCGACAACCGCAACCTGGCAAGCGAAGCTGCCGCCTATTACCTGGTCGCCTATACCGCGACCACTATCGCCGCATTTGGCTTGCTGACCCTGATCTGCGCACACCAGGTCGAACGGGAAAACGTGGAGTTGCACCACATCAGCGGCCTGTTCTGGCGGCAACCGCTACTGGGAGGGCTCATGCTGGTGGCGATGCTGTCCCTGGCAGGGATCCCGCTTACCGCGGGTTTTGTCGCCAAGTTCTACATTTTCAACGCGGCGGTCAGTGGTCATAACTGGGTACTGCTGGCAACCCTGATCCTGGGTAGCGGCATTGGTATATACTATTACCTGCGCGTGGTGTACTACATGACGCGCCGACTGGAACAACACCATGTGCAACCCACTGTGGTGGTCAGCTGGCACGCAAAGGCTCTGTCGTGTATCCTGATTGCCGGTATTTTGTTACTGGGGACGATGCCACAGTCCCTTATGGCGTATTTAAGGTCTATACTGTAAAAAAAACCTGGATGAACCGGGCCAAGGGGGTCGTTATGCTTCAATCAGTAAACCTGCGGGATTATATGTTGTCCAATCCCGTAAAGGTCAGGGCGGAAGACAATATTCTGGATGCCATGCGGGCCATTATCGACAACAAGATCTCCGGGGTCTGTGTGGTCGATGGCGAAGCCAACCTGGTGGGTGTCCTGTCGGAACTGGATTGCCTGCGCGCAGTCCTGGGCGCTACCTATAACAACAGCAGCATCGGCAGCGTCGGTGAGCATATGACCACAGAAAATCTGGTGGTGGCCCATCCCGATGAAGACATTGTGGATCTAGCCCAGGATATGCTGCTGAAAAATATACGCCGCCGCCCGGTGGTGCAAGATGGCAAACTGATCGGGCAGATTACCTGTCGGCAGTTGTTAAGCGCCGTCCAAAAGTTCCGCAGCTGAACCGCCTCGCTGTCCTCGCCGGACCCGGGGCGAGCCCTTGGGGCTGGTGAATTACAATAGCGGTTTTATTGCATTGCAGACAGGCCCGGCCAGGCTCGCACCCAGGATTCAAACTCTCGCGCCGCAAGGGGCTTGCTGAAATAGTAGCCCTGTATGCTGTCACAGCCCAGTTCCCGTAACCTCAGCATGGTGGCCCGGTCTTCCACACCCTCGGCCACCACGGTCAAACCAAACTGCTGTGCGATACGAATCATAATTTTTACCAGCTCCAGGTCCTGTGGGTCCACCATCATGGCGCTGACGAAAGTCCTGTCAATTTTCAACTCCGCGGCGGGAATGTGTTTGAAATATGACAACGAAGAATAACCGGTGCCGAAATCATCGATAGACAGATTAATACCCATGTTCTTCAGTGCGAGCAAATTATCGAAGCCCGATTCCTTGTCCTCTATGAAAGCGCCTTCGGTAATTTCCACCGTTACTTTAGCCGGGTCCACGCCCCAAATGGCAATGGCATCACGCAGCATTGTCGGCAGGTCGGGACTAGCCACCAGACCCGCCTGGATATTCAGGGCCAGCCCCACATCCAGTGAATGCCGCCAGCTTTTCAGTTGCCGCATGGACTGGTGCACCACCCACTTGGTCAGTTCAAAGGCGCGCCCGGCCGCATCAGCCAATTGCACCACCATTTCCGGCGGAACAGGTTCACCTCCGGGTGGCGTCCAGCGCAGTAGCGCCTCGGCACTGTCAACCCGCCCGGTGGTGAGATTGACCTTGGGCTGAAATACAACTCGAAGTCGTTGTCGCGCAGGGCTTTAGCGAAGCGCTGCTCCAACTGATAATCGGTTTTGCTGTTGCCGCCCTCCCTCAGCAGGTCTTCTATGTGGTGGCTGCCACCCATCTTGACATGTGCCAGGGATGATTCAGCCAGCGCCAGCATGGCCATGGGGTCGCGGCCACCGTTGAGATTGATCGAGATGCCGACCTTCAGTTCCACACTGACCATGCCGGCATCAACAAAGAGTTCGCCCTCCAGCAAGCGGGTAACCTTGTTCAGGGCCAGGGCGATAAAAGCCGGATTGGTGAGCCCGGGCAGGATAAAAGCGAAGCGATGGCTGCCAACCCGAAACACCGTGTCGGGTAGCTTGCTGACGCCCAACAGTTCCCGATAGGCCGCGGCCAACATGAGGTCTCCGGTGCGGTAACCGTGATAGTGGTTGATTCTGGCAAGGTTGGTGAGATCGATGAGCAGCATGCCCAGGTGGGTGGCGTGCTGCTGCGCGTGGGCCACAGCGCCGCCCAGGGCGGCGATGAAGGCCGCGCGCTGGACTTCAGGCACCTCAGCCAAGTTAGTGTACTGTGGCGGACAAAGTGTACATTCAGAGCTGGATCGCGGTCATATCGATACCGTAGGCGTCCGGCTCCAGGCTGCTGATAATGTCCAGGGGCTCGCCCGCCGCCGTCGTTGCCTGACTGCGTAAATCGATAGTCCTGATTTCAGTCAGGGCCTGCTTATTCGCATCCAGCAATACCATTACCTGGGGCCGCAACCTCCGCGTGCGGTACTCCGAGACCACCACTGCGACCTCTCCCGAAGACAACTCCACCAGGGTGCCCGCCGGGTAAATGCCCACCGCCTGGATGAACTCCTCCACCAACTCCCCCTGGAAGTCGATATCCTTCCACTCATACAACATTTTAATCGCCGTCGACGGTGGTATCGCCCTGGCGTAGCTGCGATGGCTGGTGATCGCATCATAACAATCCACTATCGCGGCTATCCGTGCAAAAACGGGGATGTCATCCCCCCGGATCCCCTCGGGGTAGCCGGAGCCGTCATGGCGCTCGTGGTGGTAAGTGATCATATCGATAACATCCTGATTCATCAGGCCGCTACCGTCCATCATCTCCACGCCCAGCCTCACATGATCGCGCACTTGCTGAAACTCTTCGTCTGTCAACGGTCGTTCCGTATTAAGCAGCTCCGTCTCAACGCCCAGTTTACCCACATCAAATAACAAACCGCCAATGGCCAGGGAGCGCAAATCTGACCTGGGCAAGCCCAGCTGACGGCCCAGGGCCACCGCCCATATAGATGCCCCGAGAGAGTGCTGGTAGGTATATTTGTCTTCCTGCTTCATCCGTGCCAGCCAGATACAGGCGTCGGGATTGCGCGCGATACTATCGATCATGGGCTCAACGGACTTCTTGACCCTCACCATATCCAGCAAACCACCCTCTGCCAGCCTGCCGAAGATATCATCAATACCCTCCGACAAAGCCTGCACCGCCACCTGGGCCTTGGGGTACTCTTCACCCCAGCTTGAACCATCCTTGTATTTCTTCAGTGATCGGTCATTGAACAACTGTTGGATCGACTTGCGCGGTCGGTTGCGCACTTTGCGTCGGATGATGGCGGGGTCCTGGACACTCTTGTAGCTGTCGATATAAACGTACTGGCAATACTCCTGCAGGCGCTGGACATCTTGTTCCGACTCCAGCCGAAAACCCTGCAGTGAAAACGGCGTCTCCAACCACGGTCGATCCAGGCTGGAAACATACATACCGGTTTCCAGGTCGGAGGAAAATATTTTGACTATCTCAAGCATTTAACGTCATGTCCAACTAGCTACAACGGTCGCAACAGCATAGCCTGTTTCGCTGAAAAAATCCCTCCCGCAACTGTGAACCAGTTCGCAACGTAGCGTACCTCGCCGGTACTGTGCATGTATTTTCAGGAGAACTTCACGCAGCAAACGAATCGATACGCTGCGAAAACAGCATCGCTTCAGGTGCAAGGTCGCGCTCCACAATGACTACGGGGCTGATGCGGATTCGAAATCCAGTCTGTGTCGCGCCGCAGACATGTCGGGCAATGATCGTCGTTCAATCCTCGTATGTGGGGGCAGACAGAGAATCGCTAATGAGGGATAATCCCCCGACATCCGAGCAATCATTGAATCCCGGGAGGATTATCGTGAGCATCAACGAACAGCAGTTGGAAAAGATGAGGACAGCCGCGGGATTTATCGCAGCACTGGACCAGAGCGGCGGCAGTACACCGAAGGCATTGGGGGTTTATGGTATCGGTGAGGATGCCTGGTCCAGCGACGAAGAAATGTTCAGTATCGTGCACCAGATGCGCAGCAGAATAATTACCAGCCCGGCATTCAGCGGTCAACGCATACTCGGCGCGATTTTATTTGAAAACACGATGGACCGGACGATCGAAGGGCAGGCCACGGCGAGCTACCTGTGGGATGTCAAGAACGTCGTGCCGTTTCTGAAGGTCGATAAAGGCCTCGCCGACGAGCGCGATGGAGTGCAGGTCATGAAACCGATGCCCGAACTCGATGCCTTGCTGGCCAAGGCGAAATCAAAGAATATTTTTGGCACCAAAATGCGCTCGGTCATCAAGCAGGTGAGTGCGGATGGTGTGGACGCAGTAGTGCGGCAGCAGTTCGAGGTCGCCCGGCAAATCGTCGCCGCAGGCCTGGTGCCGATCATAGAACCCGAGATCGATATACACTGCCCGGACAAGGCTGAGGCCGAAGACCTGTTGCGCACAGCGTTGCTCGATGAACTCAATGCCCTCGCGGCCGATCAGCTGGTGATGTTGAAACTCACCCTGCCCGAGGCGGACAATCATTACGTGGATTGTATCGCACACCCGAATATAGTGCGGGTCGTGGCACTGTCGGGTGGCTATTCGCGCGAAGAAGCCAACGCCAGGCTGGCAAGGAACAACGGCATGGTCGCCAGTTTCTCGCGCGCCTTGTCCGAGGGCCTGAACGCACAGCAGTCAGGCGAGGAGTTCGACGCGATGCTGGACGCCTCGATCGAGAGTATTTGCCAGGCGTCATCGACCTGATATGACGCAGAGAGGTTGCGGTCGTCATGAAAAATTCGAAAACGCAAATCGCGCCGCTCACCGAACGACATGCATGGCAGGCCCTGGCAATACATTTTGAGAGGGTCCGCCAGCTGCAACTGCGCACGCTGTTTGCGGATGACCCGCAGCGCGGCGAGCGCATGACAGCCGAAGCGGCTGGTTTCTACCTGGATTACTCCAAGAACCTGATTACGGATGAAACGCTCAAGCTCTTGCTGCAACTGGCTGAGGAATCCGGTTTGCGTGCTCGCATCGACGCCATGTTCGGTGGCGAGAAGATCAACATCACCGAAGACCGGGCCGTTTTGCACGTGGCGTTGCGTGCCCCCAAAGAGGCTTCCATTGTCGTGGATGGCGAGAACGTGGTTCCCCGGGTCCACACTATACTCGACAAGATGGCGGATTTCTGTGACCGTGTGCGCAGTGGGCAGTGGCGGGGGCACACCGGAAAACGTATTCTAAATGTCGTTAACATCGGCATAGGCGGCTCTGACCTGGGTCCGGTGATGGCCTATGAGGCACTGAAGTACTACAGCGACAGGGCCATGACGTTTCGCTTCGTATCCAACGTCGACGGCACCGACTTCGCCGAGGCGGTCCGCGATCTCGACCCGGCTCGGACCCTGTTCATCGCTTCATCAAAAACATTCACGACACTGGAGACGATGACCAACGCCCACTCGGCCCGCGACTGGGTGCTCGCCGGTTTCGATGGTGACGTCAAGTCGGTCGCCAGGCACTTCGTCGCGGTATCGACGAATGCGGAGGCAGTGGCGAAGTTCGGTATTGATACCGCCAACATGTTTGGCTTCTGGGACTGGGTTGGCGGGCGCTATTCCATGGATTCGGCGATCGGACTGTCGACGATGCTGGCCATCGGACCGGCAAACTTTCGCGCCATGTTGACTGGCTTTAACCGGATGGACGAACATTTCCGCAGTGCCCCCTTTGCGCGCAACCTGCCGGTGCTGATGGGTTTGCTGGCGCTCTGGCACAACAACTTCTTTGGCGCCCAGACAGTGGCGGTACTGCCATACGAGCAATACCTCAAGCGCTTCCCCGCCTATTTACAGCAGCTGACCATGGAGAGTAACGGCAAGCACGTGAGCCTCGATGGCAACAGAGTCCCCTGCGATACCAGCCCGATCTATTTCGGCGAGCCGGGGACCAATGGCCAGCACTCGTTCTACCAATTGATCCATCAGGGCACGAGAATTATTCCCTGTGATTTCATCGCATTCAGCAAATCGCTGAATCCCCTTGGCGAGCACCACGATATCCTGCTGGCAAACATGTTCGCTCAGGGCGAGGCGCTCGCCGTTGGCAAGACTCGCGAGGAGGTTGAGGCCCAGGGCACACCGGATTGGCTGGTGCCCCACCGCGTCTTCGAGGGCAATCGCCCATCGAACACGCTTCTTGCCGATAGCCTCACCCCGGAAACCTTCGGTAGCCTCGTGGCCCTTTATGAGCACAACGTCTTTACGCAAGGCGCCATCTGGAACATAGGTTCCTTCGACCAGTGGGGAGTCGAGTTGGGCAAGCAGCTGGCGCAAGCCATCATCGGGGAACTTGCAAGCGAGGAAGAACCTGCGCTCGCTCACGATAGTTCGACCAACAACCTGATTCGGCGCTACCGAAAGCTGAAGAAGGGGAGTCTGTGAGAGGCGCAGAGGATAGCGCCTGCCTGGCCTGAATGCCCACCACTTAAGACAAAAGTGTGTACACCCCGCTGCTTGCACGCCTGGACATCGCTAGCCGGCCTTATCCAGCTCTTCCCTCATCTGTTTGATCGCACTATTGTAAACATTCGGGTCTTCGTTGTTTTTGGCGTTGAATATGGCGGAGCCGGCCACAAAGGTGTCCGCACCCGCCTCGGCGATTTCGCGAATGTTACTCACCTTGACGCCACCATCGATCTCCAACCGGATGTCACGCCCGGAATCATCGATAATCTTGCGTGCTTCGCGCAGCTTATCGAGCGTGGTGGGAATGAAACTCTGCCCACCGAAACCCGGGTTTACTGACATCAGCAACACCATATCCACCTTGTCGATGACGTATTGCAAATAAGTCAGCGGTGTGGCCGGATTAAATACCAGGCCGGATTTACAGCCTGCACCACGAATTACTTGCAGGGAACGGTCGATGTGCTCACTGGCTTCTGGATGAAAGGTGATGTAGCTGGCACCGGCCCTGGCAAAATCAGGGATAATACTGTCCACGGGTTTTACCATCAGATGAACATCGATTGGTGCGCTCACGCCGTGCTTGCGCAGCGCCTCGCACACCAGTGGCCCAATGGTCAGATTGGGCACATAGTGGTTGTCCATCACGTCAAAGTGCACCATATCCGCACCGGATGCGAGTACGTTATCCACTTCCTCACCCAGACGGGCAAAATCCGCAGAGAGAATGGACGGTGCAATTTTAAAATCTGGCATATATCTGGCCTCCTGGTAAACGAAACAAAGGTGTTTCGCGTGATATTACTGTATGCAACTTTTTTGCCGGACGGTGGCGTTACGTCACATATCAGGGCATTACACTAGCGCACCTCGTCACTCATAATCCAACATTTAGCGAGTCGCCAAAGGGAGGCGCACTAGCGACCACAGTGATCGCGTACAAACGTTGCACTGGCTGCGGCCATGAGTGTGCTGAATCCCGCGCGCACCGCCTCGATCGTGTCCGGAAATGGCTCCCCGGTAGTTTCATCCATAAACACTTTTTTAACTTCCAGGGGCACCACCAGGGTCCGGGGCAAATCCTGCCTGGCCACAGTGGCCTGGTAACCACGCCCATAAAAAACTGCGTTCCATCCCAGGGTAGACTGGATTGCGGGTAACGGCAGGCGCGGAAGTTCGCGCTCGAAAACATCCAGTACGCTGCGCCAACGTTCCTCATCAACCTGCTCGGTACCGATATTAAATACAGGTGGCGCTGCGTGTTCGCGAATGCGGTAGTTATAGCTGTGTGTGTCCAGGATCATGCAGCCGCCGCAACGCTGCTCAATCCTGGCGGCCAGGGCACGCATAACACGATAGAATCGGGCGTGCTTCTCCAGCGAGGCTGCGCGCTGTTCATCAGTCAATTTATCGCGCCAGACTTCCACTCCCCAGGCGGTATCATAGACGGCGCTATCAGGCCCGCGGTTCAGGTCGTATTCGTACCGCGAGTCGCGGCACACCAGAGTGATGGGGAAGTCGGCCACAAAGCGATCGGTGAATGGGTCTTCCTCCAGCAGGCGCGCGCCGTCGTCCAGCAGGCAGTTGGTCAGTAAGTCCTCGCGCAGGCGGTGCCCGGCGTGAATCGCAGTGCCTACATAGGGACAGTACTCGTCTATCTTCAGTTCGAAGGCGCCGTCGTCGAGGCTGGCGCAAAAGGGCTCACCGGACGCTATCGCCTGCAGCATTTCGTGTTCAGCCAATTTCCGCATAGTGCTGTGATCTCCCGGGTTCTGTCGAAGGCTCAATCAAGTTCATAACGATAACACCGGCCTTGGAGTGATGCATGAAAATTCTGTCCCGACTCAGATTCGGACGGCTTCCTTCAGTCTCCCGTACGCTCCCAGCCATACCGGGCCGCGTCGAGATGAATAGCAACAGGCTCTGTTACGCCGGCCTGACCCCGTATCCACGGTACGATATCATCGAGCAGGTGGGCACTGCCATAAAGCAGCGGTACAGTGACGAGAATTGAGTCTCCCGCGTTGTTCAGCAGTACCACATGCTCCGGGCGTTGTGGTGTCGCCCGAATAGACAATTCACGCCACTGCACCGACACACCGTGGCGTCGCTGCCAGGCGATCTCATCAGCCAGGGTCATCATCTCCTGTAATAACTGTTTACAGGTGCCGCGGGAGCGGGCCAGGTGTGCCGTACGGTTAAACAACACCTGTATGCCCTCGTGTGAACAGACCTGGCCCGTCTCTGTAAACGTCCATACTGGCTTGACCTGCGAGGTCGACACCGGTATCGGTTGCCGGGAAACTGTTGCGGCGGTCAGTTCCTTACAGTCAACGCGCCGGCAAAAATCAAGTAATACCCGTTGTTCAAAAGCAACTTGCTGATCTTCCCGGGGGTGGCTCAAAATGACCGCCCTGCCCCCAACCATAACCGTTATGGACTCCACACCATTGTGCTGCAACGCGACGGGCAATCCCAGTTCGATATCCTCCACTAACAGCACCAGCTGGCCGGCATACTGGTCTACCGCGCTTGACCAGCCTCGCAATTTCACACCGCTTTCCTGCTCCCGGGCCTGTTTGCGGGCCAGGTCCGCTTCGGCCATATAGACCTCTGCCAGTTCACGCAATGCGGTGCCGGCAAAGTCCGCTTGCAGTTGGGGGGCAGATGCCCGCAGGGAGTTTATCGTGCGCTGGTAGCGGGAAATGACGTTGTTGGGGCTTTCTGCCAGGGCTTCGGGTTCTATCGACTGCGCACTGACTGTTATGCCAAAAAACGCTGCTAATGCGCAGACTACAACGGTTGCGGCAGTCACCACACCGCGCCCGTGACGGACGAATATTCCACACCCGGTGATTCTTCAGGCATGCGCACCTGCCAGCCCAAGGCTGGTTGGGCGATGTTTAGCATGCCGGCCGCCCGGGTAAAACCGCCACTTTCAGCCACAGTGAGGAAACTGTTTAGCTGACGCAAGCTAAAGAGGTGATACATATTAAGGTATTCAATATATGTATGGGTACTATAGAAAGTATCTAATAGTTGTTGGTATTGCAAGCTGTTAGCATTGTTGTTTCATGGCACGAGGCGTGCTGCTGTAGAAGCTTGCGCCCTGGGGCCTGTTACTCAACTTTTTATCGGAGCTATTTATGGGTCAGTGGGAAAATTACCCGGAGATTCGCGAAGCTGTGGCGAAATTATGCACCCGCTTCCCCGGAGAGTATTGGCGTAAACTGGACCGGGACCATATCTACCCCACAGAGTTTGTACAGTCGCTGTCCGAGTCAGGTTACCTGTCGGTGATGATTCCGGAAGAGTATGGCGGCGTGGGCTTACCCCTGGGTGCTGCCTGTGCGGTGCTGGAGGAAATCCAGCGTGCCGGGTGCAATGGCGGCGCCTGTCACGCCCAGATGTATACCATGGGCACGGTCTTGCGCCACGGCAGTGATGAGCAGAAACAGAAGTATCTGCCCCGCATCGCTGCCGGCGAACTGCGCTTGCAGGCCTTTGGCGTCACTGAACCCGGCAGCGGCACTGATACCACCCGTATTCGGACCCGCGCCGTTCGCGATGGCGACGATTATGTGGTGAACGGCCAGAAGGTTTTTATTTCCCGCACCGAGCATTCCGACCTGATGGTGTTGCTGGTTCGCACTACCGCGCGCGAGGATTGTGAGAAGCGCACCGATGGAATGTCGGTGCTGTTGGTGGATATGCGCGAGGCGCTGGACAACGGTATGACCATCGCGCCGATCCGTACCATGATGAATCACGCCAGCACGGAGCTGTTTTTCGATAATATGAGAGTGCCGGTCGCAAACCTGATCGGTGAAGAGGGCAAGGGGTTTCGCTACATACTCGATGGTATGAACGCCGAGCGTATTTTGATCGCCGCGGAGTGTATTGGTGATGCGCGCTACTTCGTCGAGAAGGCGTCCAGCTACGCCATTGAACGGGAGGTGTTCGGCCGCCCTATCGGCCAGAACCAGGGCGTGCAATTTCCTATTGCCCGCGCCCATATACAGACCGAAGCGGCGGCGGCCATGGTGCGTCAGGCGACAACATTGTATGAGGCCGGCGAGCCCTGCGGTTCCGAGGCCAATATGGCCAAAATGCTGGGCTCAGAAGCATCCTGGCTGGCTGGCGATACCTGTATTCAGACCCATGGTGGCTACGGCTTTGCCGAAGAGTACGATGTGGAACGCAAGTTTCGTGAGACCCGCCTCTATCAGGTCGCGCCGATCTCCACTAACCTGATTCTCTCGCATGTGGCTACCCACGATCTGGGCCTTCCCAAGTCTTTCTAGCTTCGATGAAACCGTTGAACGGATTATTGGTGGTTGCACTGGAGCAGGCGGTTGCCGCTCCCTATTGCTCCTCACGCCTGGCTGATGCCGGAGCGCGAGTCATCAAAATTGAGCGTGTGGAAGGTGACTTCGCCCGTCACTATGATCATGTGGTGCAAGGCGAGAGCGCCTATTTTGTATGGCTGAACCGCGGTAAGGAATCGGTTTGTCTCAATATCAAAGAGGAAGATGATCGCCGGCTGTTACTGTCGATGCTGGATAAGGCCGATGTGTTTATCCAGAATCTGGCACCGGGTGCCTGTGCGCGGGCGGGCTTTGATTCGCAGCAACTACGCAAGCGCAATAAAAAACTGATTACTGTGGATATTTCCGGTTACGGCGAATCCGGCCCCTACCGTGATATGAAAGCCTATGATTTGCTGGTGCAGTGCGAGACGGGGCTGACGGCCATTACCGGCGCCAGGGATGAGCCCGGCCGGGTGGGGGTTTCGGTGTGCGATATCGCCTGCGGTATGTACTCCCATACGGCGATACTGGAGGCGTTGATAGAACGCAGTATCAGCGGCGTGGGCAAGGGCATTCAGGTCTCCCTGTTCGATGCGCTTGCCGACTGGATGACGGTGCCACTGCTGTACCAGGAGTATGGGGGAGAGGCGCCGAAGCGTGCCGGCCTGAATCACCCCTCGATCGCCCCCTACGGTGCTTATACCTGTGGCGATGGTCACCAGGTGGTGATCTCAATACAAAACCATCGCGAATGGCGCTCGTTTTGCGAGGTAGTGCTACAGATGCCGGAAATGGTTGAGCATCACCTGTTCCGGGAAAATGTAGACCGCTGTGAGAACCGCCCCGCACTGGATAAGCGGATCAACGAAGTGTTCGGACACCGGAAAAGAACAGAGGTTATCGAGTTTTTGAAGGCGGGCAAGGTCGCTTTTGGTTCACTCAACTCGGTGGCGGATCTATCCAGGCACCCACAACTGCGTCGTATGGAAGTAGAGACACCGGCGGGGCCGGTGCAATTGGTATGCCCACCAGCACTTGCTGTGGGAGAGGCTGCGGACGAAGCGACGCGATTTGGTCGGGTGCCGACTTTGGGTGAGCACAGCGATGCGATTCGCAACGAATTTCGCTAATGCCGCAATGGATGAATTGAATAGATACCAGGGGAAATTGTGAATCAAAACAAAAATACGCCTTTGCCAATATGGCGTTCGATGCTGTTTGTACCGGGCAATAGTGAACGTTTTATCAGCAAAGCTCATACACGCGGTGCCGATGCCATCATCCTGGATCTCGAAGATAGCGTGCCGCTTACAGAGAAGCCAAAGGCGCGGCGATCGATTTCAGGCGCTGTTAAATCTGTATCCCAATCCGGCGCCGATACCATGGTACGTATCAACGAGCCTTTACGCGAGGCCGTTCGCGATCTGGAGGCGGCGGTGGTGCCGGGTGTGCGCGCCATAGTAGTACCTAAGGCAAGGGGCGCCTGCCATCTGAACCGCCTGTCAGAGTTGATTGGAGAACTGGAATCTGAGCAGGGTATGAGGCAGGGCGAGGTTGCAATGATTGTTCAAATTGAAACTCTGGATGCACTGCTTGTTCTCGACGATATGGCCGCTGTTTCGAGAGTCGTTGGTATGACATTGGGAACCGAAGATTTTTCCGCCGATGCCGGCATGGCTTCTATTCCTGAAGCCCTAATGGGACCAAGCCAGCAGATATTGTTTGCCGCTCGTCGCCACCGCTGTATTCCCTACGGATTTGTGGCCTCTATTGCGGACTACAGTGATCTGGATAAGTTTTTTAACACCATAAACCAGGCCAGACAGCTGGGGTTCTGCGGTGCTCTTGCCGTGCACCCAAGCCAGGTGGCCGTGATGAATGAGGCTTATCTACCTACCGCACAAGAGATTGAATTGGCCAGGCGTATTGAATCGGAGTTTGCCGACAGCGTGGCAAAAGGGCGGGGTGCTTTCGCCATTGATGGGAAAATGATAGATAAACCAGTGCTGGATCGTGCGTTACAACAGCTGGCAATGGCACGCCGTTTTGAGAAGGAATAAACAGGTTTTCTAATAAGAGTGTCAGTGTAGGGCGAGGAAAAGGCTGTGCCCTTTTCTCGCATTAGTTATACTCTGTGGCCCCGGGTGAGGCCGGGAGTTAAACGCCAACGTTATTTATGGGAAATGCTATGCAAAGCAGACTAATTTACTCCTCCGATCATGCGCTATTTCGAGATAATGTGCGCCGTTTCCTCCAGGCTGAATTGGAGCCCAATATTGAAGAGTGGGAAAAAGAGGGATTAGTCCCTCGCGAATTTTGGCTTAAGTCAGCAGAAAATGGCCTGCTCTGTTGTGGTGTGCCAGAGGAGTATGGCGGTGCTGGCGCTGATTTTTACTATAACATGGTTGTCTCAGAAGAGGTGGGCTACGCCCTGGGCGGAGCCAGCCTTGGCTTTGGTATACATTCCGATATCGTAGCCTATTACATGCTTAATAACGGCACGGAAGCGTTGAAGAAAAAGTGGCTGCCAAAGATGGTCTCCGCGGAAGCAATAAGTGCATTGGGTATGACCGAACCGGGCGCCGGTAGCGACCTCAAGGCTATTCGTACGACCGCCATTCGTGACGGGGACGAATATGTGATCAACGGTCAAAAGACTTTTATTAGCAATGGTCAGCATGCGGATTTTGTAGTGCTCGCTTGTAAAACAGACCCGAACGCAGGGGCCAAGGGGATCAGCATGATTCTGGTGGAAACGGACCGCCCCGGGTTTGAACGAGGGCGCAACCTGGACAAGATTGGCCAGAAGGCTGCAGATACTTCCGAAATGTTTTTCAATGACGTGCGTGTTCCCGTGGAAAACCTGCTGGGGCAAGAGGGCGAGGGCTTTGCCATGATGATGGATGAGTTACCCCGCGAACGCATGACGGTGGCTGTACGCGCCCACGCGGAATCTCAACGAGCGTTTGACCTGGCGGCACAATATGTCAAAGAGCGAAAAGCCTTCGGAAAACATCTAATTGAATTTCAAAATACTCAGTTCAAATTAGCGGAAATAAAAACAGAACTGGCCGTTGGTTGGGCCTATATTGATCAGTGCCTGGTGAAAATCGAAGCTGAATCCCTGGGCCCTGAGGAGGGCGCCATGGCCAAGCTTTGGACGACTGAAACGGCGACAAAAATCATCGATACCTGCCTGCAACTGTTTGGAGGTTACGGTTACATGGTGGAGTATCCTATCAGCCGACTATACGTCGATAACAGAGTGCGTCGCATTTATGGGGGTTCTACAGAAATTATGAAGTTGCTAATCAGTCGCCACGTGTAATATTTTTACAC
>Ga0164313_10000215_pt1 | contig 43018 bp, 66 predicted proteins | sample GuaBasSedimGuay4_FD_113735 | JGI IMG/M metagenome (GOLD analysis project Ga0164313, IMG submission 113735) | Subseafloor sediment microbial communities from Guaymas Basin, Gulf of California, Mexico - Guay4, Core 4569-4, 0-3 cm | ecosystem: Environmental > Aquatic > Marine > Hydrothermal vents...
CCAGACCAACATGCAAGACCTCTTGCAGGGATTCTTTTTCGCCGACGCACGAACCAAAGTTGAGTTTGGCGGCGCGGGCGAAATCACAGGTGTTGTCACGGCCACCGATGACTACACCGCAGCCAGCGGGCTGGATGCTTTTGTTGTGGGTGATCTGGTATTTGCCGCAGGCTTTACTGACAATGCGAACAACGGGCTCAGGGTGGTATCAGCCGCTACAGCTACGGCCTTGACTGTTGGGGAGAATTTGGTTGACGAGACCCCCGGAGCAGCCGCGACCCTTGTTAGGGTTGGTGTGGTCACAGATGTTGGTGATCTGGAGGTTGATGTCACCGGAGCACTTCCCGCCCTCACCTCAACCACGCTGGACTTTACCACCTTGGGCCTTGTGCCCGGTGAGTGGGTCTACATCGGCGGGGACGATACTGGGAACGGTTTCACCAACGCAGCCAACAATGGTTTTGCTCGTGTGAAAAGTATTGCGGCCACGGTCTTGACCTTGGACAAGACCGAGACCACCATGGTCACAGAGGCAGGCGCTGCCCAGAGTGTTGAGTTGTATTTCGGCCGTGTGCTGAAGAACGAAACCGGCACGGATATTGTTCGCCGAACCTATCAGCTGGAGCGCACCCTGGGTGCACCGGACGATGCGTCCCCGGCAAACGTCCAGGCAGAATATATCACCGGCGCGGTGCCGGGTGAATTCACGCTCAATGTGCCCACGGCTGACAAGATGACGGCCAGCCTGGCCTTCGTCGGCGCGGACAACGAAACGGTTGACGGACCAACCTCGCTCAAGACCGGTACCCGCCCTGCTCTGTTGGAGGCCGACGCCTTCAACACCAGCTCTGACTTTGCGCGGATTAAACTCGCCATCGTCAACGCGACAGACGCGGCACCGGACCCCTTGTTTGCTTTTGTGACAGAGCTGACGTTGTCGATCAACAACAACGTCTCTCCCAACAAAGCCGTGGGTGTACTGGGCGCGTTTGAAGTCACCAGTGGAACCTTCGAGGTCGGCGGGGATTTGACGGCGTACTTTGCGAACGTCGCCAGTGTCCAGGCCGTGCGAGACAACTCGGATATTACCTTGGACATGCACATGGTGAAGGCCAATGCCGGTGTCACCATCGACGTGCCCTTGATTACGTTGGGCGACGGTCGCCCGGCGGTGGAACAGGACGAGCCAATCACGTTGCCCCTGAACATGGCTGCGGCCACGGGCGCGAAGATTGACCCCAACATGGACCACACCCTGCTGATGGTGTTCTGGGATTATCTCCCCGACCGGGCAGGCTGATAACTTTCAACCGCTGAGGAGCGTAACAATGAGCAGTATGTACACAAACTTCAAGAGTGACCCGGAAGCCGAAGCCAAAGGCATCATCCATGACTTTGGCGACTTCCGGGTCACGTTGGCCCGGTCTGGTGGCGCGAATAAAAAGTACCAGAAAACTCTGCAGAAACGAACCGCACCGTATGAGCGAGCCATGGCGACCGGTACCATGGACGACGACGTGGCGGAAAAGATCATGCAAGAAACTTTCTGCGACGCCGTGGTCATGAACTGGGAACTGAAACAGGAAGACGGATCGTGGGTCCAAGGCATCGAAGGCCCCGGCGGTGACACCCTCCCCTTCAACAAGGAAAACCTTTTGCTGACCTTCAAGAACCTGCCTGACCTGTACGATGACCTCCGCGCCCAGGCGGGCAAGAGTTCGTTGTACCGTGCGAGCCTGCGTGAGGAGGCGGCAAAAAACTCGTAGCGTGTCTGGAGTATACGCTGACCCAGGCACCAGTCGAACAGCGAATCATCAGGCAATGCTTTCGGGAGCGCAGCCCGTTCCCCGACAGGATTGCCAACGCACCAGAAATGAGGTTGGGTCTTGAGCTTTACTACGACGCCTTCTGGGACCTTAATTCCTGTCGGCCTTCGGGGTGGAACTTGGGACCCATTTCTTGGACTACGCTCCATGATTACGCGAAGGCGTATGAGTTCGACGAGGAGCAGTTCAGCGACCTGGTTCATTACGTGCGAGAGCTAGATGTAGCGTACCTTGACCACCAGCAGAAAAAAGGTAAAGGCAAATGGCAGACTCATTCACAAAGTTCAAAATCAGGATGGGGCTCCGGACGGAGCAAATAAAACGCAACGCCGAAAAGGCAGTGCGTCGCGCGGCCGTGGCGGCGGATACTTGGGTGGTGCTGGCCACCCCGGTTGACACCGGCCGGGCGCGGGCCAACTGGCTCACAAGCATCGGATCAATCGGTAAAGAAACTACGCAAGACACAGACGGTGATGGCACCGCGACCATCAACGCAAGCACCCGCAAGATCGAACAGTGGAGCCTCGGTCGTGGTACCATTTACATCACCAACAGTTTGCCGTATATTGGGCTGCTGGACAAAGGCAGTTCAGCTCAACGCCCAGAGGGTATGACGGCGGGGGCAATCCAGGCGGCGCAGCACCAACTCGACAATGCGCACCTACTGAAGTAAGGAAGAGTCGTGGCCACAGAACAACTGGTAATTCAAGTCAGCGAAAAAGGCACCTTGGTCGTCAAGCGCAAGCTGGATGGTTTGGGCAACAGTGCCCAGAAAGCCGGGGGTGGTGTGAAGCTCCTCCGCACCGCCCTCGGCGGCTTGGCCACGATCGGTATCGCTGCCAGCTTAGCAAAGTCGGTTCAGCTCCTGGCAAAGTTCAGCCAGGAAATGTCTACCGTCGCAGCCGTCACCAAGGCCACCGCCAACGAAATGGAAGACCTGACAGCGGTGGCCCGTGAGCTGGGAGCTACCACCCGCTTCAGCGCCACCCAGGCGGCCGAAGGCATGACGTTCCTGGCACGGGCGGGGTTTGAGGTGGATGAGGTCATGAGCGCTATAGGGCCTACCCTGAAGCTTGCTCAGGCTGGTGGCTTGGGCTTGGGCCGGGCGGCTGATATTGCATCCAACGTACTGACCGGGTTTGGGCTGGCCGCAACTGAGGCCGCAAGGACGATTGACGTTCTGGCCCTGGCCGCCAACAGCGCCAACACCAACGTCGATCAACTGGGCGAAGGCATGAGCTACGTGGCGCCGATCGCCCGCATCTTGGGCGTCTCGCTGGAAGAAACTACCGCCGGTATTCAGACCCTGAGCGACGCCGGTATCCAGGCCAGCCGGTCGGGTACCAACCTCACTATGGTGATGCGTCTCATGACGGCCTCCACGCCCAAGCAAACCAAGGTGCTCCAGGAGCTGGGCCTCACGACAAAAGACATTGACATTACGTCCAAGGGTTTGGCCGGGGCCTTGATGACAATGAACGAAGCTGGCCTCAGCACAGAACAAACTTTCCGATTCTTCGGTCGCAGCGCCGCCGCCGCCGGGGTGTTGCTCGCGGGCACTGAAGGCAAGATGCAAAGCTACACCAAGGCCAACATGGAGGCCGAAGGTTCAGCCGACCGTATGGCCAAAGTGATGGATGATAATTTGAACGGCGCTCTGCTTGCGGTGAAGTCTGCGTGGGAAGAGTTGCAGCTGTCCTTGGCCGACCTCGGCCCCCAGTCTGCCCTCACCCAGGGCCTCAAGAACCTGGCCAGCGTTTTGCGCCTGGCCGCCGACAACGTGGAGATTCTTACCTCCGCGATTATCTCCCTGGGCATTGCCTTCACCGGCATCAAGTTTGCGCCCTTCCTCGCGGGTATTAATTCTGGCACCGCCGTGATGGCCCTCTTGACCAAGGGCGTGGTCGCGGCCCGCACCGCGATGGCCAGCTTGGCCCTCAACCCGGTCACAATCGGCATGCTGGCCTTGGCCGCAGCGGTCGTGGCAGTGACGGCGGCCTTTGACAAATACAAAAAGCTTCAAGACGAACTTGAGGCCATTGAAGAACGCACCTACAAAATGAGGCTGGCCCATGTCCAGGCAAAGGTGCGCGAGATACACCAGAGGAAGGCCGCCACGAAAGCGGTCGCCGGGTACCTGGACAAGATTGAAATGGAAAATAAGTTCCTGGGGTTCACTACCGCCGAGCAGGAATTGTCCATTGAGAAAACCCGCGCCTTGGAACTTGCCAAGCGGCAACTGACGGACGCGGAATCAACGCGGCTCGTGTCGTTGGTCAAGGAACGCAACGCGATCAAAGCTGCCAATGAACAGCGCGATAATGAAAACGAATTACTGGCTTCCATCAAGCAGCCCGCCGCCGAGTACAACACTCAGCTCCAGCTGCTGGATTCGCTCATGAGCCAGAACAGGGTCACGGCCGCAGAGTACGACGCCACTCTCGCTGGGCTACAGGAAAAGTACAACCAGCTTGGCGACACGGCGGGCGCAGACTACTTGGCCGGGCTGGCCCAGGAGAATGAACTGCTGGCCATGAACAACGCAGAGCGGCAAGAGGCCCAGGCCCTGTTGTCGGCCCGGCAGGCTATTGGCTCTGACTTGACCACGGAGCAGGCGGACGCGGTGAAGGCCCTGGTCGCAGAGCGGCAGGCGCTGGCCGCCACGGGCTACCTGGAGGCGTTGGCCCAAGAGAATGAGCTGCTCCAGATGAACAGCGCAGAGCGTGAGCAGCAGGCCGCCTACAAGGCCGCCGAAGCTGCCATCGGTGTGCCCCTCACGGAGCAGCAAAAAGCCACGGTAGATAATCTGCGTGCCGAGAATGAACAGATACGTCTCCAGAACGAACTGCTGGAACAGATCAACGGGCCGCAGCAACTTTACAACGAGCAGGTTGCTGCGCTGGACGTGCTCTTGGCGAACGCCGATATCAACCTCCAGCAATACAGCGACGCGGTGGGCAGCTTGACCAAGACCTTGTCGGACAGCACCGCTGATTCGGCCCAGGTGATTGAGGACTCTTGGGGCAGCGTCTGGAAAAGCGCGGGTAGTGCGTTGGACGAATTTGCCTCTGGCGGCGTGATCACTTTCAAGGGTTTCGCGGACAGCCTGATTCAAGACCTCCAGCGAATTATCCAGAAGCAAATTCTCATGCTGGCTTTCAAGTCCATGGGCATCCCCATTCCCGGCTTCGCCACCGGCGGCAGCTTCACCATCGGCGGCAGCGGGGGCACGGACTCCAAGGTCGCCATGTTCAAGGCCACACCCGGTGAGCGGGTGGACGTGTTGACCCCAGGCCAGCAGCGCAACCAACCGCAGGCCGCCGCCGCCCCGGTCATCAACATCGTCAACGTCACCGACCCGAACGAAATCCCAGACGCCATGGCGTCCACTGAAGGCGAGCAGGTTATTGTCAATACCATAACCCGAAACCGCGACACAATAAGGCAGGCAATTTCATGAGTTGGATACGAGGATCAGCCACAGACTTCATCGACCTCTCAGACGAACTGGTCGCCGCCGCCACGGGCGATAGCGTGGCCACGGTCGCGGTCAGCAGCGGCGGCACCGGATACACCGAAGGCGACGTCCTCCTTGTTGCGGGCGGCACCAACACGATCGCGGCCCAGGTTGAGGTCACCAGTGAGACGGGCGGCGTGATTGACGGCGTGAGAATCTACAACGCCGGGGCCTACACCGCCACCCCCACCACCCCCAACAGCGCCACCGGCGGCACCGGCAGCGGGGCCTCCATCACGTTGACCTTCACCGGCGGCAACGGTTGGACAGCAAACCGCAACGCCATCTACTCCGGCAGCGACAAGGAGGTCATGCTGGAGGGTGACGGCGGCGGTAGCGATGCCATCCATGTTGGGTGGCGAACCTTCCGTGACGTACCCGCCGGTTATTACAACTGGGAACTACACGGCACCACCGGCTACACCGCCGGGGCCGACATGAAAGATCAACCAAGTATCAGCCCTGGATTTTTTGACGGCGCAAGCAACGACGACCAGGCGGGTGCGTATCTTTTGCTCCACGAAGCGTCCGTTGATTTTTGGTTCAGTATTACCAGCTATCGCATCATTGGTGTTGTGAAGGTTGGTACCGCGTACTTCAATTTCTTCTTGGGCTGGGCCGACCGGTTTGCCACGTCCACTGAATACCCGTACCCGTTGGTCGTTGCAGGACACACCAGTGCGCCGGACGACTTGTCCAACCAGGGTAAAATGAGCAGCGGCCTTCTGGACCCGTGGCGTGACAACGGAGCCAACGGCCTCGCCGCTGGCCCGATGTTTGTTTACTTCACAGACGGCGGTTGGCACAGCGTTCACAACGGGCTGGTGAGCAGCTCTGCTCGCCAAACCAAAAGGGACCGCGTGGTGATACCCTGTGGCCATCCCCAAGGGCAATCGGACTGCGCTCCGGAAGACCTCATCCTTAACAACATGCTGGACTTCGACGAGTTCATACCCATCGCGGGCCTGAGCAACACACCCACCGCAAACATACACCCCACGCCGGGCACGGCCGACGGCTACGTGATGCTGCCGTGCACGATAGTTTTCTCTGATCCCACGAACCAGGTCGTGGCCAACCTGCCAGACATATTTTGGATAAGCGGGTATGGCGCAGTAGGCAGCGAGGACCGCAATATCGTGGGCGGCGAAGTCTACCGAATTTTCCAGAACTGTAACCGCACAGACAACTATGCGTTCTTTGCGCTGAAGGAAGTTTAGCATGGCATACGAAACGGGAACGCCCACCACCATCGATGACTTGATGACCAAGCTGGCTACTTTTGTGACCGGCCTTTCGACCACGCCGTGGACGCAGGAGAACACGGACCTGTCCTACGACTGGGTCACGTTCAGCCGGGGCACCTGCTACGTGAGCTTTCGCTGGAACTCAACCACGGCCGTGAACCTGGGTGTCTTCCAGTCGTTGGGCTACGGGGTGGCGGATGGAACAGCACCGCACCTCAACACGGACGACAGCGGCAATGGCTCCACCACGGCCGCCTGTACCTCTGGCCGCCGGGTCAACTTCACGGACGGCGACATCAGCACCTTGGCAGGCCCCTACGTGGCCTATCATTTTTTCGCCAATGAAGGGTCTTCGCCTTGGGTGTATGTTGTGGTTGAAACGGCCACGGGCGTCTTCCGTCACTTCGGTTGGGGCGAGTCAATTGACAAGTACAACGACTACACCGGCGGCGCGTTTGTTTATGGGCACCAGTGGAGCCAGAGCGGCACCTATACTGATACACCAACCGGGGCCTTCAGTTCGTTCCACATGGACGGGTTGAACGCCACGCCCAACGACGGGGCCACCGTCCACCTGGAGGGTCTTCCCGATCAGGACGCCGCCGGTAGGTGGGGCGTCACAACTCAGTCACAAACGCTCGGTAATGACCGAGCCGGTGAGGCCCGGCTGCCGCTGTTCGGCGGGGCGCGTGCGGGCCTCTATGGGTACGCCACGAGCTGGATGCGTGCGAGCGAGTTGAGTTCCTACAAGCCCCTGATGCCCATCCTTCTTGCGTACCGCGACCAGACCACCACGCCAGACACGGTTTTCTTTTTGGGCGAAATACCAGGAGTGGCAATCATCAACATGTCGTACTATACCCCCGGTGATGAGTTCACAATCAGCGGCGACACATACATGGTCTTCCCGTGGGTTCGCAAGCAGCACCTGCGGGTCAACACAGAGGAATCTTGGAACGCGGGCATCGCTTACCTGAAGGAAGTATAATGGCTGACACGATGGGCATCCCCACCGTCTCCATCACCGTGTTCCAGATCGCCACTGCCCAGGCTTTTGATGTTGCGTTGCCCAACGACAGTTACGTTCCGCGCCGGATGGCAACGGGCGTAGTTGGCGGCACGCTAGACGAGGCGGATGAAGGCGTGGCGGCGACGGTGGTCGATCACCTGGGCGTGCTTTGCAACGGCCTGGACGAATTCTGGTTTGAGAAGATTCACGCCTTACCTTCGCTCATCGCGTTGGGTAACTTACTGGCCACCACCTCACGAGACATCGAACTTTATAACGCCTATCGCGTGGACGCCCGAGAGCTGACGGCCTTTGTCAACAACGCTGACAGCGGCGTCACCTTGGTAGGCTTTCCCACGCTGCCTACTTTTATCTCGCCCAGCAGCGGGTTGGTGTTCCAGGTCCAGGTCAGTACCATCGGCCCACCGGAACTTGACGGCACGCTGGACTTCACGCTAGACGTGGCGGCCGTCTCTGTGGCCATCACGGCGGTGCGTGTTGTGATGTTCCCCTTCGCTCCAGAAACCCCCATCAAGGAAACGCTGGAGTTCAAGACCGACGTGTTGACCGGCATAGACGGCAGCGAGCAGCGGGTGAGCGTGCGTAAAAAACCGCGCCAGATTATTGAGCTGCGTATCAAGACCGAAGAAGGTCACGAACGCCGCAGGCTACAGGCCCTGCTCAACAGCTGGCACCCCCGCGTATTTGGAGTACCCATTTGGTTTGAAGCGCGGCCCGCATCCGCCCAGGTTGTCACCGGCGCGTCCACCATCCAGGTAGACACTACGTATGGGGACTTCCGCGTTGACGCCTTGGCAATCGTCTGGTCGGACAGCGAGAGGTTTGACTCACTGGAGATTGCCAGTATGACCGATACCTCCCTTACGTTCAGCTCCTCGGTCGTTGCAACTCACGACAGCAACGCCCTGGTGATGCCGTTGCGCGTGGCCAGCACAGAGGGTAGAATTGGACGCAAGAAATACGCGGTGGGCTTGACCGAAGCACAGATCAGGTTCACCACCTTGGACAACGACTCAGACATTGCCAGCGCCGCCCCGTTCAGTACCCATAATTCCAAGATCATGCTGGACGACCCGAACCTCATGACCGGCTCCACGCACGACGACAATCTCATCCGCCAGGTGGACCGGCTGGACAACATGACTGCGCCCTTCATCCAGTTCAGTGACTGGCAAGATTCTATGCCCGCAACCAAGAAGGGTTGGCTGGCCGCGTCGGCACAAACTGTTTGGGAAGCGCGTCAGCTAGTTCATGAATTGCGCGGGTCGCAGGTCTCGTTCTACTTGCCTACTTTTTGGTATGACATTATCGTGGTGAGTGACCTGAGCAGCGGGGCGGCCTTAATAGATATTGAACACATTGGCTACTCCACTTACATCCAGGCCCGTGAGCCCAACAAGTCGCTCTGGATTGAGTTGACAGACGGCACCATTCTTACTCGCGAAGTCTTGGCGTATGCGGTCGTGAGCAGTACGGTGGAGCGGCTGACTGTGGATGTCAGCTGGAGCAGCACCATCCCTGTTGAAGACATCGCCCGCGTGAGTTTCTTGCGGCTGGTTCGGATAGCCGGGGACCAGGTTCAGTTCCAGCATGACTTTGCCGGCGACGCAACTGTGACCACGAATATTTTGGGAGTCAAGCAGTGACATACTTAGACCGGGAGACATCGACAGAATCCGGCCAGCCGGTTGAACTTTATGTGTTCACAATTGGGGCGGAGGTTTTCTATTACACCTCAGCCGAAGACACGGTAACGTGGGCGGCGCAGCAGTACGTGTCGCGCCAGATCACCCGTACCGACCCCGCCCAAGCAGACGGGGATCGCAAGCAGGAACTGACCGTCACGCTCCAGTCGGAAGACCCGGTGTGCGCCCGGTTCATCGGAGTGGTGCCGGGCCAATCAATGTTCTTGGACATCTTGCGCTTCCACCGCGCCGATACCCAGGCCGAGAATGTCTGGTCGGGCAAGATCATCGGCGTGAGCTTCAAGCTCCGGGGCGCAGTCTGCGAAATGAGCGGCATGACGAGCGAGGCCGCGCTGAACCGCACCATCCCCCGGTTCAAATACCAGGGCCTTTGTAACCACGTTTTGTACGACCTCAACTGCAAGATGCTGAAGGCCAGTTACCAACACACCAGCACCATCAGTGCTGTCGATGGGCGCACTGTAACCATCAACGGGATCAACACCGCCGAAGGTGACCAGTGGCCCGTGGGCGGGTACATAGATTTTGGCAGCTCAGATTATCGCCTGATCACGGCCCAGACGGGTGACGTGCTCTCGTTGATTCTGCCCTTCAGCGTGGACGTGGTCGGCCAGTCCGTGGACGTGTACGCGGGGTGCGACCATACGCTGGCAACTTGCGCCGCCAAATTTAGCAACAACCTGAACTATGGGGGCTACGCTTTCGTGCCCACACTCAACCCCTTCAATGCGAGTATCGTATGATTTTTTGGATGCTACTTTTCTGGGTTGGCGCTTTTCTGCTCACTGAGATTCTGCGGCCCAAGCCCAACATGGAAGATGCCCGGCCCGCCGGTCAGGGCGACTTCCAATTTCCGACCGCAACCGAAGGCCGGGCCGTGCCTCTCATCTGGGGCAAGGTGAAGATCAAAGGCAGCAATGTCATCTGGTACGGCAACGTCCGTTCCGTGGCCATCACCGAAGACGTAAAGACCGGCTTGTTCAGTAGCGACACCGTCACTACCGGCCACAAGTATTACGTTGGACTCCAGTTCGCGCTTTGCCTTGGGCCGGGCGTTGTGTTGAAGGCCATTCGCGTCAACGAGAAGTCTCTTTGGAGCGGCACCAGGGCGGCCGAAAGTACCTTCAATGTTTCCAGGCTAAGCATCCTGGGTGGAAACGAATTTGGGTCTGGGGGTATCTCTGGTACGGTGGGTTTTTATCCTGGCGCCATCGATCAAAGCATCAACGCCTACTTGGCTGGCAAGCAGTCACCCAATGTTGCCTACCGGGGCACCAGCTACGTTGTGTTCCAGGGCGGCTACATTGGCAACAGCCCCAACATCGTGCCGTGGGAATTTGAAGCAGAGCGATACCCAGACGGACTCAACATGGCCGCCGCTGACCCCGGCGCAGAAAACCCCACCAACGGCACAGCCAACCCTATGAACGTGATCTACGAAATCATGACGGATGACATCTGGGGTTTGGGCATACCGTCCAGCGAGATTGACGTGGTTAATTTCCAGGACGCCGCCTCTGCCCTGTACGCAGAGGGTAATGGTTTCGCCATGCTCATGGACCGGGAAAAACAGGCCAGCGATATGATCAACGAAGTCGTCCGGCAGGTTGACGGCACGCTGTGGTTTGATCGCGGGGCCGGGCAGTGGAAGATGACTCTCATCCGCGACGGCTACGACCCTGGCACGTTGCCGGAGTTCGATGAGAGTAACATACTGGAGCTGTCAGAGTACACGCGGCAGACCTGGGAAGAAACGACCAACGAAGTGCGGCTGAGTTACATCGACATTGACGACAACTACAAGGAAACTTATGCCTTCGCCCAAGACATGGGCAATCATCTTATCCAGGGCGGCAGTGTCGCGTCTGAAGTGCGATACCCCGGCGTACGGGACAAGGCGTTGGCCAACTCACTTGCGTGGCGTGAACTGCGCGTACTGACTTACCCGCTGTCCAAAATTACGGTCAAGATGAACCGCGATGGATTTGCGCTTCGGCCCGGCTCGCTGTTCAAGTACAGCAACACCCGGCTGGGGATCGACGGCGTTGTTTACCGCGTGGGCCGGTTCGCGCCTGGTACGTTATTGAGCGGCGAAATAAATGTGTTCGCGGTCGAAGATATTTTCAGCACCGGGGTGGGCACGTTTGGTGACCCGGTAGGCAGTGGCTGGGTTGAGCCCAACGATGCGGCCGTGCCCGTTGTGAGCGCGGATACGGTTGTGTTTGAGGCCGGGCGGCAGATGGTTGTTCAAGACCCCTTCGCGCCCACGCTGGAGCCACGGGTATGGATGGGGGCACGGAACCCCGGCGGCGGCACCGTGCGCTTCCAGAGTTACCTTCGCACCGGTCCCAGCCATCCAACCAGCGGGGCGTTCACGGAGGACGCTGAGGTGAGGGCGTTCTTGCGCGGGGCCAACCTCACCGCTGACGTGGAGGCCTATGCAGCCGTGTCTCTGCGGCCCACCAACGTGCTTACGATTGACATGGAAATTGCTGACCCGGATGACATCAGCGACCTTCTGGTTGCCGGCAACAACGGTGACGTCGCGTCGTTGGTTAACATTGTGAAAATCAACGATGAGATTTTGGGCTTTTTGAACCTCACTGACTTTGGCACGTTCTATCGCATGTCTGTCTTCTACCGGGGCCTGTTTAATACCAACCAAGCGGCCCACTCCATTGGCGACACGGTTTGGTTCCTGGGCCAGACGGGCGGCAGCTTGACGCGGATCAGTATGGCAGACAGCCACGACGAAATGGGACTCCAGCTGCGCAGCGTGGACCTCTTGGAGGAAGTTGTTGAGGGACTCACGCCCGTGGAGGACGTGAGCTTGGTCCGGCTCTGGCGGCAACCGCTGCCCGTGCGCGATCCAGTTATAAATTCCACCTACGCTGACACCACGAACGTGAGCTTGGACGTACAGTACACCACGCCCACCGGCCGCCTGGGCGAAGATGCTTCGGCGTTGCTGCTGGAGTGCACGGTGCGGGACTGGCGCGTGGATGATGTTCGGACCGACCACGTCCTGACTGCCCAATACGAAGACGACGCCCCGGAGCTGGACTACGTGCTCACCCTGGACCCGGCCGGTACACCGGCGGTGTTGGCGGCGTTGGTCATCACCGACCCCTGGGTCGACACCCAGGTTTGGGCCTTGCGCAACGACATGATAATCGCCGTGGGTATTAACACGCCCATGCCCACTACCGCCAGCTTGTCAATTTCTCCTCGGCACACGCCGCCCGAAATTGGCACTGAGATCACCGGCGTGGCGTTGGTCCACGAGTTCGCAATTACCTCTGAACTCCACGACGATGATCTGCACGTGGGTGGCTTGGCGGCCAACACCGCCAGCGCCGCTATCAGTTTCACAGAGACGGGCGCATACGCTTTCGACATCAACACGGCCCTGCCGTCCAGCGGTATCTTGGAGGCCGATGTTGACGGCGGCGGATACGTGACCGTGATCGCGGCCGGGAACACAACCGGAACGCTGACCACCAGCGGCGGCGGCCCCTACAGCGTGGTGCTTCGGTTCACGGTAGCGCCCACCGACGACCAGTACTTCCGCATCACCGGCCCCACGGCCGAAGATGGCAACGGCGTACTGCTCGCATAAAAAGGTTGTCGAGGGCGTGCCGATAGACTATGGTATCGACGTTGGTTTTTGAGACCACTTCTAACAAGGAGCAGAACAATGGCGTACAACAAAGATCAGGTACAGGCCCTGGGCGCGAAGATCGTTGACATGGTCAACGCGGTCGCCGACGGGGTTGACGTTTCCGACGTGAGCGTCGGCATGGATTTACTGGCGGCCTTCATGTCGGCCAGTGATGAGATTGCGACAGACAAAGACGCGGCTGTTTTGGACATCGTGGCTGGGGCAACCAGCGCGTTTGCTGACCAGCGCCGCAACCCCGAGGTGCCGGCATAATGTTTGCCGAATTATTTGGTGGGCTGTTGACGGGCGTTACTGAAGTTTTTCAGGTCGCCGGGCCAGCCCTTGTTTCGGGGGCCGTGATGAAGCACGGCATCCGCAAGCTGCCCAACAATGCCATCCCCGCGATCAACGGCGTGCTGGGCTTGGGCCTGGCGCTGCTGTCGGGCGCAGACGTTGGCACCGCCGCCCAGGCTGGCGTACTCACCGCCGTCGGTGGTACGGGCACGCACCAGCTTCTGAAGATCACAACTCGCAAATTATTGAGTGGCCGGATGAACGGCGCTTCTCGGAAAGTTGGCCCCGGTGACCAGCTCTCGATCTAGGAGAACACGATGACTGTGCCCACGTCTTTAGCGCCGACCGAATACGGGTTGATCGGGTTCCTCCTGATTTTGGTCTGGAAAGTTTTGGGCGTGGGCCAGCAACTATTTCTCGCCCGGCGGGGCGCGGGTGACAGCCTTCCGTACCCCTGTGCGAAGGACCCAGTTCACTTCCAACGAATAAAAGAAATGCATCAAATGGCCAAAGCAGACGAGACCGACAAAGCACGCGGCATGTACGGCTGCCAGTGGAAGGATCGCGATGAAGTTCGTGACCTTCTGGAGCTGATGCGAAAGTCAATCCACGCCTCCAATAATCAAACACACGCCATCAAAGCTCTCACCGATGAAATGAGACTCGAAAGGAACGGCCGCACGCCATGAACATTGAAGTGCTGGACCGAATCTTGAAGACCGAGGGCGGCTACGTCAACGACTCAACTGACCGGGGCGGGGAAACCTTCTGCGGCGTGAGTCGCCACAACTGGCCGGGGTGGCGCGGGTGGCTGGTGGTGGATGAACAAAAGCCCGACGGCACGCCCAAGTTGACTCCCCAACTCAAGGGCATGCTGGCCACGTTCTATCGCGAGAATTTCTGGGACCGTCTCCACTGTGAATCGTTCTCCGCGTCTCTCGCCTATGAGGTGTTTGACATGGCGGTGAATTTGGGCGTAGGCAGAACCGGGGCCTTGCTCCAAGAGGCGCTGAACCTTCTGAACCGAAATGAGAAAAGCTGGGAGGAGATTGCCCAGGACGGGCAGGTGGGACCCAAGACCTTAGCCGTCCTACGGGTTGCCCTCAACAGCGCGGGCGGGGAGGCGCACCTGCAGCGCGTGCTAGCGGCCCTCCAGGGTGAGCACTACCTCAAGCTGGTCCGGCGCCAACCCAAGCAGGAGCGGTTCTTGCGAGGGTGGCTCAAAAGGGCCTAAAAGGCCCCGTTCCCCAGCCCTCCACCCCCGCGTTGCTTAGCGGGGCAGCTAGGGCGCTTAGATTTGAGATTCAAGAACCCCCGCCACCACGGAATAACCGGGCCAGAGCCTTGATCAGGTCACTGGGCTTTTCGCCCATGAGACGGAAGCAGATGGAGACGACGAGCGCCGCCCCGGCCCACGGGGCCAGAGTCGTCAACACGTCAATCAGGCGGGTCAAGGCTTCGGCGGTTTCCAAGTTCATGTTGTTCATTTTTAAACTCGTCAATCAACGTGGCCTGCAACAGCCGGTCATTCGTGTCCAGTCGCGCTTCAAGATGGTCCAGCCGGATCAAAAGACCGGCCACTACCAAGAATAAAACTGCGACAAGAATTAGGTTGAGAATCCACATGGTGTCTTTGCTCCTTGGGGAGCGAGACCGGTGCCGCCTTGGGTGGGGGGATTGGAGGGAACACCCGCAGCAACGACCGGCCTCGCGTTACGTTTAATCGTCCACGAAAGGTTTGCCGCCAGTGCCGGGCGCGGGCGGAATTGGAATGTAAGAATCGGACCATTCGCTGAGTGGCCCAGTTTGCCCCCAGATGTCAGTCGCGCTCACGGCCACCGAAGATGGAACGCCGATCAACAAGCTCACATAAGCTGACGCCGTGTCGGCCACAGCGTGCGGCGCGGCCTCCACGCCATAGAGCATGGTGTCACTGGGCGTGGCGATGAAGATATTGTATTCCTTGATCCAGCCGTCCAAGGTCTCGGTGCCGCCGCTCGTTGAGTCCGGCTGGGTCCACTTGAACAGGTGGAGCGATCGGTCCTGCGCCCCCGCGCTGCTGGCCAGAAGTATGGCCACCAATACGAGCGCCAACGTCAGTCGTCTCATCATGAATCTTCCTCCTCGGAAATAAGGGAACGCGGTTTTCCGCTTCTGGAACTTAGCTTGGATATTGCCCCCCGTCAAGCGTGACCTCCTACCATAGTTTGGACACGGAGTCCCACAGCTTGATCCGGCTGAGGTTCACCCCGTCTCGTTGGGCGTGAGCCTTGACCTCGCTCCACCACTTTCCTTTTGTGAGCTGGCTGAAGGGCAGCACCACCTCGCAATATCTCTCGGTGCCGTCGTCGTCACGGAAGATGCCCCGGCAATAACTGATGTCCCAGAACGGGAACCCCGCGTCGGTCAGCATGCGGAAGCGTTCCAGCCGAAGCAGCCGACAGTCGGCCCAATCAATCCGGTTGGCGGCGGCCTCGTCCAGGCACGCCCGCCCTTCGTCTGTGAGATAGAAGTTGCCGATGCCGTTGGTCTCGTCTGGGTAGTTGTTCGGGTCGTCGTATCGTCCAGTCATCTTATTATCTCCAGTGCCCGGTGCAGGGCTTTGTACTTGGTGAGTTGGGTAGTGGCGGTGGGCTCGCCGTAGCGTGCGCTGGGGTAGCCGGGGTTCAACCGGCGGCACACCGTAGCCAGCCACGCCCCGCTGGGCAGCTGGGCTACGTTGACAACAAAGCCCCGGCGCTCGTAGGTGAAATATTGGAGGTCCATATAGCCGTTCATGATTGACCTCCATCGATGCCCCACCAGGTCCAAACTTCGCCGCACTGATCGCACTCACCGGGGGTGCCGTCGTCTTCGCCTTCAAAGTCGGCGGCCGCGCCCAGGTCCAGCCCACACCCAGGGCAGGTGAACGGGCGGCACTCACTCTGGGCTGCCCGGTTCATCATGCCCATGTCTCCTGCGTCTTCGTTGCCGTGCCAGTCGTTCATGACATATCCTCCACGATGACGTAGGTGCAGCTCAACCGGGCGGCCGCTGCCACCGCTGAGTGGATGCTGAAATCCTCGCGGGGGGCACCGTAGTAGTGAACCGAAAATTCGCTGCACCAGGCCATGAGCTGGGCGCAGTCGCTGTCCCAATTCTCGCCCACGATACCCAGCGCGTCTTCGACCTCACAGACGGTGAGCACGGTCACGCCGCCCTCCACCTGGATGTCGGGGTTGGGCGTGAAGTTGGACGGGTGGGTGCCGCTGGATTCGCCGTTGTCGTGCGCCAAGATAAAGTTCAACGCCCAAACCTCGCGGGTGCGTTGCGTCTCAGGCAGGGCGTGGGGCTTGCCGTCGGCGCCAACCAGCCCACCCTGAGCGAGCTGCTCAGCGTGGGTGTCGATGGCGTTGACGAGGGCGCTGGCAAAAGTCAGCGGGTCGCGGTCCATGAATTCTTGGAGACGGGTTTTCAGCTCGCGGGTGAGTGTTTGGTTTTTCATGTTAGCCCTCCCAGACTGAGATTGAGTAGCTGTTCTGGCACTCGAAGAAAACGCGGCTGTTGCGTTCGATGGTTTGGACCTGGCTGAACCAAGGGTTGTTCTGGCTGTAGCGGCCGTTCTCCCCGGCGTAGATTTGAGCGCCGCCGGTGAGGGCTACCGACCACTCAAACGGGCCGCCTTCCCAGATGACCAAAACGGTGTCTTCGTACTCGTCCAGGTGGACGGTGACTTCGTCGCCCATGGGGCAGCATTTTTTGTTCAAGAGGGCGGCAAGTTTTTTGGCGGCGGTGTAGCGTTTGCTGAGTAAGCGTTTCATTATTTTTTCCTTTGGATCGGGTTTTGGTTTGGGGGCCTTGCGGCCCCCGTGAATCGTTACCAGGGGCGGGTGCCGTGGATGACTTCTGCGCAGCCCCGCATGCCGTGGAAGTAGTTGGCCAGCAAGAGGGCCTTGGCTTCCTTGAGCGTGACGTCGTAGGCGTTGAACCGGTGAGTGGTGTCGTTGCTGCCGTCATCTTTCCACTCGTAGTAAAAAGCGACCTTGGTGATGGGCTGGTAATTGCCGATGTGAGTTTCTTCGCCGGTGACTTTATGAGTGGCCCAGATTTGTTTCTGACCGTGCTTGGGGGCGGGCTTGCATTTGGTGCGGTAGTTTGCGCTTGGTAAGTTGTTCATTGTTTTTCCTTTTGACCGGGTTTCTCAAGTGCGGGTCAACACCCGCTGTGTGCTACAAGTATAGCTTATTTCGGGCCGTAGTGGGGGAATCATTTAAACTAAATTGCAACGCATGGCCGCACAGCAGGTTGCAGCTGCAAAACGCACAGAAGGCGCGGATGGACGACAGGGGCCTTCAATGCGAAGCGCCCGGAGTCGTTGAAAACTCCGGGCGTTTCGCCTTGTATTAATTATCGGGCCGCTTTTGAAACTAAAATGGAACCTCCGGCTGTCGTTGCTCTGGCAGCTCCTCGTCCCAACGAACCTTTGTCGCGTATTGCTCTTCCCAGAACTCACGCAGCACGCGGAGGGTTGGGAACTCATACGTGTAGGACCGGGTGCCGCCTCTGACCTTGGGCTTGGCTGCTCGGGTACGCCGGGGGAAATCATCGGGGCAAACGCTCTTGAGGAACTCGCCAAGCTGACCTGAGTTGCCGCTATACGGCAGCCGGTAGCGCTCAACGTGATTGCGGTAGTCGTCTCGAAGCGCGTTGCATTCTACGACCTTGTTGTAGCGCGGTAGTGCCTCCACCAACGTCCCTTGCTCAAGTCGGCAATACCACCAATCCTCCCACGGGCTCAGGCTCTGCATTTTTTGCCCAAGCAGCGCCTCAGTCTTGGGCACCGTGCGCACATCAAAATCTTCCAGGTCGTGGGTCATCAGGTAGTGCAAAAGATTCTCACTGCCGCCGTTTTTTAAATGCGCAGCGATGTCCCCAAAGTACTTGCTGTTTTGCTTCTGGTTGTCTCCAACTTCCAGTACGAAAAACCGGCGTTCATTCGCCCCGGTTGGCACCACCCAAGCACTGTTGGATGCCAAGATGAGGTGGGTGAAGTTTGGGCTGGTCTCGGCGTCAACAAACTTCTGTTCAATGACCATGCGATTCTCTGTGACCAAGGTCTTCAAAACGCTTTCGTGTTTCTTGTCTCCCGCGAAGAACGCCTCATCGCCGAACAGTATCACGCAGTCTCGAAGGTGGGCGTTGAATTGCCCAACAAGATGGTTGGCGTTGCTGACCTGCAGATAGTGGCGGCCGAAGAGTGCGCCGAACTTATTGGCGAAGAAACTTTTTCCCGTACCGCTCTTGCCGCGCAACACCACTGCCGTCTCACCGGCGGTGCCGGGCTTTTGAACCGCCCGCGCCATCCAGCTCAAAAGATAGTTGTAGTGCACGTCCACACCCTTACAAATATTGGTATGAAGGTGGCGCAAGAACGACAGGTGCTTATCTCCCGGCACGGCCGCCACGGCGAACCCTTGCCAAAGGTTGTAGGCATCGGGGATGATCGGCCCGCTGGGGTTGAACACCACCCGGTCAAACTCGCGCCGCTGGGGGTGCGTCAGCCACCACTTGCCCACCGGGAATTGCTTCTCCTTGTCGCCCACCGGGACGGTAACGAAGACGTTGCAAAACCGATTGCCAAAGTCGGCGAAGGTTTGCTTGGTGAGTTTTTTGCGACTCATTTCTATGTCCAAGACTTCTTCCGCCACCAGACATCTTCCGCCAAAATCTCCTACCACAAAAAACCGATCATTGAGCTTTTGCAGCCACGGCTCCACGGCATGTTCTTTGCCCCGGTTGATCTGGCGCATGACGTATTCAATTTCGTTGGGTCGCTTGTCCAAAACAGAGGCGCTGATTCCGAAGTCAGGATCGGTCAGTATACTGAAAATAACTTCCTCCGGAACGTCGCACCGGAGCAAGTTACAAATCACATCAAACAACCAGGCCGACCGGCTGTTGTCACCCTTCTTGACTTCATCGGGGTGCTCGCCCTGGACGATGATGACCTTCACCCGGTCTGGTACTTTCCATTTGTTTAGTTCGTCTACGCTGCCCAGCCGGGCCACGTTACCGGTAGGTGCGGTGACGGGCGCGGTGTGGGTCATGCCCGCCGTCTGGATGATCGGCGCGGGGGTGAAGTCGGTGAGTTGGTATGCCCGTTCAATCCCAAAGGACTCCACAGCAGACAGCGACGGCGTCCGGCCTCGCTCAACCTTTTTGGCGTTGGGCAAGTTCATTGTGCCCGGCAGCCTCATGATCCTGTCGATGTTGTGGCAGCTGTCGCCCTCCAAAACAATTTCCAGTTGCCTGTTGTAGCGGGTGATGTCTGCCTTGGCCGGGGCGGTGCGCGTGGTCACCGGCTCAGCCAGTTTCCAGAACGCCTGGTACCCGCCGCCGCTGAATACCACGGCGGTAGGTGGGGCCACGGGGCAACGCTTCAGCAGCAACGCCTGGATGCGCTCCAGCTCCGCCTCAAGAGGTTCCCCGGCCCGTGCGTCCACATCAACGTGGAGCCAGCCCACGGTGACGATGTCGTCGCGGGTTGCCTTCTTGGTCAGCGCGTGCGCCGGTTGGTTGACGCTGAAGTACAGGTTGGCCTTTCCGGCCCGGCTGTCTATCCACTTCTTGGCGGCAGCCTCTTCCTTGGGCGTGAAGGTCTTTGTTTCGATCCCTTTGCGATCTACTTTTATCGCCGTCAAAACCCAATAGCCTTCTGGGTGAAACAGCTTCAGGAATTCAATGCTTGTCATTCCAATACCTCTCCAGCAGATCAACGGGACCAAGTCCTCGTTCGATCATACTTAGCCACTGGACGGTACACGGCACGCGGGGGGCCAGTTGCGGTTGAGTGAGGCCCGCCCGGCGGCGGAGGATGACAAAGCGTTCGTACGAAAGCAACGTGAGTTTCAGGTTGTAGGGGCACGGGGTTTCGCCGCGCTCCCAGGCTAGGTATTTTCTGACGGGGATGCCGTACCGTTCAGCAGCAGCCTTCTGAGTTTCAGCTCGGCGTCTCCTGCCAGTGTAAAGTTTTTCGGCTCTCGTGTAAGGCATTCAATTAGCTCCTTCTGGTCTATAGATTTTGGCCAGTATTTTACAGCGACCTCAATGAGTTTCGTTTTGTTGCAGCCCTCGGTGTTGACCACCAGCGCGGCATCCGCTCCATCCAACAGCAGCCACTCCGACCGACAACGCAACAGCCACCAGCACCGGCCCCCGGCCCGGCGGCGGCGCAGCGCCCATACCCGCTGTTGGGGCGTGTAGTGTTCGATGCGCACGGGGGTGTCTTCCCCTTTGGGCCAAGCGCGTATCCATTTTAATTCGATCCACCCTTCAACGTAGTTCACGTCGGGGGTGCCGGGCAGCACCGGGTTCTCGACTGAGATTGCGTTGAGTGGTTTGAGCATTTTGGTCACGGCTTTTCTCATGCCTTGTTCGCTCATTTATTTTCCTCCTTGGCGATGATCTTCCTGAGCATCCTGGAGTACCGAAACCACGTTGGGCTGCGTGGCGCGTTCCGGTCTGCGTTGTCGACGAACTCGGCCACCGCTTCCAGCTTTTCTTCCGCCGCCAGGACTAGCTTGTTCAACGACGTGATCGTGTTGGTCAGCCGTTCGATTTTTGCCTTGTTGGTTTCCAGCCTCCGGCGGCCTCTCACAGCTCGCCCAAAAAGAACGCGGTTTGTGGGCCGGGCTTGGGCCGGTAGATAGGCAACGACCGCACGTTGAGCTGGGCCTCACCCATCATGATCAGGCCGGTCTTGCAGCTGTCGCGCCACCCCGCGTCATCCTCCATGTCCAGCCGCCGCTGGATTGCCTCAGACGGTCCAGACACCGTATGGATGCCCGCCTGGATCAAGGCCCGCGCACAATCCGCGCAGATGCTTTCGCTTGGGTCCCAGCTCAGGTAAGCCCAACACCCCTGCGTGGCCCGGCCCAGCCGGGCGGCGTTGTAGATTGCGTTGCGTTCGGCGTGCTCGGCGAACATGTATTTTGTGGGCCGTCGCCAACGCTCTGGGTCCAGCTCTTGGCCAACGGGGCGGAGCACGTTTTTGGCATCCGACTTCAGCACGTCAACCATTTCGCGCACCCGGCGCGGGAAGCCATTGTAGCCCCCCGCGACCTCGGTGTTGGTGTGAGGGTCAACGATCACGCAGCCCACTTTCGTGCTTGGGTCTTTGGACCAGCTGGCGTACTCCACCGCCCGGCCCACCCACTTCTCGTCCCAGCTTTTATTTCTCATGCAATCTGCTCCTTTGCTTCGCCCCAGTTGGGGCCAATTTCTAGATCAACTCTGCTGGGCACGCTCAACTCAACAACGTGCCGCATGATGTGCCCGGCTTCCTTTACTTCTGCTATGTTGGCCGGACTCCAATCCACTTCGTCGTGAACCTGGAGTTGAAGGTCAAACCCGTTGTCGTCCAGCGCGACCACGGCGGCCTTGGTCTGGTCGGCGGCGCTGCCTTGGATGAGACGGTTGAGTGCTTTGTGGCACCAGTCGTAGCTGCCGTCAGCCAGCTTTGGAAAGTGGCACTTGCGGCCCAGAAGGGTCTTGATGAATCCGTTGGCGGCGGCCTGCTCCTCGGTCAGGTCAGCCAGCTTCTTGACGAACGGGGCGTGCTTGTGAAAGGCATCCAAGAGGGCCTGCGCTTCATCGCCGGCAACCTCACCAGACCAGCCCCGCCGCGTGGTGATAAACTTGGTAGGCAGGCCCAGGTTGCGGGCCAGCTTTGCGCCGCCCATGCTGTAGCACAAGCCCAGGTAAATATTCTTGGCCGGGGTGCGGGGGATGCCGCACAGGTCAGCCATCATCTGGTGGTTGTCAGTCTTGGGGTCGTTGCGGTAGGCGTCGGCCGCGTGCTTGGCCCTGGGCAGGCCGCACAACTCTGCGAAGTGAGTCAGGATGCGCGGCTCTTGTTGGCTATAATCGGCGCACGCCCAGATGTCTCCATCAGGCACGTAAATTGCCCGCCACATACCGGACCATTCATCGCGTGCAGATTGCTGCTGAAGGTTGGGGTGCTCGCTGCTCATGCGACCGTACCTTGCGCCCTTGGTGTCGCCGTCTTGCTTGGTCCGTCTCATCTGGTTGAAGGTGGTGTGAATCCTGTCGCCGACCATGTGGGTCCGGATGCTCTGGACGAACGTGGTGCGCAGCTTATTGACCTTGCGGCATTGGACGATGGCGGCGGCCACCGGGTGGTCGATTGCGTTGAGTGTTTCTTGGTCAAGCTTGTCTTGGCCGCTGGGCGTTTCCTCCAGCTCAACCCCCAACGCGGTGAGCGCCCGCACCAGCGGGGCCTTGGTCCAGATATTGTCCATGCCCACGTCAACGCCGGTGTGGTGCCGGATGAGGTCAAGGTGCTCTTGCTCTCGCTTCCGCGCCCAAGCTTCCACCCGGTCCAGTTGGTCCAAATCAATACGCACCCCGCGCCTCCTCATGCGCAGCAGCACGGGCTGGAGTTTGCACTCAAGCTGGTAGATGGGCCAAAGGTCTTCGTCCCTTAGGATGCGTTCCTGGCGGCGTAGAACTTGAAGCGGCAGCCGGGCGTCTTGCTCTGCGTATGGGCCCACGTATTTTGCAGGCAGCCGGTGCATATCCTTCTTGGGGTCCAGCCCGTAGTGGGCGGCGGCCTGCCTGAGAAACATCTCGTCCTTGCCGGGCAGGCCGTGCCTCTTGGCGATGGCGTCCAGCGAGTAGCTGAAGTGGAGTTCGTCAATCAGCGGGTCGGCGATCTGAACGTCACGCTGATCGGCGTGGTTGAAATTAATACCCTCCTCGGCCATGTAGTCCAGATCGTAATTTATGTTGGCCCCAACGAGAATGCCTTTGAAGTTTTTGGCTTGGTTGCGAAAGTATCTTAGCACCGTCTGCGGGTCCAGGTTGTTGCCGCCTTCGTGCCGCATGGGCAGGTAGTGGCACGGCCCGTCTTCGATGGCAAAGCTGATGCCGGCAATGTGGCCGCCGGTGCGCACGGACGGCCCCGTGATCTTGAGATTTGGGTCGTAGGTTTCAATGTCGATACCCACACGCCCGGCCCCCGTCCACTCTGGCATTTCGGCCATGAGCGGAGGGGACCAGGTTGAGGGCAGATCGAACAGCGGGAGTTGCACTATTTTTTACCCCTGTCTAGGTTGAAGCCCAAGACCATTTCGCCCGTCATGGAAAGCACCAACTCAATCAGCTCCTGGGTCGCAGGGCTGCGGGCCAGCACGGCTGAACCTTCTGCGTCTATGGTGACCACGAAAAACTGACCGTCGCCTGCCATTGCATCCAAGACGGCGGCGCGGGCCTGGGTACCAACGATCAGGTTTTCTACTCTGCCCTTGTCGCTCATAGCGGGCTTCCTCCATTGAGACTCACGTCGTGTTTGGTGATGGTCAATTCGTCGTCTTCGCTCAGCCGGTCTTGGAAGGTTCTGAGTTGAGGGTTGGTGCTGCCAAATAACTGCTTGAGGTTGTAGATCGGTTCCTCATCTTCAGCCCGAAAGGGCACGCCCCAAAATGGACCCCAAGGCCCGCCGGTCACGTAGTCTGGTTCCGCAATAATTTCGTCTGGTGTCATCATCCAGGTTTGGTCCAAAGTGTTCCTCAACAACACCCGTGTTTCGCCTGTCGCTTTGTATGTACGCAATGCCTTCTCGCTGACGCGAACACACACTGAGTCCGGCGTGTGGCAAAACAACACCCACCCGTCTGGCATGAGGTGTAGCCGGTGAAAGTGGCACTTAGCGTCCCTGATGGATTTTGTTAGGTCAATCATTCCTTGTCTCCTTGACTTGGGTGTTGGATATTACGCTCCGCAATATCCGCAATCTTTACTCTCGCCTTCGCAGTGTTCGCACACCTCCTTTTCGTATCCAAACGGGTGAGACACAGTGGTGTCAAAACCAACGGTGTCAGCCTTGGGCACATCACTGGCTTTCAACTCAGATAAAACCAGCAGCAAGTACGCGGCCAAATCTTCCAGGTCGTCGATCACGCCTTCGTCCCGGCGGTCGCTGCGGGCGTGCTCCAAGATGTCCCACTTGGACGCAACGCAGTAGGCCTGGGAATCATCTTGGCCGGGCGGCGTAGCCAACTGATCAGAGGCCACCCGCTGCTCCAGCCGGTCCCACTTGCGGGCCATCATCATGAACGCTCCAACGCCCCCGCGCTTGAGCCATGATCCACCATACTGTTCGTCCTTTTCTTTCAACTTTTTAACGAGGGCTTCCGCCACTCCCGGTAGTGCGTCTATGTAGGTCAAGGGTTCTCCTCTCAGTGCGCGACCCATGAGTCGCATTCCTTCAGCTATTTCTAACATGTGGGGCGTGAACTCCACCGTTCCGCCTCGGCGAAAACCCGGCGGGCACCAGCCCCAATCGAATCCCTCCCACAGCCTCATTTTTCAAACTCGCTGTCGAACTTGTCCGGCGTGCGTTCCCATTGTAAGTGGGCCACGAAGTCTCGGACCTCTTTGGGCACCCAGTCTTGGGCCAGCAGCCGGTGGCAGACATTAATGATTTGGTCAACGTCGCGATTGCCCAAGTTCAGTTCGTCCCCGCAGAACAAACACAGCTCCAGGAGGTCCATCGCCTTCAACCACTGGCGCTCAACTTCGTTCAGGCCCTCTTCGTAGTCCACCATCAAGTCGCGCTTCAGCCGGGCCTCTACTTCACCAAACGCTTTGCCCGCGTCTGGGGTCAGCCACCATTTGGCCGGTGCCGGCATGTCGCCGACCCAACGCTCTGCCACGTCATGAAACAGACACGCCTTGGTGAGGCGCAAACTCGCGCCGGGGTTCAAGACCTCCAGCAGCGCGACCATGTTCCAACTATGGACGGCCACGCTGTAGGGTCGGTGATGAAAAGTGGCGTGTAGCCTCTCGGTTTGGCCACCCTCAATTAGTGCTTTACTTCGCTTCACGTTTTGCCTCCCGGCGGTCCAGCCACTCAACGATTGCCCTGCGCCAATCGGTGGCTTTAATTGTGCCCGCAACCGTCATGGCGTCGGCGTATTGTTTGGCCTTAAAAAGGTTGTGTGTTTCCACAATAGGCAAGGCCACCCGGCGGAAGAACGGTTCGGTGTAGCCCATGGCCCGGTGCTCCAGGTCAAGGAACATTTGCAGCTCCCCAAACCAGGTTGCGGGGTCAGCCCGGTTCACCATCGGGAACGGCCGCACGCCGTCTTCCTCATACGGCGTACGCGCACCCAGGGCGGGCGGCTGGGCAGCATAGGCGGCCAGGCCCAACAGCGGCTCCACCGTCTTGTGGTAGGCGTGCCAGTTGTCGCTGATCTGGTAGAACGAACCCATGGGAATTTTCGCCATGCTCGCCACCACTTCGTGGAGCATGCTGAAGTGAACCGCGTTGGCTCCATAAGCGCCCCACACGATGTCGTTGGAGCGGTTGAATACCGTCATGTCCAAGAGGCCGCCCCGGTGCTGGAAGTGAACCGCGATGTTACACGGAATATCCTTCATGCCGTCTTGGGCAGCCAGGTCCACGCGAGGGTCGAACATCGTTATTATCTGGCGGCGACACAGTGCGTCTTTTCTCAGGTTGTGGATCACGGCCATGAGCTGGTCCACCTCAAAGTGTCGCCGCCACCGGTGGCCGTATGCGCCGTGGAAATAAACGCCGTCATCGCTGAACGCTTTCATGCCCTTCACGAACCGGGTGAGAGGTTCCACGTCGTTGCGCCCACCAAGCATCCACAACGCTTCGTAGAAGTGGAAGAATGGATTGGCGTCGCGCTCCGGCCAGAAGATGACCCGCTCGCGGGGGTGGCTGTATACCGTAGTCACCGGCTCCAGCATGACGTGTACCGGCCCGTTGCGCGTCTCTTCGGTGACGACCGGCCCGGCCAGAATCTGGTGCATGGCTTCGGGCAAAGCTTCGTGCACGTTTCTTACTCGAATAACTTTCATGGGTATCTCCTTTTCAACCGGCGGCCAAGCTGGCCCCGGCGGTATTTGTCGTACTCACACAGCGTGTGCTCCACTGTTCTCATGTCCCACGCTGGCCACTCCACGGGCCAATTCGTTTTGGCCTGGCTGGACTTTAAAATCTTCCGCATGAGCACGACCTGTTCTTCGATCCCGGCCTGGCTGGTGCGGCTGAACTCTCGCCCATAGATCCACTCTAGTCCCCGCGCTGCTCCGGGGCCGGGGCTGGCCCAAGTCATCTTGTCGATCGCGTTCTCCAGCACGCTCGTGTACATCAAGTCGCAGATTATTTCGTACGAAGTGAACGCCCCCCAACCGGGTGACTGGAGCAGCTCCGCGTGGGCGGCCTGAAGTGTTGGTTGTTGAAGCCGCCGCACGTCAATAAGCCCGTCCATGTATTGGAGCAGGCCCGTCAGCTTGTTCATGCCGTAGGGGCTGCGCACCATGTAGGCCCCGGTGACCAACGGCGCCACGCCGGTCAGTTTCTTCCGCGCCAGCTTTGTGCTCCACCCGTGCCGCAAGAGGATGGGCTTGAGCAGTTCGCCGGTCGTGATGCGATTGAAGATTCTGAACCCGATGACGGCCTTGGCAACTTTCACCGGGTCGTCGCGCAGCGGCTCACGAATATTTTCGCGCAGCCAGGCCGTGGTCCTGTCGTCTTCGCGGAAGATATGACAGAACCTGAACCCGGCAATCACCGGGTCTTTGGTCCACGGCGCGGGTTGGCCAGAGTCGCGCCTGAGCTTGACGTGGTACCGCTCCTTCGCGTACTTGAAAAACCCACTTACTTGGGACATGTGAGGGCCTCCAACGCACGCACCACGATGGCTTCCCGGTCGTGCCACTCACAGTCCACCCCGGCGGCCTGGAGCCGGGCCACGGTCTGCTTGGTGCCACGGTGTTTGTTGGTGGTGTTCTTGACCTGGACTGGGGGCAGGTCGGGATTGCGCCGGAAGCGCCGGGCGTTCACGCTGTCCAGGCATTCCTGAAGCGGCGTGGTGAGGCCCAACACCAGAGTTTTATATTCGTGGCTCATGGGCTCGGTGCGCTTGAAGTCCATGCTGGTCAGAAGGCCCTCCCAAAGCAGGTCGTAGCCTTCAGCGGCCAACGTGTGCATCGTCTCAAAAAGAAAGTCGGGCTTGGTAATTGTATCACACCCGCCGCACTCGGTTTCGTAGTGGCCCATGATGGCCAGCTTGCGGCCGGTGGCGGCGTGGGTGGCCGTGTAGTAAAGAGGTTGCTTGCGTTTCTCAATGTGGTGCGGTTTCCAGTCGTCGCTGTACGCATCACGGATGCGTCTCAGGGCGAAACTTTTTCCGCTGCCGCTGCAGCCTCGTAGATTTACTATTCTGTACATTGGGTTCTCCTATCGGTCGTATGGTAAAAAGTCCAGGTGCGGGAACATTACCCGCGCCACATCTTCGCTCAATTTATCTCCAGTGTGCAGAGGGCCTTCATGCTCTTGGTCGTGCCGCATTCCCGGTACCGGGCCGCCGTAGGCCGCCCAGGCTCCTTCGATTCGGGTAGCGGCCACGACCAAGAAGGTCATGTGCATGGCGTAGTGCCATTCCATCTGCTCAAACCCCACGGCCTGGTGGTGGGTTTCGGGGAAATGATCTTGGGCCCACTGCGGCCAATCTTTGCGTGCTTTCATACTGCACCCTCTCGTCCCAGGCGCAAGCTTGCGTCCATGATCAAGGTAACGACAGGAAGGAATTTTTCGCTGGCCTCGGCCATGTAGTTTGGGTCGGGTATGCGAACCACCGGCGGGTTGGCGTGGTCACCCAGCCGGGTCACTTTGCCTACGTCATCTGGGAACGCTGCTGCGAACCGCCGGGCGTTGCCGCTGTCCATCAGCACCACCTTGTCGGCCCAGTCAACTTGCTTCTGGGTGATGAGCTTGCTGCGGTGATATTCCAGGTCGTAGCCCCGCGCTTTCATGGCCCGTCTCATCTTGCCCGCCGCCAGCTTGCCGGGGTTGACGAACCCCGCGCTGTTCACGTCGTGACCCATGCGCTGCAGGACGGCGGCGCACGCCGGGGATCGGTTGATGTTACCGTGACAAATAACTAAAAATTTCATTGCGTGTGTCCTCTCTAAGAATTGAATCGACATTGGCGTTTATTTCTTTTATGGTGATGTCGTGCCCATAGCACGTTCTCAGGTATCGCTGCTCCATCCAGTGCACGTAGGGCTGGAACTTTGGGAACCGGGCCTGGGCGAACCAATTCTTGTATAGGCTCACTGGGCTTCGGCCCGCGAAAGCGGAGCGTAGATATTCGCGGCACCACTCCAACGCCACCGTCAGTTCTTCGCCGTCCAACGTGCCGGGAAAATGACGAAACTCAATTGTGTCCGTCTCCAGTAGCTGTCGTATATTCACCGCGCACCGGGGCTGGCAAAATGGCAGCGGCTTTCCGTCCTTGCTTTGGGGGACGCCCAGGTCATGAAACTCCTTCACGGTCTTGGCCCTCAGCTGAATCTTTACCCGCGCCGGGGTGAGCTTGGTCTGGTGACTTTTGCGCCTTCGTAGGTAACGCTTGTGCGCCCCTTCAAACTCCTCTCGTTCAGGGTACGCTTCTCGCGTTGGTTTTGGAATAGGCTCGATGAGCGGCAAAACTTCTGGCAGCCACTTGAGATTATATCGGGCCAAAGTTTTCAGCATCCCAAGGTTTTCACTCAGGCCCGGCACCCGCACGTGACAGTGGAGATTGGACCGGTAGTTGACCACAGCGCGGGGGTGCATGTAGGTGATCTGGCGAAGGCACTCAGCCTGGCCCTGGATGGTGGTCGTGGGCGGGGTGTTGAACTCTCCACCGAACGGGTAGGTGCGGGCCTTGGGGTCCACGGCGATGCCGTTGGAATTCACCATGGTCACGTCACGCTCGTCTAGCTTGAAGTCCAGCGGAACGCCGTCACGCCGATCCCAGTCACCCAGTTCATGCTCCGCGCCGTACGTCCAGCCCTCTATTCCAGTCAGCATGTTGCGCCCGCAATCACGTGCGCTACATGACCGGCGCTGATGGTTCCATTTTTGGCGCCGCCTGTTGCCACCCAGACGTTTTTACTGAGCTCCTTCACGTAACCAGACTTGTAGCCCTTGACGTAGGGGCGGATGCCGACAATGGGTTCCACATCGCCCTTTTTGACCTTGCCTTTGACGTGTTTGAACACGCGGTCCAGGCACTGCTTCTCGCGGTCTGTGGTCCAGTTGCCGGGCTTCAGCGCGGTGCCGTCTCCAACCCACATCTTGGTCTCGCTCATTTTGAAACCGACCAGGTGTTTGTACGGTGCCCAAAGGTTGATGAAGCCTTCCATTTTGAAGTCGGGTTCCACGGGCCAGTGAAAACTTATTCCCTGCTTGCCTTCAAGCTTGGGCACGTCCACCAGCTTGTCACTCCAGATGCCCGCCGCCACGATCACCAGCTTGTATTTTTCTGGCTGACCTTCGGCGAAGCTCACGGTGCCGTCGTCGGCCACGCCAACCACGGTGCGGCGTTCAGCGGGCCAGTTGAACTCACTGGGCTCCACGAGCATGATGCCGGTGCGCTTGCCGCTGGGCTTGATCTTGAACTGCAACTCGTGGACGGTGAAGTTGCGGCGCAACACGTCCAGCGCCGGGTTGTAAATTTCTTTGCCCATGCCAGCGAACCAGCCCGGCTTGGTCAACATGCCGCTGGGCGCGGAACCGTTGAGCGGCCGCCGGTCATCATACATGGTTACTTGGCGGCCGTTGCCTGCCAATTCCCGCGCAATAACCTGGCCGAATAATCCGGCCCCTACAATACAAACATCATTCAACATTTTGGTCTCCTCATCATGCACCATCCGATTGCAGTTTCTTGAAAGCGATAGCCGCGAAACCAGAGCCAGATGTTGTCGCAAAAAGTTCCCTTGGCAAATATACAGCGATACACCAACGGCCCGCTGGTCGTGGTTACCGTCGGGTCGATGGCAGAGCACTGCATGCAGCGAATCATGGCCCGGCCTCTGGCATCACTGCCAGGAAGTCGGCCGCTTCTTCCGTGTAGGGTGCCCACCGCAGCAGGCCCTCTCGAATTTCATCTATGTCGTTGTTGAGCGGGTAGTGCCCATTCATGTGACTTTTCCACTTGCAAAGAATCGTCTCCACCTCTTGAATATTCACGGGCCGGTCGTCCAGCGGCGGGGCCAACGCTTCGTGGAAGTGGGTGATCAATTCTCCGCACACAGAAGGTATGATATCGCGCTTCAAATCTGAGTGCGCAAGACCGTCTGGAATTTCTGGCAGCGCCGGGCGGCCCGCACGCTGGTTCCAGTACATGATGGCGGCCTTGATTGGGTCCTTGAACATGAACACGGCGGCCTCTGTGAAGTCCACGTGGACGCCCAGCACCCGGTCGGTCATATCCGCAACCTTGAACCCGATCCAGGGACCGAACCCCCGGTGTGACCTCACATGCTTGGTCAGCGCCCCGTAGCTGGGTGCTGCAGCCGCTAAACCGTCCAGGAAGCCCCGTTCCCCCCTAAATGGGTAGCGATCCCTTAGAGACGCAACTGCGGCCTCTCCTTGAGCGCCCCGAAAGTGACGCCGTTCCTTGCCCCGTGGCCAGCGCCCAACCGGGGCGGGGTGATCTTCGCCGTTGACGGCGGCCAGCCACATGGTGCCCCAAAAGGTGTCGGCCTCTTCGCAGACGTAGCACGCAAACCCGCAGTCGTAAAAACACCAGTAAGCCAGCAGCCACCGCTCCAACTTTTCCTCCGGCCAACCCAGCTTCACCAGCGCGATGTAAACTGGGTCCAAGTCCCCGGTGCGCAGCAAGTGCGCACCGAAGTCTTGGATGCTCAACCGGGGGTAACTCCGGCTCAAGCTTCCACCACGCTGAAGCTGTCGCCGTCCTGGCGGATGCCGTACCCGTTGTAGCGATGCAGCGTCCGCATTACTCCACGGACGTGGCCCTCGGGATTCTCGCGCTCGGGGTTGTGCTCGACCATGATGGCCTTCAACGCTTCACCGGTGGCGCCGTCCTGGAGCGCGGCCAGAATCTGGCCACGCAAAGTGTTGGGCCGAACCTTGTGCTTGACCTCGCCGGAAAAGGGCCAGTTGATCTGACCCTTGCGGGCCTCCATGGCTTCGATGGCGGCCAGGCCGGTGGCCTTGGACTTGAATCGCTTCACCGGTTTTTCTCCGGCCTTTTCGGCCAGCTCATTATGGTACTCAACCAGGTCGGCCAAAGTTGCTTCGTTTAATTCCTTCATTCGTTTTCTCTCCTCGATTGCGGCCGGTTAATTCATCTTGCCATCATTGGCACTTCTGAGTAACTCGGCCAACATTTGATTCTTGGTTCGGGCGTGGCCCAAGCCAGGGTTGTTGTCCAGGTCTTCGCTGGGCACCCACTCCAGGTGGAATCCATCAGGGTAGTGGTCTTCGTATTTTATCGTCGCAGGGCACGGTCCGTTGATGCCCAATTCCCACCGGGCGCGTTTGTCGGTCTTGCCAGTGAGGGCGGCCAAAACATATCCTGATTCAGCCAGCGCAAAATGCATGCGCAAATCGTCTCCCTCACCGAGACCAAATACGTAGATGGTGGGCTGGACGGCGCTGAGTTTTTTGTTCAACGCCAAGGCCGCAAGAAGGCCCTTGTGCAGCCCGGCGTCCTCCAGCTTGACATAGACAGCTTCGTGCGTGGCGGTGACGTCCTTGGGCACCGTCTCATTAAACGCCCCCGCGAAACTTCCATCTTCCAAGACGACGTAGTGGAGGTTTTCTACCACGCTGCTCGTGAAAATAAATGCTTTCACTTTGCCAGCCTTTCCCAACACGCGGTGAGCGTATTGATCTGCCGCCGGACATCGTGGAGTGCGTTGTGCCCAATGTGGCCCGGTGCCACGGCCGGGTCCGGCCAGTTGGCCAGCTCACGCACGGTGCGCAAGTCTCTCCAGTTGCGAAACCCGGTGGGCATGTCGTAGCCGTTGCGCTCCAGAAACTGCTCCAGGATAATACAATCGAACGACGCAGGCATGGCCCACAGCCGGTGCTTGGGTTTGCTGGCCAAGAAGTCATGAACCATCTTGGCGGCCTGGGCCTCGGTTGCCACTGAATGTTGTAGCGAACAGACCTTGGCCCGGCTCAACCACCAGGCAACGGTCTCGGGGCAGATGTGACCGGTGGTGGGCTTGAACCCAACGTGAAAGTGGGGGTCGGCCAGCGCCCCGTGCTTGTCAAAAACGACCATCGCAATTTCGAACACGGCCGCGTTCGGCTTCGTGCTCAGCGTCTCGATGTCCAACATAATATCCATCATGAGCAAAATGCCCTCCGGTTAGGGTGTGGGGGACCAGGCGGTCCCCCCGTTGTCCAAGCTAGAAGGGCAGCTCCTCGCCGTCACCCTCATTGGCCTGGTCTTTCATCTTGTCGTAGTTGGCGTCCGCAACGCCGGACTTGACCAGTTCATAAACCTCTTTCGCGGCGATGAACCGGGGGTCGTCCTGGCTCATCATACTGTCGGGCAGTTTATTATTCACTGCGGCCTCCAGCGTGAAGTTTTTGAACTTGCCGTTGGGGTTTTCCTGGTCACAAGAACCCAGCACCGCCAGGTGCGCGAACAGCGGCGGGTTGAACTTCGTGCCGTCGGCCCTCTTGGGCGTGAACATGCGCAACCGGCTCATGTACTTTTTGTACACTTTGATCTTCGTGGAGCCGAACGGGATCACGGCCATGCCCACAGGCTCATCGCCCCGGCAAAGAATACCGAACACGGTGAAGGTCTCGCTCAGCTCATTGCCGTCGGCCGTGAAAAGCTCGTTGAAGCTTTCGGCCCGGCTCTGGGCTTCGCGCACGACCTGGCTGTCCATGGGGTGCTTGCCGGCGAACCCGCCGCCCTTCTCGCGAGGCACCCACTCAACGCACTCATGGCGCGTGATGGCGGGCACGAAATTGATCTCATCGTAGACCTCTTCGGTCACGGTGTTGTAGATCATGCCGGACTTGGCGTCGTCGCGTTCCTCAACCAGCGGGCTGCCCTTCTGGAGCAGGTTCAAAAACGGAATCAGCAGATCGTCTGCCGACTGGCCTTCGTACCCCGCGCCTTCCGCGTCCCCGTAGTCAAAGTTGGCCATGGCCGTGGTACCAGTCTTGGCCACGGCTGTGGTTTTCTTTTTAGCTGCTTTTTTCTTCGGTGCTGCCATTATCGTCTCCTTCACTCATGGGAATGTCGTTACCATCGCAAACCAGTTTCATGACCGGCGTTGTTTCGCCGGTCGGCTCCATTCTACAAACCCCGCTGTTGCCAAACCAAACCATCACGCGTAAGCGCCCGGTCATTTCAACTTCGGGCCGGGGCGCGAACACCCAATACACAAACGCACTGCCGCCAGCTTCGGCGTACGCAGCAGGCTTGAATAAGCGGGTGGCGGCAATCTTCTTGAGCAAGGGTGCCACCGCCTTCACGTGCTGCCCCTTCACCAGGTGAATGTCGATGTCAACCTGGGTGTTGCCCATCCAGGTATCCAAGTCCACCACGATCAGGGCCTCGCCCAACTCCACGGCCTCGGCGGCCGCTGCGGCTATCATGTAAACTTCCTCCACGTCGGCCACCCGGTCCAGCTCGCGCTGGTGGCGGTCTTTGACGTTGGCGACCTGCGTCACATAAGATTTAACGCCCATGGGCTACACCTTGACCTTGCTGATACGTTGACGGAAGACGCCCAAAAGGTCCATGGGAATATCTTCACCGGCTGCCAGCTTTTCTCGCACCCAGGCACTCAGCGTACCAGCGTGAACGGCGGCCTTGTCGCTGACATCATAGTCGTCCAGCTGGCCCATGATCTCAGTGCCCTGCTCATCGTTCTTTGCGATGACAGTTATGGCGCGTTTGATCAGGCCAGCGTGACCGTTTTTTCGCAGCCAAGTAAACGCCGCCGGGGCGTTGTCCTTGCTAATGGAGGCGCGAATGTTTTCTTTCACGCTCACGGCGATCCCCGCGCTGGTTGTGAACTCTTCGATCCCCAACTCGTCCATGAGGTCCGGTATCAATTCTTCGCTGATTTTTCGTTCAGCTTTTTTGGCATCCTTCAGCTCTTGCTCTTTGATGCGCACACGCTTCTCGGCTTCCCACTGGTCTTGCGCCAGCGTGGAAAGTTTCTCTAGGCTCATATCCACTCCTTGAGGTTGTCGCCTGTGATCTTACTCGCTACGTCGACCTTGGATCGCAGTGCCTTCACGATATGTTCGTCAACAGAGCCAGGGGCCATGATGTCCACATAATCGACCGGGTGCTCCTGCCCAATACGATGGGCGCGGTCTTCGCTTTGTAGCCTGTCAATGAGGCGAAAACTGTTATTGTAGTAGATGACGGTGCGGGCCGCTGTCAAGGTCAAACCCATTGCCCCGGCTGCGGGGTTGCCAACAAAGTATTGGGCCTCGCCTGCCTGGAAGGCTGCCTTGGCGGCTGCACGTGCGTCACTGTCTGTCTTCCCGTCGTACCGTACTGCCTTCTTGCCAAGCAGCTCCATTATTAGGTCGATGTCGCGGGTGAACTTCGCCCAAATAATGGCTTGGTTGTTGACCTCCTCTAGTAGTGCGCCAAGGCAATCAAGGCGCGGGTTTTTCTTCTCGTCAACGTAGATCAGCCGGTCACTGTCTTCGTCGCTGGGCATGTAATTGGAAGTGACCTGTTGGAAGCGCAAGAGACGGGTGATGGCCAGCGGCGCGGTGACCAATTCACCGCTCGCCAAAAAGGCCAGCGCCTCGTCTTTGAGTTGCTTGTAAACACGCTTCTGTTCGGCGGTCAATTCAAAGTATCGCTTTGAATATAATTTTGGAGGCAGGTCCAGCACTTCTTCCTTGGTGACGCGGCTGGAGGCCCCGGCCATAATTTCTTTCAGCTGGTCCAGGTTGCGGAAGCCAACTACGTATTCGTAGTCGCGGCCTTGTTCCGCGTTATGACCCTTGCGCCAAATACCAAAGTGCTGCTTGAACTCGGTGAAGGTTGGGAACCCGTGCGCCTTCCAAAACCCGTTGTCAAGGAACCGCATGGGTGAGTAGACATCGAAGGGTCCGTTGGTCGCGGGGGTGCCCGTCAAGATGCGCCGGTACTTGGCATGCTTTCCGGCCGCGACCAAGGTCTTGGTGCGCTTGGCACCGGGGCTTTTGATTGCCGTGCTCTCGTCCAGAATCATAAGCACCTCACGGCTGGTGAGAAACTTCTTGGCAAACTTTTTGCCGCGCACGGTCATGAACGCTTCATAGGTCATAGCGACGATAGGGAATTTGTTTTTCAGCGCCGCCTCAAAACGCCGGGCGTGCTGCTGGGTGCCAGCCTTGGAGCTGGTCCAAAATTCGGAGCAAAGGCCGTCTCCAATGTGCTTGGGAATTTCGTCTTCGGTCCAGTTGCGGTGAACCCCGTTGGGGGCCAGGATCAACACCGCGTCAATCTCACCCCGGCGGGCCAGGTGGACAATGTTGTCCAGCATGAGCTTGGTCTTGCCCGTGCCCTGGTCCCAGAAGATTGCATGGAATATTTTATCGCCGGAGCTGAGCAGCTCATCGGCTTGGTGCTTGAACGGTTTGAGCAACGGCGTCACGCCTTTTGTTGGGTTCCTCAGGTTTTCTCTGGACCTGTATTATAGCCCAAGGCGGTGGAAAATAAAAGTCCTTTTTTCAACTAACTGTCGGCCTATCGGCAAAGATATTTTGCCGATCCTTGGCGACTATGACGGACGAAACGGCCGGGCCGTCGCCGACCTTGATGCCAAGCTCCTGGGTGCCCGCGTACCAGCTCAGAAACTTCACCGGTAGGTTGGTGTAGGCGGCACCCTGCGGGTCCGTCTCCAGCGTGTCTAGGAACTCCTCAACAATGGCCACTACGGTGGCGCGGCTCTCAGCCGTGGGCACATAAAGTACGGTGCCGTCGTCGAAGCAAATATTGATACCGGTCATGATGTGATCTCCTCAATCTCGCTGGGGTTGTATTCACGCTCGTCGCGGCTCAGGGCCTTCACCCAGTTCTCGCCGACGGCCTTGTGGCTGCTGGCCACGTCCACGAGCCACGATTTGCGGCCGTTGGGATAGATGACCAGAGTGGCCATGAACCGGCGGCCGCCGTATGGGCGCACGCCCTTCTTGATGCGCACCCGGCCTGTTCGAATCGTCTCCATTTTATTCTCCTTGCAGTTCGATGGCGTCTTGGTAGTAGGCGTCGGCCAGCTCCTGGGCCTGAGCGATCCGCATGCGGGCCTCCGCCCAGTCACCGGGGTAGTCGCCCCCGTGTTGGTAGTCGCGGCCGTGGGGGGCTGCTGCGGTCATCGCCGTCACCGCGTCCAGAAGCGCCCGCCGGGCGTCCAGCATGTCTTCGACGAGAGTGGCGCGGGGGCTGCCATTATTGTTGGGTACGGGCTTGATGCGTTTCATTATTTTTCCTCCTGGAAGGGCATGGCGGGCAGTGGCTGCCAAGCTACGACCTTGCCCGTGAAGTCAGACGGGCTGCCCACCATGCGCCAGCTGTTGATCGGGGCGCCGATGTAGTAGCCGAGCACTGGGTGGTCGTAGTATTCAGGGATGGCAATCAAGACGGTCTTGATGGTGCCTACGTCGCTCTGGTGGATCGTCTGGACGTTCTTCGGGCTGCGCCATCCGTCCATGAATTCAGGTACGCTCAGGTTGTTCATGCTGTCCTCCATACGTGTTTGTGAAACGTCTCTTGGCGGCGGCCGTCTTTGACCGTGACGCGGGTGACTGTGTGGCGCACGCGGTTGCTGGCTGTGTCCCAGATATAGACGCTGGAGCCGCCGGTGTGGTCGTCGTTGATGTCTACGACGGTGAGCAAATATTCGGTGGTGCCGTCTTCCCACTTGACCCACTCGCCTCGGTTGAGGGCCTTCTGGGCGGCGGCCTCAACCGCGCTGCGACCGGCGTCGTCGAAGATGTAAATTTCCTTCTCGGTGGTGATCGTGAAAAGGGTCATGAGCGCACCTCGTCCAGGTAGCGCTGGAGGTTGTCTACCAGGGCTTCAAAATCTTCCTGGGCGTCTTCGTTGAGGGCCTCGGCGAAGTCGCTGTATTCTTCGTTGAGCCAATCCAGAACGTAGCTGAGGGCGGCGGGGTTCTGCTCCTCAAAACCGGCCCCGTGTTGGACGGCGTCGCGCAGCTGGCTGCCGATGGCGTCGCCAAGTTTTCCTTCGCACGCGGTGAACAAGACGTTGGGTAGGTGTAACATTATTTTGATCCCTTCGGGTCGGTGCCTAGCATGGCGGCGGCGCGGGCCAAGACGTCGTTGATGGAGCTGGGCGCGGGGGCCGGGAAGCGTTCGCTGGTGGTGCGCGGGTCGGCCTTGCGTTTGGCGGCGCGGGCGCGGCGGTCGGCGATGTCGGCTTCGTGAGCGGCGCGGCGGGCGGCCTTGCGGTCGGCGATGTATTGCTTGCCTTCGGGGGTGCCCAAGAAGATACAATGTTCAGTTTCGCGGCGGGCAAGTTCCTGAAGCAGGTCGAGCATTTTTTGGCTGATCATTACTTGACCTCCTGGAGTTCGGGGTAGATGTCGTAGGTGGTGTCCAGATCGAAGCCGTAGTCGCTGGTGAAGTAGTGGATGAGGTCGGCGCGGGTGCCTTCGATGTCGATGCAAGAGTCAGTGGGGTGAACCCACGTTGCGGCGGTGGCGGTGAGATTAAAGTCGGCCTTGAGCGCGGCCTGGATGTCCTCAAAGTTCTCGTCCACGTCCAGGATAAATTCGATGGTGAGCTTTAACATTATTTGCCTCCCTTCAAGAGGCTGCCGCCGCTGGCGATCTGGCGGGCGGTGCGTTCAACCGGGGGGCGCTGGTCACGGGCGGCGGTGAAGTATTTCTCGGTGCGGGTGTTGAGGTCTTTGCGGCGAATCCAGTACCGGACCTGGCCGTCGCCCTTGCGGGTGATTTGATAGAGGGTGTCGCCGTTGTATTCTTCCCGCTTGTCGGTGACGTTCCAGGTTCCGCCTTCGTAGTCCCAGCTGACGATGGCGTTGATTCTGAGAGCGTTCATGTTTTTTCCTTTTGATCGGGTTTCAGTGTGGCGGGCAACCCCGCTGTGTACAGCAAGTATAGCTTATTTCGGGCCGTAGTGGGGGAATCATTTAAACTAAATTGCAACGCCTGTTCGCACAGTGGCTTATGTGCGCTTGAGAATAGTTTTGAGTTCGGCCCGAAAATTAATTCGGGGCGTTTCGCCCGAAAGCACGAGATTTTCAAGGCGTTTCGCCCCACGGCCCCCAGTGCCCCGTCTCCACCATTTGGTGCAGGGCCTCCGCCTCACTGAATCGCCGACACTCAGCCGGGTCAACCTGACCCACGGCGTAATAAAGCGCCTTGGGCAGGTTGAGACGGCGGCCGTTGCTAACGTCTCTCACCTGGTCCCCGCGCTCCAGCCAGGCGTGGCCGTGACGCACTCCGGCGATGGGTCCCTGGCCTGTGACCTGGCCTTGAACCAAAGTCCACTCCTGGCCGCAGCCGGGGCCGGTGATGAACTTGGCGCTGGCCTCATAACAGTCGCCGAGGCCGGTCATGAATCCACCTCGTCCAGCATGGCCTTGGCCGCTTCATCCGCCGCCCGTCTCCAGCGGTCAAGGTACTCGTTGAACTCCACCAAGTCGGCCATGAAGCGCAAGCTGTCGCCGGTGAAAATTGCGGCGTCAATTTCTTCGCAGGCATCTTCAAAATCTTTTCTCATGCCAACACCCGAAAGCCGGTCGTGTCCACGCCCATGAGAATTGAGTGGCCTGTCGGCGAGTGAATCTCAATCACGTCTCCAACACTCAGTGACCGGGCGTTGAGGCAGCCGGGGGCCGCGCCATAGAAGTCGGCCGCCACTCTCCACAGCGGGTCAGAATTGGTGACGCGGAAAACCTCTTCGGCCACGGCGGCGGCGTTGAGGTTGGCGTCGCTGTCGCTGAAGTTCAGGGTCAAGTCGTAGGCCTGAACCCAGCACCCTTCTGCGTCGTGCGTTTCTGCGAATTCGATGTCGATGGTGTCGCCGACCTTGGTCCAATATTTCAGGGCGTCGGCGTTGAACGCGAACCCGTGACCGGTGGCGTGGTAGACGGCGGTGCGGTAGGTGCGCATTATATTTTCCTTTGTGTGATGGCCATGATGAGGGCCGCAATTGGAGACGGGCTGTAGTAGTCCATGTCTTCGGTGACGCCTTCGTGGTGGCCCACCCAGTGGGTGCCGCCGCCGTTGGAGGCCTGGCCCAGGGGCACGCCGTTCTGGCGGGCGGTCACCTTGTGGTACCAGTCTTGGTGCGTCCACTCCAGGGTGTATACCTGGCCGCCGAACGCAAGCCGGGTGCGGTCGCTGCTGAGGGTGAAGTCCATTAGCGGCCCCCCATGTCAACGGCCGTGACTTTCATCGTCCATGCCTGGATGGTGTGGTCGTAACCGGGGGCGTCGTCGGTGTCGGCGAGGGTGTGAACTTCCAGCGTGATGTTGCCGTCGGCGATGTCCATCACGATCTGCGTGTCAGCGCCTACGTCGGCGATGTAGCCCTCGCCTTCAAGGCCGCACCAGCCGTGCAATTCGTTGCCCTCAATCTTGCGCGGGTCGTTCCTGTAAAACACTGCGAGGACGTCTTGGATTTTCATTGTTTTCTCCTTGGTTCAGGTTGGGGGGCTTGCGATGACTAGCTCAGGCGCTTATTGCCGCCGCCCAGAGCCGCGTTGCCGCCGCCCAGGTTGATGCCGCCGCCGTCCCGCTGGCCAGTGGCGCGGGCGCTGCTGTTGTAGCCGTTATTGGCCTGGGCCAGGCTGCGCATATTGTACTTGCGGTCCATGTAGTTTTTCGTCTCGGCGAGCCGGGCGTCAATCACGGCCAGGGCCTTGTCGATCACGATGAGGGACGTACCCGTCTCGTTGGCGTACTCTTGGCGGGCCGCTTCGCGGGCGTCGGCTATGGACCGTTGGATGCCGCTCACCGCGCCGTGGCGCCAGTTGTTCATCCACGTGCGGCCGTTGCCCCGGTATTGCTTGGCCAGGCGCTCCATCTCGCGGACACAGAAGTCGTACATGTAGCGGGTGGCCATCACGCTGGAGGCGCGGCCGATGATCTTGAGGGTGGGCTTGCCGTCGTTGGACCAGAAAACCTGGGTGCCGTTTGCCCGGCACAAGACCTGGGCCAGCTGGCCGCGCCAGATTTGGCGGAGCTTACCCGGCATGCGATCCAGAGGGTCTTCCCAGGTCTTGATGGGGCCGTCGTCGTCTTCGTCCGGGGCGTCCACGTCCAGGGCGGCCAGGTCGTGCTTGAGCATAATCTTCTGAGCCATGCCCGCTGCGGTGGCGGCCTCGGCCTCGGTGCAGCCGTTGTTGGTGGTCATGTTGAGAAGTTTGCGGACCTGAGTAAGTGCTGCTTCGCGTGTCATGATTTGCTCCTGTCAAGTGCGTTTATGAGACGGGCCTCAAGGCCGCGCATGGATTTGAGAATGTTGCGGTCGTAGTCGGCGTCGGCTATCTCGCCCAAGAACAAGGTCGTGTCCAGGGCGTTGGCGGCCCGGTCGATGACCTGGCCCATGCGGGCCAAGAGGGCCTTGGCTTCGGCCCGGTCCAGGGTGAGGGCCTGGGGCTGGTCGCTGAACCGGGTGATGGCGCGGGCCTGTGTCGGCGTGAGGGTGAACATTTTAGGCTCCTTCAAAAAGAATGGCGATGCGGACGTGGCCGCCGCTGTCGGCGAGGTCGTTCCAGCGTACGTAACAGTCGGCGTCTTCGACCACGATGCGGGTGAGTTCCAGCTCGGCGTCGATCCCGCCGGGCACAAAAAGGGCGTTGCAGTCGTCGTCTTCGAGGTCGTAGCTGTCCACGGCGCTGGTGACGATCTGGACCCGGTGGATGACTCCGCCCAGGGCTGCGGCTGCGGCACAGGCGGTGAAATATTCTTGAGGCGTGGTGAGGGCGCGGTAGATGGTGGAGCTGCTCATTACTTTACCTCCAGGTTTCTCCAGCCGCAGCTGTCAACGCCGAAGAGGCCGGTGACGCCCTGGCTGGAGACGCGGACGGCGTCGCCCACGCTCATGCTGCGGGCGTTGACGTGGCTTTTCTCGTTGCCGAAAAAGTCAGCCTCGTCGCGCCAGGTGGGGCTTTCGTTGCAGATATTGAAAGCGATCTCGGCGACGTTGGCCAGGCTCTCGCCGTCACGGGCGGTGATGGTGAGGGTGTAGGCCGGAACCCAGCCGTCGGCGTCTTCGTTGGCCAGGGCGTAGTCCACGTCCAGGAAAAGGCCTGTCCAGTCGGCGAGGTTGGTGGCGTGGTAGCGCGGGCGGCCGGTGGCGTAAAAGGCGGTGATCGTGAAGTTCTGCATGTCGGGTTTTTCCTTTGGATCGGGTTTTTTGGGGGAGGCCGTTGTGGCCCCCCCCGTGGCGCGGGTTTAGCTGTCGTCGCTGCTGACGACCACGAGGTTGCCACTCTTGAGGGTCTTGACGCCGTAGCCGTGGTAGGTGTGCATGATGCGGACGTAGCTGCGGGCGCGGTTGCGTTCGTTGCCGCTCTGGCCGTTGTCGCGTTCGGCGTCTACGGCGGCCACGATGGCCATAAGCTCGTCCATGGAAGCGCCTTCGTCGCGGGTCATAAGGTCGTTGAAACGGTCGCGGATGGAGCCGGGGCGCAGGGCGTGTTCGATCTGGCCGGTGAACTCAAGGTTGATGGTTTTAGGGGCGCGGGGGGCCTTCTTGGGGGCGGGGGTGAGTTCGGCCAAGATGGCGGCGGTGCGTTTCAGGCCAGCTGCTTTGGTGCTGAAGCGTTTAACGAGCTTGCGGTCCAGGGCGGTGGCGGCGGTGTTATAAGCGTTCAAGAGTTCTGCACCGGTCATGTTGTTTAAGTTCTTCATTGTTCTCTCCTCGGATCGGGTTTTAAAGTGCGAGGCGTTTTCCCCGCTGTCTACGACAAGTATAGCTTAAATCGGGCCGTAGTGGGGGAACTAAATAAAACTAAATTGCAAGTTCCTTCAGTTGCAGTGTGTTACGTGTGCGAATAGTGTGCTTAAAAATAGTTTTGAGTTCGGCCCGATAATTAATTTGGGGCTTTTCGCCCGGTGGAGGATGGTGGTTTTTGGGGGTAGCGTCGCCTAACGTGCTGCCGGGTGGTGTGTTAGGCGACCGGGCGTTTCGCGGTTGTGTTCGGGCGTTTCGCGGCTCACAGCCAAAACCACCATTTAACGACCTCTAAAGTGGCCTGGCCAGCGACTAGAATGATTATGGACGACAGGGCGACGAGGGCGGCGTTATATAGTCGGCGATTCATGTACGTCTCCAAACAGGGCGGTGAGCAGGTTCTCAATGGCGGTTGGATCAGCGGGGCGGCCGCCCCGTAGCTGGGCCGTCAAGAGGTCCAACCGGGCGCGGGCGCGGAGCCGGACCTGGACCTGGTTCCAGCGGGTGAGGCCGCGCACAGACTGGCCGCACGCCGCGCAGATGATATGGCCGGTGTTGCCGTAGGCGGCCGGGCCGCCGCAATCGTGGCAGTTGATTTTCATGAGGCGGCCTCCTGGGCGGCGAGTAATGACGAGCATGTAGCATGTTCGTCGGTCTTGAGGTTCCACCACTCATAGCCCAAGGCGGTCTTGTAGACGGCGGCGTTGGTTCTGTACCACTGGGCCTGGTTGGGGTCGGCGGTCCAGCCGGGGGCGGAAGTGGGCGGCTTGGCGGCGGGCGTGGCTGGGCCTGGTTTGTTGGCGAGAGCGCGGAGAACGCGGTCCCACATCGCGCGGCCCGTGGGGCGGGCGTGGTTGTCGCGGCGGTAACGGGCCACCCACTCAGCGCGGGGGCCGAAGCGCGTGCGCATTAATTGGGCGGCCTCAGCCGGGGGCGTCTTGACGGTGATGCGGCTACTCATGGAGGCACCAGC
>Ga0164313_10000216_pt1 | contig 42997 bp, 50 predicted proteins | sample GuaBasSedimGuay4_FD_113735 | JGI IMG/M metagenome (GOLD analysis project Ga0164313, IMG submission 113735) | Subseafloor sediment microbial communities from Guaymas Basin, Gulf of California, Mexico - Guay4, Core 4569-4, 0-3 cm | ecosystem: Environmental > Aquatic > Marine > Hydrothermal vents...
TGCAACCGCAGCCACAGTTCGCTGTCCCACAGCAACCGGTAGGTGTACCGGCGGCCCCTGTGGGAGTTCCTGACGTAGTGCCATTCACACAGCCCGTGGGAGCGCAGTTTGTGCAACCGCAGCCACAGTTCGCTGTCCCACAGCAACCGGTAGGTGTACCGGCGGCCCCTGTGGGAGTTCCTGACGTAGTGCCATTCACACAGCCCGTGGGAGCGCAGTTTGTGCAACCGCAACCAGTGCAGCAGGTAGTGGTTCCCCCGCAGAACCAACCAGTAGGCACTGGCCAGCAGTTTGACCAGTTCGGTCAGCCTATATCCGACCATGATGTCGCCTTCTGACATCCTGTGGATTGACTACGAGACTTCATCAAACCTCGACCTTAAAAAAGTCGGGGCCGATGTCTACTCTCGCCACCCCAGCACCAAAGCTTTAATGCTGGGGTGGGCCGTCGGCAATGATCCCGCGCGAGTGTGGGACATTGACGCCGGGGAGCCAATGCCACCAGAAATTGGGCCCTTCCTGCTGCACCATCAGGGAGAAATCCGAGCGCATAATGCGCCCTTTGAAATGATGATCACCGAGCAAGTGATGAAAATTCCCCTGACTATTGAGCAGTGGAAGTGTTCCCAGGTCATGGCGTATGGATTAAGTTTTGTCCGAGGCCTAGGTGATATCATGGCACAGATTGGGGTCTTTGACCTTGATGAGGTAAAAGACAAACGGGGTCGGAAACTGATCCAGCTATTTTGTAAACAGCAGCCCTCAAACCACCGGATCAATTGGCACAGTCGCTGGACTAGGCATGATGAGTGGATAGAGTTTATAGAGTATTGCCGCCAGGACATTGAAGCCATGCGGACCATGTGGGCCTGGTGCGAACAATTCCAGCCGATGTCTGATGAGGAGTGGGCCCACTGGAGAATTGACCGGTACATTAACCGGGCAGGTATTCCTGTGGACATGACCCTTGTGGATAAAGCTTTAAAGGCTATGGCTTCTGAAAAACTAGTCTTACAAGACAGACTATACGCCATAACCCGATTGGATAAAATCACGCCCAGACCCTTGCTCGCTTGGCTTAATGAGCAGCTGGCTTTTCAAGGCATGGAACTAGACAACCTGCAGAAACCCACTAAGGAGAGGGCCGCCGAACAGTGCATCGGACCGGCAAAAGAGGCCCTGGAGGCATCTTTGCTGATATCCCAGGCTTCTAGTAGCTCGAAGTGGAACGCGTTTAAAAACCGGACCGATCCGAGGGCAAACCTACTGCGTGAGACACTGCAGTTTGCTGGAGCACAGCGGACTAGACGGTGGGCAGGTCGCGGGGTTCAGCTACAGAACCTGAAACGCTCAACAGCCAACATGGAGCAGGACATAGGGGACATTCTAGCAGGGCAACATGTGGACATGAACCAGATTTCAACCAGCATCAGAGGAGCCATTAAAGCCCCACCAGGAAAAGACATTGTTGTCTCGGATCTATCCAGCATCGAGAGCCGCTTAGCCGGGTGGCTGACCGGATCTAAACTTATTATAAGCACGTTTGACCAGGGGCTAGACACTTACCGGGTTTTAGCTACCCGACTGTTTCACGTTGAATATCAAGAGGTAACCAAAGAACAGAGAACCTTCGCCAAACCTGCAGCTCTTGGCTGTCAGTACATGCTGGGGGCTAAAGGCCTGATGAGGTATGCTAAAGACTATGGTGTCACCTTAACGGAGCCTGAAGCACAGACCCACGTTAAAACGTACCGGGCCATTTATCCGGAGCTGCCTGCCTTCTGGAAGTGGATAAAAGACGCCATTAAATGGTGCGTAAATAACCCAGGACGGTCTGTAGAAGGTCACTATCTATCCATCGTAAAAGAGGGTGAGTTTTTATTTATCACGCTGCCTAGCGGGCGTCGACTCAGCTATTACCAGTCCCGGATAGAGAGGGGGCCAGCCCCTTGGGATGAAAACGAGTTGATAGAGAAGTTCACTTTCATGGGGACAGACACCTACTCTCAAAAATGGACCCGCATAAGCGCCCATTCTGGGGGTATCCTGGAGAATATCATCCAGGCAATAGCCCGCGATATAATGGCGCTGTGGATCCGGCGGGTGCACGGTGAAGGAGGAGACATCCGGATGCATGTGCATGATGAGCTTGTACTGTTGTCTGATAAAAGCCACTCAGAAGCTACCCTGAGGATCATTAACGCTGAAGCAGCGCAACCGATACCGTGGGCGCCGGGACTGAAGCTCACAGCCGGCGGGTATATTGCAGAAAGATACAGAAAAGATTAGACTTTTACCCCTGGGTGTAATATACTGGGGGAGTGCGATAACCCCGACTGCGCTATCCATCGAATGAAGCGAGCCTGGGAAGCGTAGTACAATGCAAACGTGCCTTTGTTCCGGGGGCCTTGATCCCGGTACACATCTCAAGAGGATAACCAAATGAGACAAGTATTATATGCAATACCCTTACTATTCCTGTGTATATTTCCTGTACAGGCCTCTATCTCCTTATCTGATTTCACCGGCGACACCAGCATGACTGAAGTGGACAAAAGCGATGAGCTGTTCCGTCTGACTGATGCCAACGGTGACCTGGATGATGCCACTGTATTCCTGCTGGACATCGTGGGGACCGGATCCCAGAACTTCGGGATCTATGATCCGGTCACCGGTGAACGCTTGGAAGTTTTCAGTCACCTGGATACCCCCATCACTTCAGCAACTTTGTCCTGGGACATTTTCAGCGACCTGGTGACTAACGTAGGGACTGGTGAAACTGCGGTAATAGACTGGGAATCTTTCGGCTTTTATGACGATCAGTGGTTGTCTGAGGCTGGCGCAAACCCCGGATCTATTGATCACTTGTACTCGTTTGAAGTCGGAGCCTTGGCCCACCCATCACTGCTAGGATCCAACCTCGCCTTGATATGGTTTGACAGCGAACAAGCTGCATCCCGGGGAACAGGTCATTATGACTTCATTGCAGTCTCGGATATTGAGCCTATTGGTAACGTACCTGAACCCGGACTCCCCCTACTGCTTAGCGGGGGACTAGTCGGACTTGGCTACACCCGCCGCTTGTCGGCATAACAGATTGGGGGGGGGGGGCTCCGGCCCCCTTTTTACCGAGGACACTATCATGGTTAACAGAGAGAAATACACACCACTATCCGAACAAAAAATCGAAAGCGCTGTAGTCGAATATGCTGCGGCCGAGGGGATGACAGTCTACAAATTCACAAGTCCGAACGTGCGTGGCGTCCCCGATCGGCTATTCTTGTACCGGGGCCGCGCTATGTTTATAGAGTTCAAAGCTGAAAACAATAACCAGGGCTTTGACAAACTGCAACAATTACACCGAGATGTTTTAGCTGAGCAAGATGTGCCCGTGTTCCTCGTCAATGGCGTGGACCAGGGAAAAGGCATCGTTAATGGTTTCATCGGGGCGGTGGATGCGGCCCTCAATTACTGGAGACAATGACATGGAGATGACTAGACGAGAAAAAGGGCAATGGCTCTTAAACGAGATCCTTACTGCAGGGTTAAATATTGCGTTCCTGGATAACCGGAACGAAGTTTATGTCACTTTCGAGTGCCCCTGGGGGGCTCGCTACAAAGTAAAAAACACAGTAGAACGCTTGGATTTGTTTGCTAAAAAAGTCAGACAGGCTTACGGATTCGGGGGACCGTCACCTCGTGGCATACCCTTGGGTCCGATCCGGGCTAAACGCATGAGCCAGGAGACTTTCGACAAAAAATACAGCACTGATAAAGAGGTGGACTATGCTTTTAACCCCTGAGAATCTGCATGGGTACCAGGTACGCGCCACCAACCACATCATGCAGCACCCCGGATCCATGCTCTGGTTAGATATGGGGCTAGGAAAGACCGTTATAACTCTGACAGCCATTAACCAGCTACGGGCCTTTGGTCAGATTAACAAAGTGCTCGTAGTCGCTCCCCTGAGAGTATGTCAGACTGTCTGGGAAAAAGAGGCCCGTGACTGGTCCCACACCTGTCACCTTAAGTTTTCATATGTGATAGGGACCGCTAAAAAAAGACTGCAGCACCTTCACAGCCCCAACTCAGATATATACTTAATCAACTACGAAAACCTAGAGTGGTTATCCGAGCAACTTAACCACTTCTATGTGAAGAAAAACCGGCCCTTACCTTTTCAGATGGTCGTGTGGGATGAAGTCTCAAAGATGAAGACTAGCACCACCAAACGCAGCAAAGCATTTTACAACCTTATCTCAAAATTTCACCGAAAAGTGGGTCTGACTGGTACCCCTGCATCCAATGGATTGCAAGACCTGCATGGTCAATTCCTGGTGACTGATGGAGGTGCACGATTAGGTACCCACATAACACACTTCCGGGACAGGTTCATGTACCAGGATGGATACTCCCGTCGCTGGTGCCCGTTCCCTGAGAGCCAGAAACAGATAGAGAATTTAATTCATGATGTTACGCTGCAGATGAGCGCATCAGATTATTTAGAAATGCCTGCCTTCAGTTATAACGACGTGATGATCCGGCTCCCGCCTTCTCTTCGCAAATCATACGATGAGTTGGAAAGGGACATGATCACGCAACTAGAGGAGGAAGACGGGGGCCACGAGGTGGTGGTATTTAACGCTGCTGCACTCACTAATAAATGCCTCCAATTTGCTAATGGATCGGTGTATATTGAGCCTGAAAACCCAGAGTTTAACGAGGTGCACGATCTGAAAATCGAAGCACTCAAAGAAATTGATGATCAAACCGGGGACAAAAGTCTGCTAGTCGCTTACGCATATAAATCCGATTGCATCCGGATCATGAAAGCTTTCCCCCATGCCGTTAACTTATCCGGGATGTCAGGTGACAACCTGGTACAGGCTATTGAATCCTGGAACGCAGGAGAAATTAAAATGTTGGTAGGTCATCCCGCATCTATGGGCCACGGCCTCAACTTGCAGTACGGGGGTCATAACCTGGTATGGTTCGGGCTCAACTGGTCACTGGATCTATATGACCAATTTAACGCGAGAATCAACCGCCAGGGCCAGAAAATGCCGGTGATATGTCATCGCATCATGGTAGAGGGAACGGTGGAGCAGGTAGTGAGAGAGGCCCTAGAATCGAAGGCTACAACTCAGTCCCAGCTCCGCGCCGCTATCCAGAAATACGCAGGCATAAAGACGCCTGCGCCTTTGTCGTTTCTCTAGTAGCTGTCGTCTATGCTGGCCCCGAAATTAGCGGAGGCCAGACCTAGAAGATTGGCCAGGGGCTCCCTGACTTTGCTAGTGTTAGAATTGCGGAACAGCAGACTGTTAAGCATTTTTTGGCCCGGTTTGGTGTACAGCCCCGCACCGGCGGCCATGCCCACGGCGGTAGGTAAGAACGTCCCAGATGCTAAAGTCCCTCCACCTAGTAGCCCGCCCATAATCGCGCGACCGGTGGTTCCGGAATCCCCCACCTTCTGAGACATAACAGCTTTTGCGTCTTCTGCAAGCGGCTGGTTGAATCCCTCCCCATGAACGAAAGTACGGTCGTCTGTCTGTCTACGAACCGCGTTAAGATACTGAGTGGCGTTTAATACACGGTCATCAGCCCCCGCCCGTTTAGCGGCATCTTCGATCACACGCATCTTAGCAAAACCTTTATCCAGCCGGTCTAGTTGCTGTCCTGCTGCAGGATTTTGTCTTGCGTTAAGCTGCCTTAGGGCCTGTTTACTGGCTTCTATTGCCTCCCCCGCATCTTGCATCCACACGTCCTGACTCTTCCCAAGACGACGAGATTCCGACCCCAGGTCACTGTATGCTTTCTTGAATGTCTGCCCTAGTAACAGCTCAGTCGGATTATCCATCTGTTCTGCAATATTTCGATCTATATATTTTAATGCTCGCGTTTGGGCGTCCTTGGGCAGTTCAGACGTCATGGCTCGGATCTTATCCATGTCCGCCTTAAACAGGTCATCACTTTTAACCACGATATTATCTAGGGTGTCTTTGTACCCTCGGGATATAAGATCATCAGCATACTTGATCGCGGACCCACCAGACTCTAGCCCCTCGGGCAACCTTGCTGAGGTGGGAGGGGCTGTGGTCCCATAAGGCACCAGGTCACTTGACGGCGGCCGATCAAGCGCGCCTAGGGCGTCATTTATGAGCGCCTTATTGAAACTGCTTTTCTCCCGGACCCTAGCGCCTGTCACAGCGTCCCCCACGATAGGTACGGAGGTAAGCTTGTCTTCGACAGCGTGCATCCCGGAGCCGAACCGGCCCCCGGTGGTAACTTCCATCCCTTGGTCTAAGAGAGTCTGGGCCCTCGGATCCGTTTTAAATCCGCGCGCTGCTCCCCCTAAGACTTTCTGACCCGCAGTCCCGAATACCGATCCGAGCCCCGCTGCTCTAGCCACGTCTTCGGGCGTTGCCCCCTCTTTAACTGCTTCACTCCCTGCGCCCTCTATAGCGCCGCCTAGCCCTGCCTGGGGTATGGATTTAGGCGCCGTCAACGCCTGGCCCCCATAGCCTAGATACTTAGCCAGAATAGGGGAAGCACGAAGCAAGGCAGGAATTTTAGACGCTGCAGTCAATGCCACACCACCCATCATACCCGCCGCCGTATCCCTGACCATGTCGCGGGCCATATCATATCCGGCCTCCTTTCCTCGTGGCCGAGCCACAGAGTCAAAGTCCGACATAAAATTGCGCATATCATCAGTAACGATATTAGGAGCTGGAGCTGGAGCTGGAGCTGGAGCTGGAGCTGGAGCTGGAGCTGGAGCTGGAGCTGGAGCTGGAGCTGGCTGCTGAGGCATACTCCTAACTTTCTCTATCAGGGCTGCTTTGTCCCTCTTCTGCTGCCCGATATGCCTAGCAGCAGCAATCATATCTTCTCTGTTCACGGTGAGCCCCCATCAAGTATGGCCTGTAGTTGATCCATAGTCATGCTTTCGTAGTCTGGCTCGTTAAGCACAGCCTCCGGGATGCCTACCGGCTTGGCGCTTGCCTCTTTTTGCGGACCATCATATCTTTCATACCCGTCAATTAAATTCCTGTTGTACCAAGATACTTGCTTGTCACGAGCCCTGGACATGGTTTTCTTTGACTTGGATAACAGCCCCATTATCTCTGTGATTTGTTCTTTTATCTTCTCTGGACTTCGTTCCTGGGACAGGCTTCCTAACTGACTTTGTAACAAGTCTAATTCTCTTTCAGACAGAGCACCAAACCCAGTCGATCCGGAGGGTGAAAGTGCCTTAAGCTCGGACATTTTATCGGTTGCTAATCTGGAGACAATAACGTCCCGCATGTTCATCCACTCGTTTGGGGGAAGCATGGGGGCGCTCTTAGCCCAGGAGGCAAGCCCCGTCGATGTCCAGTCAGTGATCCCGCTCAACTCAGTCAACTTAGATACCGTTGTATCAATCGCATCCATTGCCGATGCACTGGCCCCGATTTCTTTATCGAAGTTATTACGCTTCTTAACCCTGTAATCTCCTGCGCCCATCTGCTCTTGGGTCTGCTGCAGGTTCTTGCTAAACTGTTCTCCAGTCTGTAGCCTGGTAGTGAAAGGTCCTTGGTCAATGGTCTTATAATTCGGGTTCTCTCGGATCTGATGGGTTTCCCCAGTGACCGGGTTAATGTATTCATTACCCAGGTTTAGCCACTTATCCGCAAACCTTTTCCCGCCCGGATCATTGATTTTATGGAAACCCTGCTTCTGACGCTCTGACATCATGTCAATAGCCGCCTTTTGCATGAACGGGTTCTCGCTTTCCAGGGCCGCTTTCCGCTGCTCAATATCAATGCGGCGCTGAGGGTCTAAGTCCTGGATGCCTAGCAGCCCTGTACCGGGTTGCGCGGGGCCGAACTGATCCGAAGGGAGCTGTTCTTGTGCTCTCCCGTAGAAGTTTTCTGATTGTCCTGCAAGATCGGAGCGCGCCATAGCTGCCTCGGTGCGCTTCAACTGGCGCACGCGCTCGGCTTCCTGGGCGTCTTTAGCCCCATAATATCCTTTGGTTACCCCGGGCAATTTCATGCCGAGGAGGCCGATACCTATGTCTTCCCAGCCAAATTCTCTAGCCATGATCGTTCCTTAAAAATAGTTACTGAACTGCTGGGTCCAAGGCATCTGCTGCTGCTGCTGCTGCGGCTGGTTCAACATGCCACCATCCACGCCAGCCTGCTGATTTGGATCCTGTGGCGCGCCACTGAGACCCATAGCATTGCCTATGCCCTGCATCGCGCCACCCACCATGGGATTCTGCTGCTGGAACTGGTCAAACATCTGTGAGGGTGCCTGCTGTGCCGCCCCCATAAATCCAGACTGAACCGGCGCGCCTCCTGTCGATGGGGTAGACTTTTGCTCGTCACCGCCACCACCAATAATCCCGCCGGTAACAGCACCCAGGTAGGACTTTATCAGCCCACCGATCAGCCCCGACTTAGGGGTTAGAGGGTTGCCCTGCATGGCATAGTCTGGCCCGCTGGCCGGTGTAAAAGGTGTGTATCTAGGTTGTTGATATGCCATTATAGGCCCCCTTGTCTTGAATACTGCCACGAGTCATTTTCACTATCGGATAGCACGGTAGGTGCCCCAATAGACTGCATCATTTGACCGTATGCGTTAACTGGCATCATGGCATTTTGATACTGCCCCTGCCCTAGTTGGTTCATGGCCCCCGACTGTGCGAGTGCCTGCTGCTGGTATTGGTTTTGCTGACCTGCCAATCCGGATAACATGCCCTGCTGCTGCAGTAGGTTCTGGTCCGCACCGGCTCCCGCCTGCTGCTGCATTCCCTGCAATCGCGCATTGTCCTGGAAGCCCATATTCCGCCGATTGGTGTGCTCCTGGAAATTCATATTCTGGCGGTTGTTGTAATCTTGATATCCGACGTTGGCCAGGTTCTTTTGCATATTGCTGTTAATGTCCTGGTGGCCACGGGCCATAGCATTACCATAAGCGGATCCACCGCCCATTCCTGCTACCGCTGCTCTGGCATCCAGGGACTGCAAAGATGTATCCATTGCTGACCTGGCATCATTAACAAAGTTCCGCTTATACGCGTCGGAGTAGTTCCCGCCGCCTTCACGCTGGAATGCCTGCCCCTGATCAAAGCCCTGCATGCCTTCAATAGCTTGCTGCTGCTGCGTAGGCCCGCCCATGGCGCCCCCTAAGCTGTTGCTTAAGGTCCCCGTGATATCGTACCCCTGCAGATTGCCGCCCGCCATTTGATTCTCCCAGGCAGGCATAGCTTGGTCCTGTACGCCTTGGGTCCAGTTATTCATCCCCTCCTGGATGCCGCCCATTTGATCTTGAACGCTCTCCATCATTCCTGGGGCCTGCTTGTACATGTCCTCTAATACGTCGGCCTGGGGCTGCCAAACTTCTTGTGTGCTCCAGCCTTCAGACTGGGATTTACTTTTGCCGCCGCTCATGGGGTAGCCTCCACGTTGCATTTAATGATTTCGTGGACCGGTTCCCAGCCCATCGGTTTTAATATTCTCATCCAGCCATGTCGCACTGACATCCCACGGATCTCTGTGCAGTCACTCTGCCTTGCTATTTGTTTCAATTCCTCAAAGCAATCTGCGAGAAGCTCTGCTATACCGTCCCCGGATATAAAGGGAAGGAACAGCGCCCGCAGCCCACTGTCATACTCGACAACCTCCAGGGTGAAAGCCAGCTTGGGCTCCCCCGCGAACATTGCCAGGACAACAGCCACGTCCTTAAGTTTGACCCGCTGCTTTAGGCTGGCCTCGGTGCTCTCACCGTTACTCAGCATAACAGCTGGGGCCAGTAAAGGCCATATGGTAGAGTCCCACAAATTAATTGCATCTTGCTCAGGCAACACCATCATTGTGAATTTACTCATGGTAGATCCTCGAAAGCTATTTTACGCCATACGTCGTCTAAATACACATAATACCCCTCCGTGGCACCATCACTCAAATCTTCCCTTAAATAGTATATACGGCCCTCTCTGGGCTGCTCCGGGACCGTGTCCCGAACGATGACCCCGTTTACGCTGTTGATCCCCTGGTCGATGTACTGCATCAACCGGTTTATATAGGCTTTGTCCTCTTCTGGCCAGTGCGCTGGAGGCTGCTCAAACCAGAACATTATCTAAGCCCCGCGGGCACGTATTCGAGGTCCATACCACTCAATTTGAATCGGTTGGTTCCTATCGATTTTACTCTCCAGGCGAACGCCTCGCCGGAAGTCCTGAAATCCAGCTTCCTGTCATTACCCGGATCGAAGGTAAGCTCGCTACTCCAGAGGACCTCTCCTCCTACCTGGTTCTGTGAGCCAAACTGCATAGTAAACGGGTCGCCGTCTGCATGTGGGTAGGCACGCACCACGGTGTTTACCTGGCGGTGACCGTCCAGGGGGTAATCCGTGCGCTCTATCACCATGTTAAAGGCCGCTTCATCGATGTCTTCTTTCGGATCGAGCTGGAATACCTGGCCGCTTTCATTGATCCCGCCCATGGCCTCATTCAGCGCCGTGATTTGTCGAGTGCCCCAGGGCAAAACTTGCTCAGCCCAGGTGCCCGCCGCGTTGCTCCAAAACTTAGGGTTCTCTATTTCTTCGTTAATTTCTGAGGGGAGGGTGCCATAGTCGGAGGCCACCATGTTTTCTGGTAGGTCCCGTATCGACCAGCTGTCATCCACCCAGTTGTACACGTAGGCGGTGTTTGGTGTCTCGGATTCGCCCTCAGGTACGCACACCCAGACCTCTTTGAAGGTGTCGTTGCGCGCGATAAAACTGTTCACCCGCGTAGTGTCGTTGTTCCGCGCATTGAACCTACTGCGTAACCGGTTGTTCATAAGGGACTTGAGCTCGGAGCCGTTATTCACGACCACATCACCATTCACAATAAGAATGTGTGTGCCCTTAACCCCCGTCACACAGTCAGTATTTAACAATCCGACGGTGGATGATAGCTCCCTCCGGTTCCAGTAGAATTCGCTGTTAGGGTTGAAGGTTATAATGTCGATTGCGTCACGGGAATAGATCACGAAGTCGTCACGCAAGGATCGACCGTCTACGATCTCTCCCCCGTCAGATCCGAGCTGTGCTTTAACAGCCAGGGATGATCGGTCGTTTACTGTATCCCAGGTGAAAGGAATGCTCCCCTCTATCGCTGGGTGGCTGATGCGGTACCCGTTTGGGTTCTCTTCAGACCCCTGCAGGTTCAACGCGATCAGGAAATTCTTATGTACACGCATGGTCTGGCACCGCAGGCTCTTGTCCTGCCATGTCTGGTCAGCGTCGAAGGGAAGCTCCAGAAATTGCAGCTGACCCAACTTGCCCCAGTAGTACGGGCCTAGATCCGGATGATTAATGATGGCTACCTGGCCCAGCTGGTCACCGGTCCACAGTAGCTCAGCGCCTGCTGGAAGGCTAAAGCCACCCAGGGGAGTTGCTGGATACCATCCGAGCTGAGCGTCTGCCGTGGCCAGCACTTCGTTGCGCGTTGCCTGCAGCCAGAAATCGCCCTCTCGTACTCGAAAGAACTTTAGCATTCCAGCGGGAGTCTGGCCGGGGTGCCCCTGGAAAATAACCTTGGACCCTGAAAAAGGCAAGATAGACCCGTCACGCACCCGGAAATTATCCCCGTGAGTGATGTACTCAGGACCTAGTTCCCAGGGCGCCAGGTCAGAGTTCAGCCCCGACTGGCCCATATTGTTCAGTGTAAGTAATTTACCCGCCATATCATTTGTCCATCAATCTGCTGGGGTTCTGCTCCGCAACCAATTTGATCGCTTCACGTTGCCGTGTGACCATTGAATTATGCAGCTTATCAATGGCCGCCGTGTTATTCACATTGTGCCGGGCTGACTCCAGCATGAGGATCGGCACCCAGGCAAAGGAGCAATCAAATTTATCATGTGCTTTCCCCTGCGCGTCTGTGCCTCTGAGCTCGATGTACTGCTTGCACCGGACAATTTCACCGTCAACAATTTCCTCGCATTTAAATTCGGGCCCCATGTGACAGCGTGTCTTGACCTGAATGGTCATGCCTACACCTTCTGCCCGACAACCGCCGAGAGGTACCTCGGATGCCAATCGTTTCCGGCTGCGGTGGTTACCGCATCCTCTGCCACATAGACCTGGTTTCCCGATGCTACGATCGGGGTAGGGGTAACATGCAGCATGTGAGTGTGGGTCCCGTCATAGTTGATGGGGTCCTGAGACCCTCCAGGGCCTTCTGAGTGTATATCCGGATCGATGACTCGAATCAAATAGTCGGTACCATAATGTACCGTCTCCCATCCAGCGGGAACTGCGGCCGAATAGAACAGCAACAGGGTACCTACTGGAGCCCCCAGGACCTCGCTCTGGTCATCAACTCGCACGCCCAGGGCGTCCAGTTGATCCTGGATGTTGCTAGAGATCCCGGTACAGAAGTTCAGGTCAGCTTCAGTAGCATCGATGGGGACGGCATATCCATCACCCGCCGAGCCCCTAAACTGGGCCTTCATGGTCCCTTTAAAATTTCGTATGTGATCGTCCCCGTTGGAGACGTCATCTGTAGGCAGAGGCCACGAGGCGTCAAGCTCTGCGATGGTCGTTGCTTTTTCAACTGGCATTAGATTTACCCTCTTTTGTACAGTCCCGGATACCTACCTGGTCCTTCGCCTGCTCCTCCCAGTCAGCATCAGCAGGACACTGCACCACCCATATCGGGCCGGTGACTACTGCTGATCCCTGATTCTGGGAGAATATTAATTGTGAGAAAGTGTTCTGACTAAACATATTACCCCCTTAAGCGGGTGGAGTCCACGTTGGCCACGTGACTATGGATGTCACGTCCATCGCGTAGATTGCCCGTGCATCATTGCTCGCCTCTATTACGTCGTCCGCAATGTCCTGGGCGTCCGCAATATCATCAGTATGATCGGCGAGTGCGTCGTCTCGATCTTTGTCCTGGTCGACCTTAGGCTTCCCGTTGGTGGCACGGTTCATCCGAGCGTTAACTTTGCGCTTATTCTTGATCGCTGAGGTCGTCTTACCCACGTACGGGGTCGCGTTAGCCTCGTTGACAAGCTGCTCTGCATACAGCTCAGACTGGTCGTATTTTACGTCCTTGGCTGCCTGAATGTTGTTATCTATGGTCTGCTGATCCAGCGGGATTATAGACCACGTTTGGCTATACGCTACCGGCGGGATCTCTATGCAGCCCTCTGTCTGATCAATGTATGCAGGCTTCGGGGTAGACACGATCATCTGCCACTCGTCCTCGACTACCGGAGGACCCTGATCGGTAATAATAACGATCGGATTAGCTCCATCCGCGGGCATTGATACCGAGGGGTATTGAGCTCTAAGCTCGTCGTATGATAATAGCTGGGTTGTGACTGTATTCTGATATCTCATTATGCGGTACCTAGTTCAATGACTTTAAGTTTATCTTGAGAGTACAAGCCCACAAACAGATATTTACCTATCAGGGCCGCCCCGTGGGGATTGTCCATTTTCACAGTATCTTTGAGAAAAGCCGTGATGACTGGCGTGGTCGGATCGGATACATCAATTAGAGTTATGGCATCTCTCGAAGCTGATGTTACGATGACAATGTTTCCTGAAATAGCCATCCCATAACATGCGGAGAATACGTTCGAGTCAACTACGGTCCCCTCAAGGAACATGTTGGTGGGGTCGGTGACATTCACCACGAAGAAATTCCCATTGGCCGAAATGTAAGCGTACCCATCCCTCACGATGGACCACTGCACCGACACCTGTCCAGGGGCGTCCCAGAAGTCGAGGGGTACGGGGGTCGCGTGCTCGTTGAGTCGGTACGCAGAGAACCGGTACCCCGCCGCAGCCCCGCATAAAAACGCTACATTGGGGTCGGCCTCCTGGTCGACAGCTATGTGCAATGTATAGGTGAGATTGGAGTCTGCCTTAAAGGTCTTGGCGGGGTTGTTCGGGTCTGTCATATCATACAAGATCCAGTACTTAGTGGTCGCCTTTCCTGCCTGGACCAACATATGGCCCCCGTAAATAGCCCCGGGCGCACTCAGCCCTATGTTTGTGCTGTAATACTGGTTAGTCCTCGCCGGATTAGCCATGTCTGACGCATCCATCGTGACCATGCGGTCCTGTGAAAGGACGAAGATGGAATTGCCCAGAACCACCTGCCCGCGAGGGTAGTTATAGTAGCTGGAAGAATCCGCATTCACTTCCACCGGCACTAGTGGGTCTGTCACATCTACCGAGATCAGAGCGGGACCCGCCTCGCATCCTAAAAATATGTGATCATCTTTCGCGCTCAACGACCACGGGGAATCCGCTGACAAGAGGAGCTCTGCCACCTCGCCCACGATGGTCCCGTTGAGGACCACGCCACCGCCGCCAGTGTCTTTCGGCTTACTGGATAGTTTTAAGAGATCCATTACACTGGCACCTTAATGTCGGAGGCCACCACGGTGACTGTATACACGTTATCCGCCCCGTGCACGATCAATATTCGATCCGTGCCTGCTGCAGTAAACGTGGGCGCAGCACCTGTATCAAACTTGGTGCCTGCAGGAAAGCCTACAGTAAACGCTCCAAAGTTTTCGCAATCAACCAGCATCGCCGCTACCCTGCCCACGAGGAATCCCGCGTAGAGCAGGCTTGCGTTTCCAGTCGCAGTAAATTTGCGGTAATCTCCCAGGGAGTAATCCGCAGAAAACTGAGTGCCACCTGTCTGGGTGTTAGCCGCCAGGTAGTTCGATTGCTTAAAATACTTGCTGTTACAGTCCAGATTGCCGCCCAACACTGGCGCAGTATCCTGTACCACCGCCTGCATGAATCCGGTTGAATCTATGCCGTCGAGGGTCTCCGCATCAATGCCCAGGGCATCAATATCTGCCTTGGTCTGGTCAGTAGTGGCCCCCGGCTCGATGCCTGTCAACTTGTCTCGCTCGACCAGGGTCAAGTGATAGTAATCCGCAGCAGCCCCACCTTGGATTCCGGTGGTGTCATTATGCGCTGGCGTGCCCACGGCCACATCGGCTATTGTGGCAAACACGTTAGCCCCCGATGGAGCCGCTGCTCCGTTAACTGCATCATGCTGATCTGGTGTCTGTTTTAAGGCTGCTAGGGAGTCAATGGCTGCCTGTACGTTGGCCCCTAGAGCATACGTGTCAGCGTAGCTTATGTTAACTGCCTGGGTGGCGCTGCCACCCCCCGATCCGCTAGAAGTCGAGCTGTTTGTGGGGTATACCCCGGCAACAATGCTGTCCCAGGTTGTAGCACCCTTAAACACTACCAGCTGAGCCAGCACAAGCATGCTTTCAGTTTCCGCTGGGAATAGGTGGTCGGCCTTGTCTGCAAAAAGATTAGTTACTGCAGCAGCATAGCTGTCGTACTCAGTCTGGCCGTATAGTAGAAAAAACTCGTTCCCCAGAGTCTGCATTAAGTAGTGGATCGTCGCCTTTCCATTGCCCAAAGTGCCTATCGTTCCCGCGCCATTCTCTTCCCAAGTCTCGTTAGGCACCTGGTTAACCTCGGCACCCACCAGGGTGGCTCCGTTGTTGTAGGCCACCAGCTGGAAAGTGATGGGAGTATCTACCGCGCCTTGGGCGGGCAACTGCACCACGTTCTGGTTATCTAACGCATTCTCATAATTCGATCCGACGAGGAATAGTTCCCCAGCGTCCCGCCATATCGACAGATCACCGATGGTGGTGGGCCTGGTAATCAGCCCGTTGATTTTAAGATCCGCCGGAAGGAATTCAAGAAAGTCCATCAATACGTTACCGATTTGATTGCTCACAATGGGCACAAATCGCACGTTAGAAATCACTCGATCAAAATACTCTACCAGGGCCAACCGGACATTATTCCGGCGCTGGGAGGGGCTCATGGCATTAGGATACGCCATAGGGCTGCCCGTAGAATCAATGCCTATTATGGTCTGTCCGAGGCCAGTAGCCACCGGCATTCCTGCATTCGCTAATAGGTCGAACGACTGCTCCAGCCAGCTGACCTCAGCTGTAATTTGGTTCTCTGGGTCGGAGTAGCTGTCTATGATCTCACCATTCCCGGCCGCGATCAGCACAGCAGTGGGGCCATTCCCGGTTACCAGCCCGCCCTGCTCTAGCGCCGTGATGCTCATCTCCCGATAGCTCACGTCGTCATCTAGGACAGCCAGCCCCGCATCTAGCGCGCCAATGTCTACCGCATTAGTGCTAATATCGCCTGCGTTGGTCGCGATGTCCGCTTCATTCTGCGTGACACGAGGACCCAGCCCGGATACTGTGCCTTCTAGGGTCACAATATCGGCTGCATTAATCGATATGTTGGTGATCGCTGAGTCCAGCTCATCCCGCATCGTGTTGTAAGCTATGGCGTTAAAGGTGCCACTTACGACAGAATTCCCGGATAGGGATATCGGTGAGGGATTGGTGCTGTTGTACGTCCCGTTAACGATAGTCGCATGAACGGTCGAGCGGACAATGTTGCCTGATCCGTTGAAGTTACCTTCACCGGTTTCTCTGTTCGCGCCGTCGATGACCGAGTAATACACCAGGCCCGCGACCAGGTTATCTCTGAAGCGCGCCTGTGATGGATCAATCGCACCTGTTACGGTGAGATCACCTGCCCCTGTGGTGCTGCAAAATTCCGATACCCAATCACTGATTTTATTAGCCATGTTCCTACCCTAGTTTTATTTGTAAGGCCGCGCCGCTCCATCGGTCCACGGTATCTATATTCTCAATCCGCGCCAGTTCCTGCTCGAAGCGGGCGTCCCATATCTGGCCCGCCTGGGCATCTTTGACGAATCCTGATATCTCCACGCATAACCCGAAAACGTACACATCCGGACTAAGATCACTCAGCCAGGTATCGGGTATCGCTGCGGATAGTTGAGGTAGGGTGGCGTAGTAAACTATCTCCACCTGGGAGTCGTCAGTAACGGGGAACAGTTGCAGCTGCCCTGCAATGATTGTATACACGGGGCCGTCAAAACCCAGGAATATATTCTGGTTCATTACCTCAGGGGATACATACGAAGGCGTAATAGCATTTGATACCACACTTGTGTCCGGGTCCACTCTCTGGATCTGGATGTCACGCATACCCCCAAAATCTGCAGGGAGCCCGATATACTGGTCAGCTGAGCTGGTGTTCAGTGTTGCCCTTTTGGTCTGGTTACCTACTCGTATCCGACGGTTAATTCGTGCCTCAATCACCCGCAAAAAGTCGTCCATTCGATTGATGACTTCCTGATCCTTTCGGTCAGTGTAGCTGAGGGCTAGTGCTTTTACTGTCTTGTAATTCATTCGTTTCTATCCCAGTTATCTTAGACTCAATCGTACTTCTTATCTTTGCGTCCATGTTGGTTCTCTTCCCCTGATTCCCTTTTCCGTTGTTGACGTAAACGTGAGAGGCAGTACATCCCTGCACCATCATCGCGGACAGCACCACTACTGCGCAGAACATACTGTCTCTCATTGTCGTCCTTACGCTTTTAGTTGAAAATTGCGCGACAGTACGGGCACCAGTGGAGTGGTGGCGGTAAAGTCCGTTCCGTCTGGGGTAGTTGCCAACTGAAGCAACGCCGCTGTGCGGTCCAGATTAGCCGTCAATCGCTCGTTATCTTTCAATAGCAATCCGGAGCTAACTCGGCTAGATTGGCACATGATTAATTCGTCACGTGTAGTCTCGAGCCCGCGGATCATTGTCCTGATCGAGTCACTTTCGATTTCAGGCACATCATTCCACGTCGGAATTTTATGAAAACGTGGGTAGATGCTCGGGTTGTCCACCTGTGGCGTGTCCACGATCCACTGCTGCGATGCAACTATGCGGGCCAGGTATGCCTCAAAACGAACCAAGTCGAACTCGTTTAAAAAATGCACGGACGCTGATTCGCTCATGTACGCTTCAGCAATATATCGGTTGAGCGCATTAGTCAGTGTCACGATATCAGTGTTGTATGTTCCGTCACAGATCGGACGTCCCGACTCTGGAACTGGGCAGGTTGTACCTTCCATATTTTTCTCCAATTAAGTTAAATTACCAAACGCGATTGCCGTGCACCTCGGAGACTGGGGAGTGCTCACAGTCCGAGGTCGAATCCACGCAGTTAGAAAAGTATCCGACAAAATCTGTTTCGGATAAAAAATGTATATCGATCACCGCGTGGAAGTCGCTAAAATCCGGGTGAGAGGCCAGCGTAGCATTGCCCGCGGCTGACTCCCCAGAGTACACCATCCACTTTCGCCCCTGGCCTTCGACCAGGTTATCGTCTAACTGGATGCCAATCAATCGACCCGAGTTAGTGTGAAACGAAATATATTGCCCGGTATCCATTACCCAGATGCCATCGTACTGACCGTCAGATCCACCCGCGAACGGGTTCGGATCCGCGCTTACCGCGAATGACATTAATAGGGCTAACCCCAATAATAATCTTTTCATGCTTATCTCCATCATAGACGCCTCGAACGTCTCTCTTTAAATCGGCGGGCCACCGGTATTCAAGGTACCGGCTGAGTGCTTCAGCCTGCCAAAATCGTTATACCGCCGTTCTCAGTGCGTAGTGTGAGGCGTTACTGACTATATCACCTGCAGCGATGGGCACGTAGGGCCTCTCACTAATAATCACATCATCATCAACATACAGGGCCATAGTTGAGCCCGTGAGGACCACTTGTATCGGGTGAGTTCCATTTGCTGTTGGGAAAGTAATAATATTACCGGAGCCGTCGTCTAGCTTAATGCCTTTAGTAGTTTTCTGTAGGGATACGTCATCAATAACTATATCATTTACGTCATCCCGCCCCCCGATATATATATACGCTCTAGCAAATCCCTGTGTGAATTTAACCTCATTAATTCCTATTACAGCAGCACCTGACGGAATAATATCAAAAGAAGAAGATGCATTAGGCGCGTTGACGGTCCCTACTCGCACCTGGGAGAGATTATTAGTCGATACAAGGTCGAAAGTTAATATATACTCGCTCCCATCTACTAAATTGACTAGTGAATATAGCCCTAGATTATCCCCCGGGATGGCCGTGGCTTTCCCGTATCCCGGCGCTTCCCATTCAATAGCTGCTGAAACATCGGTAGAAGATTCCCACCCATCCATATTTGTATCAAAGGTACCATTAACAACTAGCTCATTTCCATCCGCTACATCACCATAAGTAAGCAGCGGCACCCCGCCAATATTCAATATGTCACAATCCCGACCATCAGCTTTAAATTGAAGCTTGATATCAGAATCAGCTGGGTCAATATTAGCTGCTGGGTAGATGTAATCTAGCTGGTCAATACTGGCTGCTGTGGTGGTTGTTGGGGTATATACACCCATAGAGCTACCAATTTCGTAATGAGAACCACCAATATATACCCCTGAAACACCATCCCCTAAGAAAGACGAAGATACCCCATCATCAGCTATAAATAGAGGATATAAGTAATTATTGCCTGAGTCGGTCGGGGTTATCCGTAAAAAAACTCGCATCCAGCCATTACCCAATATTTCTATCTTGGAATTACTAGGGTCGGCTGTGGGTGCAATAGTTTTATTCAAAACATCAACCAACACCGACCTTTCTGTGTTTAAATCTAATCCTAATGAACTAACACCCCCTACAGATATTCGGATATATCTATGCGATTTATATTTTAAGTGGGTAGAATATACACTAGTCTCCCCGGCTACAAACGATATAGATGGAGTTCTAACACGGTGGTTCCCCGTGCTTGTGTCTAATGTGGCATATTGGGCGATAGCCTGCCCTAAAATATCAAGCGAAGTGTCTACGGCATCAGTGCAGCCATCTTTTACCCAATAAACATCCGAAATATCGTTACTATTGGTAATTAAATTAGTGGTAGCATCGTTAGCCTGCAGCCAAGGATGGGGAGAAAGCAATAATCCATTTATATCAGTTGCGTAAGTTCCGTCAGACTCAGACTCTACTAGAGGCACACCTGCTGTATTTAAGGGTTCAACTCCTAAAGCATCAAATACATACAAAAAACAGTCTGATATATTAGATAAACTACCAATCCTCATTTCAACTGTTATTGTATCTTCAGTCCAAGTTATGGGTAATTGTATCTCCTGCTTTGACTCTACTGTTTCATCCCACTCAGAGCTATCTGAAATTATAACCCTATGATAACTATCATCCACATACAAACAGTCGTGATATAGTAAAGATCCTGATTGGGTCCCATTAGATACTTGCTCTTGATATATCGTATCATAATTCCCAGGTTTTTCAGTGGAACTCATTTTTACAACAGCATTTATTCCTAATTTACCGTTCTGATTAAAATTCCATATACCATCAGTAGCATCTTGACTACCCGCTTTGTAATTTATTTGCACAGTAACCCAATCTTCCGGTATTTGTGCCGTTAAATTACTCCATGAACCTGGTTCTTTAGTGCTATCCGTCCCTTCACAACTAACAGAGTAATTTGGTGCAAGTGGAGAATACCCATCTACATTGGTATATATACTATTATATTCATCTGATTCATTCCAGTATCTAATAATTTTATAGTTAAATGTTCTAAACACTCCCTCAGGCTCAGCATTTTCCATGCTAACACCTGTATTGGTTGTCATTACCTCTGTGTTTATAAAATCTATTGACTCATCTGATACAGAGCCACTACCTTCTATATTAGAATATAAAATTCGAGTAGTAGTGGCGCCTGTATCGACATCAATAACTGTACCAGTAGCCCCTGATGATACACCAGTAACTGCATCTCCCGCCTCTATACTTCCGCCCGATATAGAACTATTATTTACGATAGTTCTGATCGAATAATCTGTAGTTATATCAAAATCAGAGTATGACTTTCTAAATAAATACATTTCACTACTATTTAAAACTAGCCCCCCTAAAGCTGCTGATTCTGAAAATGATAAATCATATAAAAATGATTTATTCGATCCGGGGGCAACAATAGCAGTTGTCTCTGTACTATTATTTGCTGTATCCCATGACGTTTTTCTACTTAGAGAAGAAATGCCACCATCAGCATTCCAGAAAAATAATGGTTTAGGATTAGTTTTTACTGTGAAATCGTAAACACCCGATGTTTGTATTGTTAATGTGGCACCATTGCTAAGAGTATCATCAACACTCCAACTTAAATTTTTATTTCCACCACTAATCATAAGTAAAAGGTCCTATATCGTAAGGAATGGTAATAGTATTACCAATAATATCTGATGTAAAAGTAGAAGATAAATCTTCTCCTTGATCTATTAATGTAGACCCAGCTGCTATAGAATAATCTCCAGTTGACGGAGATGTAAAATCTACACCATCAGCAGAAGATACATTGAATACTGAAAATGCAGCATGACCTGACGCAGCTGATGTTGCGTTGTTAGCTGAATCGCTGTGAAGCAATAAACTTGTATCTGTACAATTTATTGCCACACAATTTTTTATCTTAATTTCTCTTGCTGACTTATCAAAATTAATGAATCTATGATTAAACGCTGAGTTAGCTATATTATCCCAAACTCCTTCAATACCTACAGATCCAGCCGATAGTACATCTGATATAAACACGCATGAATAACTTTCTGACAATAGCCCACTAAGAACGAGTGATCTAGCCCCTACAGTGCCATTAATGTGAGTTATATTATTATAGAATTTATTATTTATTCCCGAAAGTGTAATTATAATTGATGATGATGCCCCTGCTTGTTCTGTCCTGAAAGCAAAATCATATATCTGTAAATAAGGAGAATTCCAAGTAAACGTTTTCCACTCATTAATTTGCATCCATGGGCCTGAATCATAAGAATTGCCGTCATGTTTTTCTGTAGCAGCACCTCTTAATACCAGATAGCCTTCTTCATCTGTTATAGTGCTAGGCATAATGTCAACTCTATCTATTCCTGACGGAAAATCATTATATGCTTCCAATATCCATATTTCTTTAGAGCCTGTGCCTCCCGATATATCGGCTGGAATGCTAGAGGCCCAACTAGCCAACGTTGTATGATAGCCGTTAACTCCGTAAATAGCCTCCATTTCTGCTTGATTAGCTGTCCACTCGGTATCAGACCTTAGAGCAAATTTAATCACCTCTGCTACGGGAGGACCGGGTAACGGCGGCGTAGCCACTACTCTGCCTCCTTGCCACACTGGAGCATCAATAGCATACGGGTGATAAACACCCTGATAATCTAAGGCTAGTATTTCAGTGCTGTGAACAGATGTGGCTGGGGTTACGCCTTTAGGCATGAGGTTTAGGATGTCGCCGTCAACAGCAACATTTTGAACGTCTGTTTCTGCCTTGTATCCGACGATAAAACTGAAGCCATCGAATACCGGCGCCGAAGAACTCCCGCCCCGTATAAAGTTCCCAGTACCATGTACCAGGTGGCTTGATAAATTTGCTGCCTTATGGAACAGGGGCCCGCATAGGCCACGTGCTCTGTGCATTAATAGTGGTCTTAATCGGGGCATGTTAACTCCTTACGCTACGACAGAAGGGGGCACGCTGCAGCAGCCCATGTCACTTTTAGGAATATTGCCGCCAGCACTTTCTTGCGCCTTGGTCCAGCCACGATCCCAGGCATCACCATCCGGCGAGCCAGCAACATGAGGATTGCCGTCAATTGAGGCAGTAATAGCATTGCCCGTTGTTCGGTACAACATTCCTTCGCAATACGCCTTAGAGTTGCTTAGACGAGCCGCCCCCGCGTTGTTCATCACTTCGCCTGTACATAATTTACCGGCCATGTTATTCCCCTTACGTTATGATTCTGCTGCCTTCTTTGGGGGCCTGGATCAGGCACAACTTACCCTCGGATGACTTTAAAAACCGGTCCATTTCAGTTCCGGCGAACTTGTGATCGTGGTTGTTGAGATCGTATCCAGCACGAATCGCTGCCTCGTACATGATGATCGGGATGGAGGCCACCTGTCGACCAAAACTCATGTCCTTGAGGGCGCCCGGATTCTTGCGTAACTCGGCGTTACGTTCCAGGATTAAATCTTCCGAGGGCTGGGTGGTCTCATGTGACACTACGCCGGTGTGCGGCTGGTGGTGGTACCTGGACTGAATCACCGCATCCATTATAAGAACCCGTTTTTGTTTTCGGGTTTCTTAGCACCTTTCTTGGGTGCTGGTGCTGGTGCTGCCTTGCAGTCTTCAACCCTGCCATTTGACACCAGTAACCTATATTCTGTGGTGGTAAGCTCACACACACTCCCGGGCTTGCATTCGCCTGACTCCGGGTGGATGGATGACTTGCTTATGTTCTTTACTTTATGCATGTTATCTCTCGATTAAAGAGGGCCCCTGAGACACTAAACAGGGGCCCTACATTACGTTGGGGTTACTCTGCAGTAACGGCCAATGTTGGGTCAACCGATGCAATGACACCGTGCGCTTTCTCTGTATTCACGATCAAAGAGAAATCAACACTCATCTGACGGTTTTCTGCTAGACCAGTTTTAGCTAAAGAATCCGTGCGGTACCCTTTCAGGAAGCACTGAGACAAGTAACTAGGGTCTAAGATAAACACGTCGGCATATGCAGCAGTTAAAGATGGATTCGCGTACAACGCATCATACTTTAACTGTAAACGGTTAGGAACAAACTTCAAAGTACCAAAGTCAGTCACAAAGACGTTGACAGAGCCCAGTGCTGCTGCGCTCTCGCGGCTTTTGCCCTGGTCACTCATTAGAGAAGCCACTCGAGCCGAACTAGTGAACAGGTACTCAGAGAACTTGCGAATAACACCCGGCACAGTCATCAAGATTGTTGGATCGCCGCCCTGCTCGTAGATGCTCTCTACAACGTCACGGACTGCTTTCTCTGTAAGCGCAATACCAGCAGCAGTCGCTGTTGGCACCACAGTTTTAGAGGTAGACACGTCGAATCCGACGGGAGTGGTTAAGTTAACCGTGTTAGACACCAACCAGGTTGGCAAGCCACCCACTTTACCCGGGACCGCATCGCCGTTATCTGCGACTGAAGCCTGGTTCAATAGAGAGATAGCCTCGACATCGCGACGCAGCTCTTGCTGTCGTCTCATCAACTGGTAGCTAAGCTCTTTAGCTCGGCCAATCGTATCAGAGGCATCAGCACGGTAAGAAACGCGCACAACCTTATCTGCGATCTGGTGGTGGTTACCTACACGAAGGCCCGTCTTGGTATCGTTGCCCGAGGCATCGGCACCATCCACGACGGCATTAGTAGGATCCGGAGCCGCTAGTTCGTCAGTGGTCCATTCTTTGTATTCGTTCTTTGCAGAACCGGAACCGATCATATCGGTAAATGGTAGGGGCACCTTGCTGATGTCCCATATTTTATTCATTACGTCTTCACGAATTAATCCGTTGACGTCAACGCCTTTTAGGTCGGCGCTGTCTAAATTTGCGGTAGACATGTGTCTATCCTCCTGATAATAACTCGGCTACTGCGTCAACCTGGGCTGCTCTTTGAGCGCCTCCGGATGCGCTTTGGGCCGCGCGGGTTAGTTGGTCCAACTTAGAAACCTTCTTGCGTTTCTTTCCTTTGGACTTCTGCATTTTAGGCACAATCTTCAGCTTCTTTTCAGCAACTTTTGACCCTTTACGATACGCCATTGCATCCTTAATCAAGGCTACCTGGCGCGCATCTACAACCTGTTCAATTTCCGAATCCACGTACCCGTACTCATTCGTTAAGAAGTCCCGCATCTCGCCCCGGGCTGCTTCAAACGTGGCCTGGTCATTCCAGGTCGGGTTTGCATCCATCATGATCTGTTTCTGAGCTTGCACGAACGATCCGTGGGCTTCTTGAAACTTCTGATGCTGCTGCTGGTCCATCTGCTGCTTTTGCTGGGCTAACTGCTGCTGGACTCCCTGTATCTGGTTATACCGCACGGATTGATCTTGCTGTCGTGCTGCGTACTCCGCAGGGTCCTGAGCTCTTAGTGTATCCCAGTCGGTCTTTTCAAACTCTTGTAAAAGTTCGTGTTGTAGTCTTTGGGTTAGGGCCTCATTCTGCTGTAATCCGGCTTGTATTTCGGTCACCCGGATCTGTGCCTGTTCCTCAAAACCTTTGCGCTCGTCTGCGAGTGCTTTCGATTTTAGGGTATTAGCTTTCTGGGTTTGATATCCGGCAAGTACTTCATTAAATTTGACCTGGCTTTTTACGCCATTGATGTTAGTCGAAATTAATAAGTCGCCTGATTCTTCACTGACTGATACCTGATCATCGTTCAGGCCCAGTAGTTGGGATAAGGTCCGGTCGTCATCTCCATCTGCTTCTGCAGTTTCGCCGTCGTCATCATCAGTGCTAGTCTCGTCGTTATCAGGGTCGCTTTCGTCTTCATCGACTTCTGCGCTGTCCTGGTCAACTGAGCCCGCGTCTTCATCTGTTTCGGGGTCTTCTGTTTCGTTCTTGTCGCTCTCGGTGCCTAGTAAAAGGTCCGAGATTGCGTCTGTGGGATCACCGGTCGCCTCGGTTGAGGTTGGAATAGTTGAATCTGCCATAATATATACTCTACTTATTTATTGTTGTCAAGATACTGGGCCTGTTTGAGGAGGTATCCCTCAAGTGCCCATATTTTATCAATCGCATTTTCCCGGGCTACTTCCTGCCCTATTTCAGCATTAAAATTCTCAGGGCTAACGCAAGCACTCTCCCCGGTTACCGTAAAACCGTTCACCAGGGTCAGTACGCACACCGTCAACATGGTTTCAGGGAACACATGGTACACATCCTTTACGATGGTATCTTTGATGTGCTCTGGGGTGATCCGAGGCGCATTTAGTCCCGCAGCCTGGATCATTCTTTCTATTCTGTCATCATTACTCATTGTTGTGCCTCTAGGTTGATGGCCGCCTGGGCCAGCTTTCCCGTGTCCATCACAGTCTGTACTTCACTCTGCAGAGCCTGCAGAGCTTTGCTCATGTAGTGGATCTCGGATAACTTGGTTCCGTTCCCTATGGGTGTTTCTCTGAATGCGGTCAGCAACTGTGCCTCTTTCTTGGCGAAAAACTCGTCAATCCAGACCTCTTTTCTGCGGCGCATGTCCTGGGCTGCGTCCACCTCGTTCTCTACTTGTTCTCTTGCTCTCGGGTCCATAATAGTGTCTCTCTGTTGGTTAAGCCAATAGGCCTTGGGATTGCTGCAGGTATTCTTGTCTATCCGGCTTTCAGGGTTTCCTGATGCATCAAAGTGTCTGGTCTCCCTTCAAATGGCTGCATAATGGGTGCCAATCCTCCCGCGATTGATTGTAAATTTTCCTGTCTTCGTACGGTTCGGGGCTTGTAGGTGAGTTGGGCTTCGACCCCCCGCTGGGCTCTGAAGGCGGCTTCCATCGGGGCCTCCCCTCCTCTAGCGGCGTCAAGTAGCCCGATTCCGGTTCCCACGAGTCCTGCTGGTACTGCTGACGCAATAGCTGACCCCATCGTGAGCACTGGATCCGCAATCTCTTGAAGTGAATAGCCGCCTGTATTGTGGCGGCCTCGCTGTTTTGACTTCTTTGATCTGCTCTCATCTTTGATCTGCTCCCATGACATCGCATCACGAGGCATATAGCCGGTGACCGGGTTGAGTTGAAATCTGTTACGTGGATCGTTGCGGCCCGCCATTTTAACCCCCTAGTATCCTGAGGAACGAGCGCAGCTCATTAGCTGCCTGCTGGATGCCTGCGGCCTTGCCCATCTCTTCGTAATGAACACGGTGGCCTGAGTCAGAGTCCTCTACTTTGTCGTTGCGCTCGCACGCTATCCGGGCTCGATCATCCCGGGCATTCGCCAGGGCATCCAGTAGTACGATGTCAATTTGCATAATTAGTCCTCGTCGGTGCTCTGTTCGCCCTGCTCTTTAGCCCGGTCCCGGTCTTTGTTGCGCGCTACTTCATCATCCATCTGCTTCTTAGCCTCCAGCTCCATTTTGGTGATAGCAATAGCCTCGTTACTCTCAATCTGGGCCAGTTTCACGGCATTATCGGCTTCCAGCTTGGCATAGTCAAACTCTTGGCTGGCTGCTGCTTTAGCAGTCTCCAGCTCCTGTTTGACCCCTTCCAGCTCCAGTTTCAGGTCTGCCTCAGTAGCGTCCGCAAGTAATTGCGCCCGGTCGGACTCAACCTGGGTTTGATCAATCATGAGCTTAGCTTGCTGCGATTGGAGGGCCGCTTGGCCTTTCATGATCTCAGCCTTGGATAGGTCTTCCTGAGCTTTGGCCATTTTCTGGTTCATCTCATCCATTTTCTGTTGCTGTTCTTGCTGGCTCTTGTCATATTCCTGGATAGCCTGCTGACCTTGCTTAGACTTCGGATCAAGGAAATATTTCTCACCACCATTCAACCCGGTAACCTCGCAGAATTCATCCAGCGCGTTGAAACCTTGCTCGTTGTCTACCAGCGGCGATCCGACGGAGGCTAGTTTCTCCTGGTACATAAGTACCTGAGATAATGCAGCCTGCTTTCGACTATCATCTCCAGTTCCAGTGCCCACCATAACAGAAGTACGAGAACGTCGGCCCCAAGATGAAGGATTGACTTTGGCCCACGATCCACGGTATTTAAACTCCTCAGTAGCGTCTTTGTGGCGAACTAACAGGTCTCTTATGAGCCTGTACGCTGCTTTTACGCCTGTTTCAGCAACTACCCGGATCATTAGACCGGTTAGCTCTTCTTTGGCCGTCATGATACGTTCTACGCCGTGGGCAGTGTCGTTTTCTACCGGACCTGCCCCCATGGTGTCGGGTGAGACACCGGAACGACCTGTACGCACAGTATCCAGGTATTCCAGCATCTGGTACCCTTCCTGGCCTATCGGTTGAACCTGCAGTTCTCTGATGGAGCCCATAGTCTTAACCCGCTTAATACCACCAGGTCTTGAAATCAGTAGATCATCCAGGTTAACTTGGCCCTCTAAGACTTCCTTCTCTCTGTTGTTCTGAAAATACAGGTTATCCAGGATATTACGCCATAAACTGGTTTTCTGGTCCTGGATCATCTTCAGCTTGTCGTACTCGGACAGCCCGTAGAATTTGTGAGGCATCACGATACAACTGGACGACACAAACGGCATCTCTTCCACCTGTTCTACATCAAGGACGGTATCGGGTGTTGTGCCACCCAGGACAGTAATCTTATGCAACTCGGCAACACCCGTTTCATCAAGGTCAATATGAATATAGCACTCAGAAACCTCCAGGAGATCCTGGCTGCTGTCTTCACTGTATTGATTCTCCGATGAGGTGCTGGTTTCACCCTGGACTGCAAACCGGTGCTCGCGTTGGTAGATGTATTCGGATCCGACAGGGGCGTCATTGATCACCTCGGCATCGTAGCCTTCTTCTATCAATTCGCTCCTAGTCTTCATGGTGACATGAGCTACGAATCGCGCGGTTGAGAGATCCAAGCTGTTATGAAACTCATTAACTCTGAATTCTTCAGGTGCCACACACTCAACTTTAACCCGTCCACGGCTGTGAGTGACCTCTATTTCAACGTCAAACATCTCTTGTGGGGGCTGGGGCCGCTGGGGCCGCTGTGGGGGCTGCTTCGGCATTTGAGCTTTCATCTGCTGGAACTGCATCATTTGCTGTTCAAACTGCTGCATTTGCATTGTGTGCTGCGCCTGGGCTTCAGCAGGTACCGCGCCCTGGATCCGGATAGGCTCTACCTCAGGGTTGGCCAGCATCATCTGCAGCTGTTGCTCGGTGATACCCGTGTATTCCTCGGTCGAGGTCTCAGGGGTATCATCGTAATAAATCTTTAGTATGCCGTTCTTCTGGATCAGGGCGTCCTTAGTGAACTCGTACAGGTTCAGGAATCCCTCATTTTCAGCCATGAATACATCATGCACGTACTCGGATTCTAAGTTAGCCTGCTCTTCATCGGCCTCAGATATCGCATCGAACGTGATCACCGGACCTTTGCTCACCAGCGCTTTTAGGATGCTAGGTAGAATCCACTCCACAGCATCGGCAACATCCGTGCTGACTACCTGCGACCGGCCGTCAGGGGCGGGGCCAGGAAGGTTACCCATGTAATAGTCCAGAGCCTGCTCTCGGTTGTGATCAATCTCGCTCGTATACGTGCCATTGGTTGCCTGTTGAAGCTCGGCCCCTATGATGTTAAGTACCCTGTCTTCTTCAGCGTTATTCGCCTTTAATTGCTCGCTCATTTTTACATTCCGAGCAGGCCGCGGGGCCGCTCTTCCTCTTTGTTGTTTAGTAACATGCTACCTAACAGCCCTGTAGCTAGTAAATTAGCGCTCTTTTTCTGGAACGGGTCGAACGCTGCAAACTTAGACCGGATCTTGTTCGGCTCAAATATTGCCACGTTCTTTTTATAATTTCCTGGGGACCCCTGGCCGGTGAATTCCTCCCCCGCCTTGTATCCTATCTCAAAACCGCCGTCTTCTAGCTTTTTGATCCTGGGTTTATTGCCGTCTTTCCCGCTTATTCTCTTCCAGGATGCAATTTCCCGGTCATACAGGGCCCGGGCGTCTTCAACGTTGTTGAACTTTCTATACTTGAAATCTGACGCGTCTAGCATCTGGCGGTCTGCCACCTCTCGAATGTTAAAGCCGTCGTAATGGTCTTTCAGCAGGTCGAGGGTTTCTTGATCCTCAATCATGTTGAACTCGCCACGCTCCACCCCCTTGATCTTATTGGGGGAGATGTCACGATCCCGCATCTGCTGCTTAAGCTGGCTCATTTGATCCGGATTGCTAGAGTCAAATATGTTTTGGCCCCGGTGTCGGATTGGCATAACCTGGCCCCCGTCTGAAAGCATGCTGTTAGATATGACATCGTATCCGGCGAAATCGTCGGCCAGTTCGTGGGTGGGGGCCATGTAGGTAGGAGTGTTAAAGCTTTGGTTTTTCTTGAATTCGGGAAAGTTTTCCTTGGTTCCGTGGTACCAGGTTTCAGGTCCGTAGCCCATCGCCTGGGCGCGTTCGTTGGCCACGTTATTCTTTCGTAGTCCCAGGCCTCCCATCTCAGGAGATTTAGCGGCGTTGTACTGGGCCGCCCTCATCGCTTCCTTGCCTGGGATCATCTTAGTGATGCCGCCCATGGCCACCCCCAATACATCTTCCGCTCCCCATTCCTCTGGGCTTTTGCTCAGCATGGGTAGGCCGCTGTTAATGTTCTGTTCCAGGCGCTGGGTCATGCCACGCATCCTGTCACCCGCTATCCCTGAGCTCAACTCATCCGAGATAATATCATAGTGCTCTCTGAGCTTGTCCAAGTAATTCATGTAATAGCCCAGTAGAGGACCACGTAAAACGCTATACATATCAGGATAAAACGCGTCTTGGTCATTTCAAAGGCTCCCTTAAATCTGCTATTTCACGAGTTAAAGTGTCTATCATATTGCCCCCTGGTTCTTGTAATTGATCTCATCACCCCAACCATCAGGCAGGGTAGGATTGCTAAACGCGTACATGAGAGCATCTGCCAGGTTCGGTGACTTGACCCCGCGTCGCTTCATGTCGTCTTTAGACTCAATCTGGATCATGTTGTTATTGCTGGCTCCTCGTTTCCGTTCAATCCGTGATAGCTCCGACACCAGCTGCTTGACGCCTTCCATATCTGACGAGAGACTAATGAGCTCTTCCGGATCAATATACTCACCCTTCTCCACTGCTCGGTACGTTGCCTCAAACCTATCTCGAAGGAGCCAGAAAGCCTGTGCTCTTCGATTTCTGAAGACATCATGCATCGCTCTGTCACCCCGGTACAAGGATTCGGGTTGATCAGGGATGTCATTACCAAGAAAGCCCGTAATATTAAATGCATCTCTTCCCTCCATTTGGTTTACATGGTGTTTAACGGCGGTACCTACTCCTATGGCATCATAAACTAGGTCAGTGATCCGCATATCATAAGCCGTGCTGAAAGCCTCTTCAATGCCGTCTGTAATGTCGCCTTTATACCACGCTTTACAGTGAGTTACAACTGATCCGTGCCGCACGGCGTACGCTTTCGCATCCTCGCCGCCATCCGCTGGATCAAATCCCAGGGACTTAACACCGCGGCCAGTAAAACCCAGCTTAATATGAGCATCAATCGCAGCACGAACCCACAAGGGGTCGATAATGCAATTCTCGCTTGCACCCACCGGTTCACCTTCCCAAACATGTAAATAATCACGGTAATGGTCCTCTTTCATGGCTTCCATCTCCAGGCGTAAGACCTCAGGAAAGAAACAGTTATCGGTATAATTGACACGTTCCACGTGGAACTGGTCATCGGTGTGGGTGCCGTGCTCTAGTAGGGTTTTCTCGAACGGGTAAATAAAACGTTGGTATGTTGCATCCATCTCATCGTAGGGGTTGAATACAACCCATATTTCCGACCCATCCGCACGGATAGTTGGCGTGAGAAGTTTCCACGATTCCTCCGTAATAGCTGCTGCCTCCTCGGCCCAACAGATAGATATATCCTCCATGGAGGTGATTTTGTTGGTGTTATTTTTGATTCCGCTAAAGAGAAACTCGCTGCCATTCCTGCACCTGATGTGGGTTTTGGTGATGGTGTAATAGTCTTGAAATCCGAGCCTATACACGGTGTCTTCAAGCAACCGGTGTACAGACTCGCTGATTGAGTGCTGCAACTCCCTGGTACATAGGATCCGCATCCGTTGCCGGGTTGCCATAAGCACCAGGGCAGTGGCTGCAGATCGTGACTTAGATGAGCCACGCCCGCCTTCCTGCACCTTGTATCGCTTAGGTGTGAACAACGACCGCGCCTTGGTAGGCATTCTCACCTCGTTAGGCAGGGGCTCGTGTTCTGGCTCCTCATCGTGGAATGTGATGTACCGGTACTCCTCATCCAGGAAAGAGGGGTGGTCCAGGTAATAGGGCACGGCGAAATTCTCGTCCACCTCGGCCTGCTCCAGGTCATCGTGGATCTTCATGGCCTTGCTGGTGAGAGAAGCTAGGCTGCTCATCGCCCCATCGGGTCATCGTCGGAGGGTGTCTCCTCCTCGTCAAACCACTCTACCCGTTCGGATAAAATCTGAAGGTAGCCCATCATGTGGTGCAGCTGACGCCCCAGCCTCGTCTGCTCCTTGGAGGGTAGTTTCAGGAATACCGAGCCGTCTATAAACGCGCCCAATCGGTCCGCACGGACGCGTACCTCGTCTCGCTCGCGACGTACTCTGTCTTTGTAGCCGTAGTCAGTCATGTTAGTGTCCTATCTTGCAAATTTTGCGGGGTTCGCCTTGCGGGCGTTGGTGATGTACTCAACCAGGATAGCGCGATCTTCTGCCTCCATCTGGCTTTGTTCAATCTTGATCAGGTCCTCAGCCTCAGTCAGGCTATAGGCCCCCTTAGCATGTTTAGTTAAATACCACCGGGCTCTTTCAAGCGGGGTACCATCCGGAGGAATCATGTGGGGTGCTCGGTCATCCTTCAGCACCATGGCTGGCATCACGCCCTTAAGCAGGGCCGCGAGTGCCCGGGAACTGGGCTCAAGTGCCCGCTCCAGGTTAAAGGTCATCAGATCCGGAGGAAGCTCGGGCACGTACCCCGCAGCGGCGTAAATGTTCGCGTTAACGATCCATTCGGCCCGCTTAAGAAGTGCGTCCCTGGCCGCCCGGGCCTGGGGTGTTTGGGGTATATTCTTAGCCATAACGCAGGAGACTACCACACATTACGGGGCCCTGTCAAAATGCACGGAGTTCGGCCCTCAATCCCTCAATCATGATAGTTAAGTCCCTTAGTTGGTCGTCACGATGCAGATTGTCGGCAGCTATGACCACCTCTAAGGCCTGATTAAAGTTTAAGTGAGGGTTAGCCCGCCTACAGTTCGTTACGCGCTTTAAGATGCGGTATTCTGCTTCATTCGTTGCGATGGGTTTGTCTGCGTAAACATTGCGCGCCCCCACCATCTCGTTGCAACCTGCAGGGGTGATGTATCCAGCGGTAAGGTTTAAGTATCGCTCAACCAGCAACTGGGCCTCAAAATCGTCAAGATCCGCTACCGCTTTTAGTGCGAGGTATAGGGGTTTAGTTATCATCTCGTGCCTCCAGGTTGTTGGCGATCCGCTCAAGACTTACAGCAATATTTCCCAGGTAAGCGACCTTTGACATCTCTATCGCTTCAGCGTCGGAAATATTGAGGGAGCTTATCGCCTCGTTAAGTTTTATTACAGTCTCATCTAGTGTCATTTTACTCATGATTTTCTCCTCATTTGTATGAACCCCTATTGTATGCAAGGGACCCGCAATGTCAACCTTTATTCTTACCTTTTCTGACACGTAAAACAGGGCGTTTTTAGCACGTCCCATTCGCATGTGTCCCGTTGCCGGGTGCTGTTATTATCCGAGGGAAAAAAGACACTGAGTCTAGTTTTGTGACGTTGTGACGGTAAAACTGGCCCTTATTCTCTATATAATTTCATACTTAAAGTGAATTCTAGAATAGGCCATTTCTCGCACCATTAAATATAATAAAAAGGTCACAAGGTCACAGAGTAATGAAATCAATAAGTTATAGTTACACACAAAGGTCACACAAAGGTCACTGTGACCTATTCCCCGTTGGGACACACCCAACCCAGACACACCCAACCTGCAAATTGCCACACCCAACCGGGGCATATTGGCTTGTGACCAAAAAAAAGGTCACAAATACAAACTTGTGACCTTTTTCAAATGACTACCCTACCTGAACAATTATGCCTTTTTGCATGGTATCTGGGCCTGTATCGTGGGACAATCTTACGGTCCTCGACCCTCGACCCTCAACATCCATCATGCACAATACGTCGTGACTGGACGCACGTAATTTGGCTTGTTCTGACTTTGAAACCTGGTCATCCAGCCAGACTTTCACGAGTTTAGAAGGGCTCAATATCTGGACCACTTCACCGTAAACAGCATGGTAGCCTCGCAGCATTTTAGTGGGGGCCCAAGTGTCACGGGTAGCCTGCGAAAGCCCCTCTAGTGCGGATACCTGCCCCTCGAAGCCCGAGGTTGCTTTCACTGCTACCGCCACCATCTCTAAGGCGTAGCCTTCCAGGGTATCCGTCAGGCTGCCTAGGTGGTGTTCAATGCTGTTTGCCTCGTGGTACTCGTTCAATATCCCATCACAGTGGTTTGCGGATAGTATGCGCGCCTCCTGGACTGATTTCCCCATCATCCTCATGTCACCAACGAAAGCGTTAAGATAGTCAGCAGTCCAGGCAGACAGGGCTTTAAGGTACACGGTAGCTCCCAACTGTTTAAATAGCTCACGGTCCTCTATGCGGACGTTGAGCTGGGGTCTAAGGTAAGAGAAGCGCGAGACAAACTGACTTTCAACCCCTGTATCACCGGATACGCTGTCCATTGCAAAGGCAGAGGCGAATATTTTGCTGTACACCCGTGCTTTAAAGGAAAGTAAATGCTTGGGGGATCCGCTGATCTCACGATCCAGTTGTTTGATGTCCCCTGTCAGGTACCGGACTTCATCCACGAACATGACCCACTTTCTGATGAAATCATTCTCTGATTTCCCAATAGGGGAACCGCTGAATATCTTTTCTATCTCAACCACGCTCACCGTGGTGACCAGGTCCAGACCATCAGTCCCCAGGACACCATTTAATAGGAAGGTCTTGCCCCACGACGAAGTAGCGTGCAACCAGGAGTAGGCTTTACGTGCGTTGCCTGCAAACCGTGCTGCTGCTATTGAGCGGATAAACTCTCTGTACTGAGGGAAGTGCTCTAGGTAATCAGCTAGCACGCGCTCAACCAGGTCCGCAGTGGGTCTAGGGCTCACGGCGAAAGGTTTGTGCGCCAGCAGCACGTCAGCACCATCAGGCGTCAATTTAATAGAGGGGACATCCGAGAATATATCAACATCAAAGCTTACTGCGTTCCGTTGTCGGAATATTTTCACAGCGAGCAGAAAAGTGTGGAATATCTGTTTATGTGTTTTGGCCACGTCACCCGCTGTCAGGGCAGCGCCTGAACGTGCTATCCGTTGACCTGAAGTAACATAAGTCATTAGCTCGGACTGACTGATCACGGTGCCGTGTATGGTTTCAATGAACCCCACCACCGTTTGAGGATCCGCTGCGACAAAGTCACCATCCGGGTTAAACATGAAGGTGGCTTTCTTCACCGGGGAGTAGAACATCTCGGCCCAGGCTTTAACCAGGGGCTGGGTATCTAGTTTGCCTAGAGTAGCCCCCAGGTCGCAGTTAAAGAAGTCGTTTAGTATTCCTCGGATCGAATCGATAGCTGTAGCCAGCGGGGCGTCTATAACGTTTTCGGCCTCAGCTACGAACGTTACCCCACCGATATCGATAGGGGGAGCGGATCCGACGCCCTGGTAGCCTGCGAAGGCTAGCGCGCTGTCAGGAGCGGAGAATTCAGAAGGAACAGCGGCATAGTGAGCGACCGCGTCCACCCACCCCGGCTGCTCTGCGCACCAGGACATTAGAGGTTTGCGCCCGTTAATGATCTCGTTGTGTCCGTGTCTGCAGTCCAGGTTGGCGTTCCCGTCGGCAAAGCACTGGATCGTGGTGCCGCTGGTGTCCTGCGGGTTGGTGTGCCCGTGCACAGGGTCATCAATCCAAGGGCAAACAATGTCGTAACATCCAGCCCCTTTGTCGCTTAAGACGTCCACAACCTGCAGCACTGGGTGCTCCCGGTCTGGTGTGCCCTGGTTAACGCTGGACTGTCGTCTAATCACGTTGATATCAATACCCAGGGGAGCGGCGATCTCTTCAAGGGTGACTTCGACCTCTTCATTCAGCTCCAGCAGCTGGCATTTTGCCCCGTTAGGCTGCCATGGAAAGACGTTGCGTGCTTTGGTGTTGTGCCCTGAAGGCAGACGCACCAGGCGCGTGACGTTCTTTAAGCCCGGATCTTTGCCGCTGGGGCACAAGTCAGAAGCTACCAGTCCATCCTGTAAGTTTTCGACCTGGTCTACACTATATAAAGCCCAGTCAGCTTGTTTGATCCGGTAGAACCATTGGTGACTGCCTGGGGAGGTCTCAAGTATTGCGGTGGGGCGGGGTAGGAGAGCCACGATCAGCGGGTCTAGTTTCTCAACCACGTCATCTAGTGCGATCACGCAGGTCTTTCGGTGCAGGTTTCTGCGTCTTTGTACTTTAGGTTGGCCCGTGGCGTCATCCACCCCCGGATTGAATAAACTTATGCAAAAGAATCGGTTGGTATAGGGCTCAAAGGCCCGGTGGTCCTGCCACAGATGGGTATACCAGCACAACCCCCGACGGTCCTGGGGGATGTTCTGCGGGTCCTCCGGGAAGCTGCACACCTGCGCCTGGCCTATGTCGGCCCCGAATAGTGCTTGTAAAAAGGTGTAATCGCTGTTATCATCGCTTTCAATCATTCTAATACCTATATATTGTGTTTGGTTATCGTTCCACGTACCCTATGTTGTGTTCTTAGATGATTAAGTCATATATCTCCTTGGTTGGCTGATTTGTGATGTGTTTGTTCTACTGTTAGACTTCATAATAATCCCTATGTTTGGTTGAAAGAAAGAAAAACCCTGCTCCCTGAAAAGGTGGCGGGGTTTTTTTTGCCTGGCGTTTATTATAGCATCTCTTTTCTGAATAACAACCCTGGCAATTTCAGGAGCGCCGGGGATTGATATTACTCTTATATATCGGCCTGGTCAATTGCATCTAATTTCAGAAACTCCTTGCATTATTATTCACAAGGGGGTAAACTGACCCCAAGTTAAGAAATTAACTTACTACTGCAAAGCACCGCACCGCAGGGCAGGGCATGGCAAAGCAAAGCAGCGCAGTGCAAAGCAGAGCAGAGCGTTAACAGTCTTCCATGAGGGCTGTTAGCGATCCTCTCTAGGATCAATGGCATAGCATCGCAAAGCAGGGCAGAGCAATGCAGGGCATGGCAAAGCAGAGCAGCGCAGCGCAAAGCAGAGATGAGCGTTAACAGTCTTCCATGAGGGCTGTTAGCGATCCTCTCTAGGATCAATGGCATAGCATCGCAAAGCAGGGCAGAGCAATGCAGAGCAAAGCAGAGCAGAGAAGTGAACTCCTTTCGGATATTCCGGGGGGTTTTATTGATTAATTATATAGGACACTATTACCATGGCTATTCAACATTTAAACGCAAAATTCGCAGGGACTCGTCCCCTTCTGATCAACAACCCGCAAATGGCTGATCCGCTGAATGAGTACAAAAAAGCTCACGCAGCATTAACAAAAAAAGGAGTAAGACGCACGGAGGAAGACTACGCAGAAATTGGGCGCATAGAAATTAAAGCCAAACTATATTTTGACGATACGCACGGGGTATACATCCCGGAACGTTGGGTAACTGCGGCCCTCTGCCAGGTGTCTTTCACCACTATAAAAGTGGCTAAAGCTAAGATCCGGTCTAGTGTATTTTTAGCCCAGGACAAAGTGCCATTAAATTACCGCAACAAGGATAGAGTAAAAACTGTTGCAGATATCGTGGGAAATCCTGAGTTTCAACACAAAATGCTGCTACCCCAAAATGGGGTCCGGGTGCCAAAACATTGTCCGATCTTCCACGATTGGTCCTTTGCTTTTGATCTTGATTACGATGATACTGTAGTGGACTTTGACGACGTTAAAGTCCTACTTCACCAGGCAGCTAACTATGGAGGCTTTGGTGATTTCAGACCTACCTTTGGCCGCTGTACTGTGGAGGTGACCCGTGACTAAGTACTCGGCTGCTGTAGGTCGGGATTTCATGGAGGCTTTGGACTGTCTAGACCTCCTGGAATATGGATCCGTAATCCCAGGTAATAAAGTGAAGGAACTCCTGGGACTTGAGGTTCCTTACCGAGCCACCCAGGCAGAATTTAAAACCTTAACCTTATTCGAGTTCAAAGCTATTGACTATGTTAGGAACGCGATACTATCCGGTGGGAAATACCTGGCTTCCGCCGGTGTGGACGGATACCGGATCCTGCTTCCCAGCGAGAATGGGGCGCAGTGTGACCGATACACTCAATCGGCAATAGGGAAACTTAATAGAGCGCTTAAGCTATCCAGGGGAACACCCCCGGGTGATTTTGTCCCACCCGATAAGCAGGCGCAGCGTGCTGAACTCCATCTAAACAGCCTGACTAAGAAACGGCATTAAACCCCACGCATGAAAAAACCCCGTAGAGGCTGACAACTTCTACGGGGTTTTTTAATACACTGATTTTAACTGTTGCACACAATATGTTGAGGAAACAAAATATTGAGGGTCCCATTCTACCAGGTACAAAAGCCTATTCAAGTTTATTTCAATTAGTTTGCAGAAAAAGGTTGCTTCTTTCGGAAAGTAGGCGTAAACTGAGCACAACTTAGAAATTCTTACCAACAACACTGGGGTCTAACATGTTTCATACAATATTTATAACCTTCGTAATTATCTATATTATCTGGATTTTTGGAGCTAAGCTATCCCTAATAATTGCCTTTAAACTCGCCGCCATAGCAGCCTCCCTGATACTTGGGATCATAGCCCTATCCGGGGGAGACCTTCCCTCTTGGTACTTGTTCGTGAGTGTATGTCTTATCTTCTGCCCAGTAACTGCAGAAGGCTGGAACGAATCTCTAAACGACGACTAATCAACCTCTTACTTTTTCGGAGAATAACATGTCACACTTAATCTACCCAAGCAGCACTAACACTGAGTACACACGCCCACAACTAGCAACTGTGATCACTCCACCACCACTAGGCGCCTTCCACGCTCCTTACTCTTTTACTGACTTCGTGGATACTATCCACAACGGTCTAGAGCAGCAAAATATTGAAGTGATCGGCGAGGAATACGTTACTTCTCACGAGAATAATCGCCTATTCGGTGCCTTAGAGTTAATTATCCCATCAATAGAGGGTGAATACCTTCCCGCAGGAGAAACTGGAGATCACCGGATCGTGTTAGGTCTTCGTGGATCTCACGACCAAAGCATCACCCGTGGCCTTGCAATCGGCTCCCAGGTCCTCGTGTGTAGCAACCTGTGCTTCTCTGGTAACTTAGGAGGCCTGCAGACTAAACAGACCACTAACATTGGTGCACGCTTACCTGGCCTGGTACACGATGCACTAGCATTGATCCCAGGGGAAGCAGCGAAAAACCAGATACGGTTTGATCGTTACAAAAACAACCAACTGGAGCAGTATCAAGGCGATGCTATCCTGGTTGAATTACTACGACGTGGTGGACTATCCGCACCACAGCTGGCTAAAGCGGTTCGGGAATGGGACAACCCTTCCCACGACGAGCACAGCGAATTCGGATTTTCTACATGGCGCCTGTTCAACGCCTGCACGGAGTCAGTCAAACCATCAGGCGCCCAATCGAACCCACTGCTAGTGGAACAGAAAACCGGTATCATTTGTGATTACCTGGATAACTCGGTTTCACTACACTAAACGATCCGGCCAGGGACGGCCACCTATTGAGGAACAATCATGAAAGACTATCTAAAATTAGCAGCAATCGTATCAATATTCTTACTCGGATCAGCGTCTGATACCTTTGCCAATCCGTACGGGCACAACCAGCAGCAGCAATTTCAGCGTGATGTACAGCGCAACCGGGACCTTAACTATCGCCACCGAGAAAGCTACCAGCGCATGGTGGATCGGGACCAGGCAGAGTTAAGGCACCAGCAACAGGTACAGCAACAGGATGAGATGATCCAGCTGCAGCGACAGCAGAACCGCATCCTGGAGCAGCAACACTATGGCTATGGGGGATACTAATGACCAACGATGCTAAAGTATACAACCGCGCAGGAAAAGCCCTGGCCGTTATCCACTGCATGAGCGCCTTAGGCCCTAACCTGAGAATAGGTCAGCTCAGAGAATACCTGGACGGTAATGGGTTCGCATCCGGGAAAACAGGATCGGCGGGAAACTTGTACGCTGTCCTGCAGCTCCTGGAAAAAGTCAAAGTGGTGGAACGGGAGAGAATATATCTACCCGTCACCAACCCCGCCCGGAAAACATTGCCCCGGGTGTACTTATACAACTTGACCGCCCTGGGCCACAAATGCACCTTCCAGAATGAACACCACTTACGCGAGATAATGTCCGAGGCAGGGATCCGGAAAGTGCACAAAGAGGTGCTGGTACCCATCCCGCGCGCCGAGCCAAAGTGCCGCAACAGAACGCTGATGTTTGAGTTTATACGCACCCATCCGGATAGGGGCGCGCGCGATGGGTATCTTAGAGGGGAGCAGTCCCGAGGCAGAAAATATGGACCCATTGAAGCCCGGTTCCGGGGCCACCACACGTACGACCGCTTCAAAGGGTGCTACATAGACTGAGGCGGATTTTTAAGAAGAATTCATAAAAGGGGGTTGACGTGCCCCCTCCTGGTGGTATAATGAACCACCGTCAATTTTTAGGGGAGAATAAAATGCCTAAAACCAATAAACCCGTCAAAGTGAAACACAGTTTTGGGATAGAACAAACTGACTTAGACGAGTTCACCCGTAGGGCTGAAGAGCTAGACACCAACCCGTCAGCACTAGCACGCTTATTAATTCGAGCGTTCAATGCTGGCTTAATTAAACTACCTCGTAATGAGGCAATAGATCGGAGTTACCAATAATGAGTATTGAAACTGAAGTAAAGAAATTAACCACAGCCATTAACCGGATCGCAGATTATTGTGAGGCTAATGGGCTACCATCAGGCGTCCAGTGTGACGGGGTTGAAGGTCAGCCTGTACCCATCCCTGCGACAGTGATAGAGCAGCAACCGGTACAGCAACTAGCACCACAGCAGCCCGTACAGCAGGTCCCGCAGCAACAACCTGTTGTTCCTACTCAACAGGTACAACAGGCTATACCAGTTCAACCTGCGGGTTTAGACGATAACTCAATAAACCAGATCCTGGTAGCTGAAGCGGCCCGCCTGGGTGAAACTGGCGCACAAAAAATCATTGCACTGCTGCAGCAGTTCGGGGCAACTCGTGTTGCTGACGTTCCTCCCGCAAACCGCCCTCAGTTAATCGCTGCGGTTCAAGGCCTAGTCTAATGGTCATCACGGAGAAAGTGCCTCACCAACAAAACGGCCCTTCCTCCCTTCATCGTCGCGCTGCCTGTCACGGCAGCCGGTGGGCCGAGTTCGGACTCCCTGAAGTGGAGTCCGAGCACAGCCGGGAAGGGACGGAAGCCCATGAACTTCTGGAGCGTATACTGGGCGGGGGCAATCCGACAGGATACGAAGACCGCGAAATGCTGACTGCGGTGATGGATACCGTCCGCTGGGTTCAAGGGTGGAGAGATCAGGGATACTCGGTAAGGTTTGAGTTTCCCGTGGATCCTAGCGAACTCTTGGGACCTGATACCGCGGGGACAGCAGACATTATCATGGTAAAAGGTGATCATATCATCGTGGCCGATTTTAAATACGGACACCATGAAGTTTTACCCCAAGATAACCCTCAGCTCTTGGCGTATGCTGCAGGCGCAGCATGTGATAAAGCGATTCATAACGGTGCGGATCCCTGGTTTACTCTGGTCATTATTCAGCCCCGGCTATATCGTGGCGCCACAGTAAAAAGCACGGAGTACACGTACAACGGCATCCAGCCTCTATGGGACGGTATCCGGATAGACCTGGCTTTATGCACGGATAGTGCGGGACGTACTCCTTCAGCAGATGCATGTCACTATTGTAAAGCTAAACTGAGCTGTCATGAACGGGTAAGTGTTACCCAGGACAGCATAGGAGAGCTAGTGGCCCTGTCCGATGAACCCTTAACAGAGGAACTCGCAATGATCCAGCAACACAACGGCCTGGAGGGAATGACCCCCGCAACTATAGCTTCTTTCTTGGATTTGAAACCTCTGATTGATGCCTTGTTTGGGGACATCCAAGACCTGGCTTTCGATCAGGCTCGTGCAGGGATTACAGTCCCAGGGTATAAAATTATCAAAGGTCCTGGGCGCAGAAAATGGGCGCTAACAGAGGAGGAACTAGCCCGGAAATTCAAATCATTAAAGATCCCTAAAGTAGAATATCTAGTCACAAAAATGGGCTCACCGGCTCAGGTTGAAAAACTAGAATGTGTAAAAGCGATGTCAGAAAGCAAACGCAATAATATCAAAACTTTCTATACAAAAACCCTGGGCAAAGACGTCCTGGTAACGGAATCTACTTCTGGGGATCCTGTTATATTTAACTCAAGTGAAGCCTTCGCCGCTGCAGAATCTGGACCATCGGATCCGACAGTGGAAGCAACACCACCACCTATATCATTTTTATAAGGAACTATCATGGCTGAACCATTCGTAACACCCGAAGGAAGATTATTGTGGACTAAAGGCCTCTGGAAAGCCTCAAGTTACAAAAACGATCCGACAAACCCCAGCAAATTTCGCTGCAGCATCGTGCTAAACATTAACGATCCAGCGATACCGGCAATCATTGCAGAATACAACGCCACTGTTGCCGCTGGCCTAGAAATCCCACCCCAACAGCCAGGAGCTATTACCCAGTTGGGCAGAAGTCAAACACCTTGCTTGGATTATGGCGCGGTGATTCATCCCGGTGATGCATTTTACCAGGACAAAATTGTACTTAACCTGTCCCGGTCCGACGAAGACGGAGCCCCTGGTGTGATGCTGGATGCTGCAACTCCCGTAGTGGACAAAGGCCAGATTTATGATGGGGTCGTTGCCCGCGCTCATTGCCGCTTCTACTCTTACAAAGGAGGATCCGGGGGAATGAATTGCGAACTCTACGCAGTAATGAAAACAGGGGACGCTGACCGCTTAGGGCAGGCAGCACCTGACTCCAGCGCAGCGTTTGCTGGTGTACCTGGTGTTGGTCCTGGTGGAGGTGCCCCACTGCCTCAAGGGACCCCGGCGCCTGCAAACTTTGGCATCCCAGGGCAGCAGCAGCAACCACAGCAGATTTCTACACCGTACCCGCCACAGCAGCCTATACCGCAGCCACAGTTCGCTGTCCCACAGCAACCGGTAGGTGTACCGGCGGCCCCTGTGGGAGTTCCTGACGTAGTGCCATTCACACAGCCCGTGGGAGCGCAGTTTGTGCAACCGCA
>Ga0164313_10000217_pt1 | contig 42940 bp, 41 predicted proteins | sample GuaBasSedimGuay4_FD_113735 | JGI IMG/M metagenome (GOLD analysis project Ga0164313, IMG submission 113735) | Subseafloor sediment microbial communities from Guaymas Basin, Gulf of California, Mexico - Guay4, Core 4569-4, 0-3 cm | ecosystem: Environmental > Aquatic > Marine > Hydrothermal vents...
ATGTAAAGTATTAGATTTTGTTAGTGTTGTAAAAGTATTAGCAACAGAATATGAAGGATTGATAGTTATAGAATCTAACTCATATGGAAATCAAGTTGTAGAACAAATGAATAATAGTGAATACGCTACACAAGTATATAAAGAAAAACGAGGAAAAGAAATGTTATTTCCTGGTTTATCTAATAATAGTAAAACTAGACCATTAATGATTGATGCTTTATATTCTTATGTTTCAGAATACCCACATATGTTAAAATCAGAAAGATTAGCATTGGAACTAACTGGATTAGTTACTAAAACAAATGGTAGAGTAGAAGCTGATACAGGAGCACATGATGATTTAGCATTGGCTGCATCTTGTGCATATTATGTTAGAAAATATGATCCACCTTTAATGATAAATACAAAAGAACATGCATCTATATTAAATGATATGTCTAATATTATAAATAGTAACACTCAAATTAGACAAGAATTTACTAGTGCTAGTATAATCAAACATGCTAAAGAAAATATTAGTGAGATGGGCGGTTTTCAAGATATTTTAAAAATGTATGAAAAGCAATAAGGAGTTATATAAATGTCTCAAGTAAATGAAATTTTTGCAGCACCTAGAGGTAATCTAAAATTAGTTGCTAACTTTGGTGGTGTTAAAATTTATACTTCTGAAACTTTAGTAAAACAATTTATTAAAGCAATGAATAAAAATTCAAGAACAGCTCCTATTGCTCCTATATTATTAAAATTAATTTCACAACATGAATTTATGCCATGTTATTTAACCGATAAAATATTTAAATCAATATTAAAAAAACAACCACCAGAGTTTAAAGGTTATGTAGGAATGACTATGGGTAAATATATATTTGTATTTGTTGATAATGATACTAATATATTTGGTTTTGCTTCTAATGAACAATTAGCTATTACTACACTACATGAGTTAATTCATAAAAGTTCAGGAAAATTCCCTCGTCAATTCTATCAAACTTTTAAAGATGAACTTACAACATTTTATAAAAATTATTGGACTACTATTTTTAATTTACAAGAAGATAAAATAAATATAAAGGATATACACACCCTCATTCAATTCATATATTTTAATACAGAATCAGAAAAACGCAATAATAATTCTTTATCTCAATATCATAAACTTCTATTAAATTTATGTCTTAATACAACTACACTAAGTAATAAACAAATACAAAAATTAATAAATGAGTATATTATATTAATTAAAATAGTTTGGAAAGGATTGGCTTCTCAAAATCCTATATTAATTGAAAAAATAGTAGAAGCTAAAAAACACTTAATTACTCCATTATATCATTCATATAAAAAATCTTTTGGATTGAATGTTAGACATATACAAGAATTATGTTATCAGGAATTATATGCTCCTTCGGAAGTGATTTCTTTACCAGCATTAATTAAACAACCCAACCCCAAAGTATATAACTTAATTAAAAAATTATAATCGGAGAAAATAAATGCCAGATGATAAAAATGACAATCTAAATGATATGGCTAAATCTTCAGATAGTCTAAGGGCAAGAAAGATTAATAGTTTACATCGGTCTGTTGAAGATATAGTGCATCAACAAAACAGACGTAGAATACAAACTGATAATCAAATAAAAGAAGCTGGATTATCCTCCGAAACAGAAAAAAATTATGATAGTATATTAAAAAGTTTGGGTCGTACTATAAGTAACTTAGCAACTGGTGTTAAAACTATTACAACTGAAACAGGAAAAGCAACAACAGATGCTATTGGACAATATGGTCGAGCAGTTGGTGAAGATATAAGTATTAATAAAACTAATACTGTAGCTATGGCTCTTTCTAAATCAACTCCATTATTTGGTTACTTCGCTGCTAAATTTATGGAAACAGATGTATTTAAAGATGCAACTACTAGAATAAAAAATAATATTGGTTCTGCATTATCTGAAGGAATGTCTAAAGCTGGAAGTGGTATATCAAGTATATTTCATAAAGGAAAACAATTTTCAGATGAACATCAACCAGCAACATCATCCGACTTAGAAAAATTACGAGCTTCAATTGATCAATCTCCTCCCAAATTACAGACAGGAGGATATGTAAGACAAGGTGGTTTAGCAGAATTACATGCAGCAGAAGTAGTAACTCCAATAGATAAACTATTAAAACAAATTGATGAAGCAAAAAGCGCTGATATTTCTAGAAAGTTAAATTCTACATTAGAAATTATGTCAGATAATGTAGGTGGATTAGAGGATGTTATACTCCATCAACAAAAACAACAACAAAGTGTTTTACAAACTTTTGTTACTGAATTTAAAAAAAATAAAGAATCTGAAGAATCTGGAACAGAACAATTATTAAATTCTATTAATGAACTAAAAGCAGGATTAATAGGTTCAGCTGATAGAACAAGAGTAGCTTGGCAACAAACTTTATTAGATCATCCAACATTTCGTAATCTTAAAATGGCTTATGAAATATTATCGAGTGCAATGCTTAGTCCTATTAAATATTTATTTGGTATAAGAGGTGGTTATGCTGGTGATGTTAATAGAGCTATGTCATCTTCTAATATGTTTTTGAAACAAGCTAATTTGTTAGCATTAATTTACACCACAATGATGCCAAAGTTGGATAATATATCTCAATACACTAAAGCTGCAGCCGAAGGTATAACAGGTGAAAAAATAGTACCTGGTAATATTAATAAGACCTATACTATGTTTGAAAAAATTAGAGCAAAATTAACTTCTCGTACTTTACCAGGACAAGAAGAAACATCTTGGATGCATCGGTTCGCTAAACAATTTGGTTTAGATGAAGATGTAATGAAAGAAGCTGGTATAGGTGGATTAAAAGATTTTCTTAGACCACAAGATATTATGGGTAAGATGGGAGCTTCTCGTGAAAATATAAAAAGTAAATTTATGGAAGATGAAGAATGGGATACTCTTCGTTCATTTATAGGTAAATTTTCTAAAAGAATGCGAGAAACAGAAGGTTATGCTGCAGGAAAAAGTAGAGACAAAAAAAGATGGGATCAACAAGAAAAACAAGAGAGTTTTTTTACAAGTGTTAAAGAATACTTAAGAAAATTGACTAAAATGAAATCTGATCAAGAAGAAAGAGAAGGACCTCATTCACCAAGTATGGCTGAAAACATAGCTAGTACTACTAGAATGACAGATGATCATTTTAAAGAAAATATGCAGAACGAAAAAGAGAAAAAAGGTATATTTCAAAAAATAAAAGAAAGTAGTTTTATGCAGTTAGATTTTATGAATAAATTAACCGCCCAAGTTAAAAAATTAAGATCTTGGTTTTGGGATGCATTATTATTTGCTGGTGGATTTATTAAAAATATTTTCTTTAGTGGTTTAGGATCTCTGAAAAATTGGATCAAAGCTGGTTTGGGAGCTATTGGTTTAGGTGGTCTTGTTAAAAATTTAAAAGGATTTCTTGGTAAAGGTGGATCAAAACTTAAAGGTTTATTTGGTTTGGGTGCATCCGCTAATCCTTATGCTGCTGCAGTAGAAGGAGCAACAGCAAAAAAAGGAATTTTAGGTGTTGCAGGTAGAATGGGTGCTAAAGTAGCTGGTATTGGAGCTGGTGGTATTATGGGCGTAGGTATGGGTCTATGGGATATGGCTCGTGCTATTATTAGTGGAGATGAAGTTGGGTTCGTTGGTAATTTTATAACACGTGGATTAGCTGGTTTTCTTGGGGGTAGAGATTCTGGTCTTAGTGGTGCTATTAGTGGTGCTATGAAAGGTGGAGGGTTAGGATTTGCAGCAGGAGCGGTTACTGGACCAGGTGCTTTCATAAGTGGAGCATTAGGTGCTGCTGCAGGTGGTATACTTGGTTTTGTTGGTGGAGCAAACTTATCAAAAGCTATAAATAAAACAATGGAAGGTATAAGTAACATAACAAGTGCTATTTGGAAAATGATTAAATTTCCTTTTCAACTTATTAGAGAAGGATTACAATCTTTCGGAATTTTATTAAAATATCAATGGAATAAAGCGACTGCAAGTTTTAGAGATTGGTGGGAAAAAGATGGTATTATACAAAAAGGTCTGCATTGGATTACTGATAAAATATCTTTTATTCTTGGTTATATTAAAAAACCATTTGTTGGCGCTGCTAATATGATTAAATCTTTAATAGATGGTTTTAGTTTAAGAAAAGGATTTATAAATAATCTTAAAGCTTTTGGTAATGCTCTATTAAACTTCCCAAAATATTTATTACAAGATACATATGAAAAATTATCAAAAATTCCTGTTATAGGAAAATATATTAAAAAATCAATGGATGCTTTAGGTGGTTTTGTTAAAGATGTCCAAACAGGTGAATTATCAGATAAATTAGGAGAATCTTTAGGACAAGAAACTAATATGTCTCGTAAAGCTCAAAAAATAAGAGATGAAAAAACAGCTCAATTAAGTAAACAATATACTCCTACTGGTACAGGAAGAATGTCACAAGAAGGTACTTATGGTAATTATAATATCAATTACCGTACTCGTGGAAAAGAAATGTATATGACCAAAGCAGATAAAAGAAAAAAAATACTTGTTCTAAATAATGAAATAATGGGAGCTCGACGAGATATATATAAATATCGTGACAAAGATGCCTTTTTCAAAAGTGATAGGGAAGAAAAAAGACTCAATGCACACTTAAATCAACTTTATCGTGACAAAGAAAAATATTCAAATACAAAACTTTTAAATGAAAAAGCACAAAAACAATTTCGTATTGATGATATAAAAAATAGATCAATAGAAAAACAATTAAATAGAATAAAAAATATACCTAAATATAGTTCTTATGTACCAGAAGATATTAAAAAACAATTAAATCAAAAACCAGTTAAAGATGCAACAAATTTTGAAAATCGAACTGGTGGAATTTTAGTTAGAGATAATGTTGAGAAAACTGTTGATTTAAAATTAGAAAAACAACGAAATGAAGATCTTAAAAAAGAATTAGAAAATATTAAAGAAGGTACAAATGGAGTAACACAAGCAATGTTACAAAACCATAATACATCCGTAAATTCTTCCAATACTCAAACAAGTAATGTCGTAAACAACAATGGCGGTGGTGGACAACAAAAACTACCTTTCTCTGGAGCAAATATGATAGCTCATGAAATTGTTAGTTGTCACATAGATTAAGGAGACAAAATATATGAATATAGATCCTATTGGTGGTGCATTTGGGTTACCACCATCTAGTTATGTAAGCGATAGCATGATTGAAAATAGTATGCCAATTTTTGAAGTTATGCCATGTATCCCACAATTCAATAGTGGATTAAATTTATTTAAAGTTGTAAGAGCAGGAAAAGAATATCAAGACATATTATCTAATCATGGGTTTGATACTCAAGTACCATTAAAATTTGCTTTTATGGCTGATAATTTTCCAACTGATTCTTTTGTAAATGATTATGGAGAAACTTTTCTACAAAAATTTACAGATGTGGCTTCTCAGGGTATGAGTCAAATTGCTCAAATGATGGGAGCACAAAAAGCTACAGATGCAGGAAAAGAAATTGGTCAAGCTATGCAAGCAACTGGAAAAGAAATGACAGGAGTTATGGGTGATATTTTATCAGGTATTGGTAGTGGAGTATCAGGTGTTTCTACGGGAATAGAACAAGCTGCAAATAGTAAAGCTGTGAGAGATCTAATTGGCGGTGGTGGAGAAGTAGTAAATAAAATGTTGGCAGGACATCGAGTTGATTTCCCTCAAGTTTGGAGAAATAGTAGTTATACTCCATCTTATACAGCAACTGTTCGACTTTATAATCCTAATCCTGCAAATCCAGCTTCCACTAAAAAATATATTATTGGACCTTTAGCTGCTTTATTATGTTTATCTTTACCACATTCAGATGATGGAAGTACATACAATTGGCCATTTTTTCATAAAATTAAATCAAAAGGAATTTATAATTTAGATCCTGCTGTTATTACTAATATCACAGTAGTTAAAGGTGGAGATCAACAACAAATTGCCTTTAATCAAAACCTAAGTATGGTTGATGTAAGAGTAGATTTTACAAGTTTATATAACAGTTTAATTGTCGAAGAAAAAGGAGCAATCTCAACTAACAGACCTACCTTAAGAACATATTTAGATGCTCTATCTAAACAAGGTACTGTCCATTCTAGAAATGTAATGAATCAACAGGCGAGTAGTTTAGCTGGGAGAGGAACTATTCAACAAATTAAAAATAAACAATTAACTAAATTAGAAAGAAATTTGATTGTAAAAAATGAAATGGCTCGAAAAAGAAACGGACCAGGAATTATAGTAACAGAACCTGATAATCGTACAAATCCTATAGATAAATTAATACAAACCAAATTAGAGGAATTAGGTATAGGTTTTACTTAGAACAAATTGTATTTTTTAATATCATAGTTATATAAAAAGCTAAAAATAAATTAATTAAATATTGAGTTTGATTAGTTAATTTATCATATTGTTTTTTATAATTAAATTCTTTAATAAGTTTTAATATTAAAATATTAATTTGTTGTTTGAGGTATATCTTATCTGTAGTTCTTCTTATAGACATTTTTTTACGAACATAAGTATAATAATCTTTCCCACAAATCTCTTTTACAGATTTAATATCTCTAAGGAATAGCTTATAGATAATTAGAATATTATCTGAAAATTTTATATTATTCAATTTAGTTGTTAATTGGGTAGCAATAGATGTTTTTATTTTAGTTAATTTTCTTGCTTCAATTTGAGCTTTTCTATCAACTAATCTATATACCACTATTTTTTTAGTTAATTCTTCAGCTAATTTATTTGTTTTAGTAGTTGTCAATTGTTTATAAGTATCTTCTGGATTATCAGATTCAGTATCACTTCTAAATCCTGTTCCTTGTTCTTCTGCTCTATAATAAGCTTCTGCAAAACTTTTTCTACTTTGTGATATACGAGTACGACTATCTTGCATAAAACGAGATATATCATCTAAATTATTTTCTAACAATCCTTTAGTCCATAGACGCATCATATCTCTTGATATATGTTGTAAAGCATTTGCAATAGTTTTTTCTCTTACAAATAAATGAGTTTTAGCTATATTCTCTAATGCATATTTAAATACATCAGGATTACAATATTTTGGAAAAGACCCTCTCATAAGATTTGCATAATAACGAATCATATAAAAAGACATTAAATATTTATATACAATATTATTTCTTTTCTTTAAAAAGTATTGCATTAAGAAAATATAAAAATTAGCAATAGGTTCTCGATGTATTAAAAAAGCAGCTTCCTTACGCCCTTTCCATCTTCTTTTGGTAAAAGCTCTAACATCCGATTCGGTTAAACCAGTCATTCTTAACATTTCATAATAATGTTTTTTAACTACAGGAAAATGACATGGTTCTGCAATAGCACTTATATTACGGGCAACAATACGAACTATATAAGATCTAAAAGTTGAATCATTTATTTTAACTTTATTTAATAATTCTTGCATTAATTATCCTACCCTTACCGTAATACTATCTTCTATAAAGTAAATATACTCAGGACCATATTCTAATAATTGTTCTTCCGTTAAATCTTTTAAATCAAAATTAAAAAAGATACTAGTTTCTGGTTTTCTTAATCTACAATGACTAACACCTTCTATTTCTTGAACTACATCTATAATTTCTGATCTATATATTTCTATACCAGTACCAAATCGATCTTTAAATTCTTCAATAATAGTCTCTCGTACTAACGTTTGTAAGCTCGCTAAATTACCGCTAAAGGTTAAATCTCTAAAAACTTCTATTTCAATTTCTAAAGGAATAGAATAAACCGGTAAAGGAATCCAACCACCTGCTGAGTATATATAACGATTATCTAAATTAGTAACATATAATATAGTATCAGCAGAAGGTGTTTCATATATAAAAGTCATAGAAGTAGAATCTGTACAACGAATAATATTATCTTGATATTCATCATCTCTGGTATGAGGAGCATATATAAACCTATCTCCAGTATTACAAGTAACTGGTAATGTATTTACTATATCTACAACATCAGAGGAAGTCGATTGATTTAATAACATTGCTTGTAATAAACCATATGTATTTGTAAACTTAATATTTGAAAAGTCAGTTAACATTCTTCGATCAGTTAAATCAGAAGTACTTATTAAACTTTGCATTACCTGTAATTCAAATGCTTCTTGGTCAATACTATCATAATATTCTTTTTCAATAACGGGAACATCGTAAACTATCATACTCGTTCCATCTATAACAAGATTGGATCTCATAAACGTACTCAAGTCTGCTCTAAATGTAACCTTATTGGAATATAAACTAATTTCTGCTCCGCCAGGTTCTTTTATAACAAATTCAAATGTTTGTTCACCTATTGGCATATTAATATATGGATCAAACGTATATATAAAATATTGATTAGTAGAGTCATTAATCATATTCTTAACTGAACCACTGGATTTAATAGTCATTTCACATGAAGTTAAATCAGAATCTATTTCATCCGACTTATAATGTAGTTTAAAAATCCCATCATCACCGACTCTTTGGACTTCAAGTAGATCTGCATATATAGCATATGTTGAAACATAACTCGATTCTAAAGCTGGTATTAACTTAATAGAAGATACTACATATTCATATTCACCAACAGTATTATGTTGTTTTAATTCTATTTCAAAAAGAGAATAATAATCATTATCTCCAATAGTAACAATTTCATCTCGATATAATCGTTCTGTAGTAGTAGGAATAGTAATTTTTGCATTACGAGTAGGAACTAAATTTTCAATTTCTGTAGTACCAGCTCCATATAATAAAGCACTGAATAATTCAATTTCATTAACTTGTAAATCTGAACGTTTTAATATAGGTAGAGAATTTTGTGCAAAAGGCATATCTGGTACTATTACATTAATATCTTTATAATCACCATCAGAAACAAGGCGTTCTAAAGATTTAATAGAAGCAATCGAATTTCTTCTAATTTCTTCTAATGATTCTTCATCAACTCCTCCAAAAGCACTTGAATTATTAACAACCTCATAATTAACAATTTGAGTTGCTCCAGATAATGTACTTAAATAAATTCTTTCACCATCTTTTATTGAACCAGCAATAACATTACCACCACTTCCATTAGTAGTTAATATATCAACAAATACTGTTGAACCAGGATCTGGTTGTTCACCCATTAAACCATTCCCAAATGTTAAAAGTCTGCCAGAATCAGTTCTTTTAGAAACAAATCCTTTATCAGAAGCTGTCATTAAAAAGACTGAATCAAATTCAGTCCATGTAGTCTTAGTTGTACTACCAGGTTTCTGTATTTGAACTTGTATCTCTGCTACCTCACCAGTAATTGGTACTTCAAGAGTTACAAATTGAAATTCTCTTATATCAGAGTCTATTTGAAATTCTTGATTTTCTATTTGGGTTTGTTTTAAAGGAAGTACAAAACTAAAATCTTCGGTTGTAATATTTATAGGTAAATTATATCTTTTATTATCTTCTTGAACAACTATAGATGGGTTAGCATTATTAAGCACTTCTATTGTTGTATCATAATAAGTTACAAATTGAACTTCTCCACTAGCATTAAATTTAAAACCTTCGGAAATAACAAATTGTGTTATTGGATCTTCAAATCCAAAAGGAATAGTTATTAAAACATTAACGGTAGCTGGTGTAGCTTCTCTGGTATTATAACCAAGAAACGCGGATAAATTAAGAATTGATTCTGGTATTTGAGCTTTAGTTAAAAAGAATTCTCTATAAACAGAAAGTTGATAGAATAATAAATTTCCGGTAATTGTAGAAATAGTATCAATTATGAAACTTAAAAAAGATGACTTAGTAAGATCCACATTTTCCAATTCTAAATAACGTTTAACTTCTGCACTTATGGTTTCACGAATAGAATCTCTAGATAAATATATCTGTTCTGATAATATTGTATCTGTCATCTGTTGACTCCTTTATCTTTCAGGATAATAAAATCCTGTTCTTTGATCAAATAGTTTATGGTTTAAAGCATCCCCTAACAATGAACTTTTATATAATAATTTAGAAATAAATTGAGCATCCTCTAACCAATGTATTTGTTTATTATATTCTACAAAAGAATATGTATTAATAACTTGTTCATCCACTGCTTCTGTTGTAAGACTTTGAAACACTCTTAACTTTAATTTCCAAAATCTTTTATTTGTATTTGGATGAATTTCTATACCTGTTACTCGATATAATGGATAAGTATCATTAACATAACTTAAATAATCCTGTTCAAATTTTATAATATCATTTGGATATGGTATAAATCCATGTTTACAAGGAATAACAATTGAAGTTTCAGTATTTTTTTGATAACCCTCTTCACTTCCTTCAAATAAAGTTGTTATTTCATCTGGAAAATAAATAGGTAATAAAAGAATTTTATTTCTTCTTATACCAGATAATTCACCTGTTGGTTGATAAGCTCCACCCATGATTTGATCATCATCCCAAACAGTTTCTTCAAAATTCATATTATAATAAGTAGTTAAAAAACGAGGAGCATGTTCGGCATAATAATCATATAACAGTTCTTGATATTCATGAACATAATCATATATCCTGTTATAATTTTGTGGGGATGCCATTATTTAGTTTCTCTCTTTTTAATTTGTCTTATTTCTTTATCTAATTGAAATTTATATTTTAATCTTGCTTCTGTCTCTCTAGAAGACCAATCCATTAATAGATTATGAATTTTTTTCTTACATTTAACTGGATTTTTAGAATCTTTACATTTTGGTAATTCTTTCTTTAAAAATTTAATTGCTGATTGAGCTGATAAATAAGAACATTGATTTCTACATAATTTTTGAGAGTACTTTAATTGTTTAATACATTTACCAAGACATTTAATATTAATTTTTTTAACATAATAATTAACAACATCATTAAAAAAAGGAATCGGTACAACAAACAATCCAGCATAAAGTGCCCATCTTAATTTTTTTTCTCGTTCGGGATTAATTTTATGAGGTTTAACAATAGGATCATCTTCTGAAAGATTTTTTATTAATTGATAGATTTTTAAATGTTCTTGAAAGGTAATATTTTTTCGTAGATGTTGATTTTCTGCTATCAGATTTATAAATTGAGATTTGGGAAGTTGAAAACTTGCTTTTAAAGTTCTCATTCGAGCTTTCATAGCTTTGGTATTTGTTTTTCTTCTTTTAGCTTCTTCCCCTATTTTTGCTTTTGATAATTTAATTTTAAGCACTGAAACTCTTTTAGCCCATACAATATATTGTTTTTCTAATTTTTTTCGACACGATTCGGGTTTACTAACACTTGCACACCGACTCATCTCTGTACGAATCTGAGAAGCAACTTTTATTGCTGCTTGTAATTGACAACTATAATTACATATTTTTTTTTGGGTTGACAGTGGCCATTTTTCTTGACATTGTTTATGACAAGTATCTGTTAATTTTCTATAAGTAAATAAAATAAACATAGCTAATGGTGGAGCTGCAAGGGTGCCAGTAAAATTATCAGTTAGTTTTAAACTAGCTACAGCTGCAAAACCATATTTTAAGAATTTAGTAAATCGTCCTTCAAATGAGCGGATGTCTTCATTAAATATTGTTTGTATTACTTCAGGATAGGAAAGTTCAGATATAATCTGACAAAAATTAATATGTTCTTTAAAAGTTAATTTATTTTTAACTAACGGACTATTAAAAGCTATATTCAATAATTGTTTTTTACCAATATCTTGTAGAATAATTTTATCTTTTTGACTTATCATCATTAACCTCTAAGTTCCATCAACAGCTTCAAAAAATTTAAAATAACTAGTTTCATCAAGGATAACTTCAAGTTGTTGAGTATTTCCATCATAATTAACATCTATCGTTAATGAAAATCCTTTTTGATTTGTAAAAAAAACAACTGCTACATTTTTAATAATAGCACGATTATCATAACGCATTAAAGTATCTGTTACTTCTTCTATTACTAGTTCAAGAGTTTGTTCATCTGCAGGTTCGAATACTAACTTATATAAATCACTCCCATATTCAGGATCAAATTGATAACTTCTTCTGGGAGTGATTAGTATATTATTCCAAGAACTTAAAATTACTTCTAAATCTTCTATTCTTTTAAAATCACCAGTTACAGCAACCTTAGAGAGATAATCAGCTATCTTAGAATTCGATCCAGATACACTTTCATTAAATCGTTTTAAAAGATTAGCCATATTTTTTACTTTCCTCTAAGTATCGTTTTTGTTTATCTTCTTCCAGAGCTACTTTCCATTTAAGATAATTCAAAAATCTTTGAACTGGCATAAATGTCACATCTATATAAGATTGTTTACTTAAGTCCATACACGAGAATATGTTCTCAGCTAGATCGTCTTTAAATTTAACGACTTCATCAGGCTGAGAACAATGCGCGAAAAAAGCTTTCCACAAGGTCAATAGTATGAGTGTCTTGTTGTCCACAACTAACACAACTGCTTGCCATTTTAAGTTCAATCCCATAGTCACCAAAGGCATCTGCATAAGCTTTATAAATAGCTCGCTTATCTTTAGATGTCATCTGTAAATATGCATCCATTATATCAGCTCGATCATGATAAATAACTGGTTCTTTAGTTGATTCCCGAAGAACTGATATGCTTTCAATAATTAGAGTTTCAGTTATTAATTCTAATGTATTACCTGGTCGGTTCGATAATACTTTAATATTATTAATTTCATCAAAAAGAGTTGGTTGACGAACAATTACTGTAACTCCTTTTAATGCAGGTAATGGAACTTCCTTTCGATCTTTTAGAATATCACTATCTGATGGATAACCATTAAAATTAAAAGTACTTGATGCTTTAACAGTAACAGGATATTCTTTACCGCAACTATTACATTTAATTTGATAGTTTCTAATTTCTTCATATGAAATATGATATAAACCATATAGAAGAGCATCTCTATCTTTTAAAGTATTACCACGCAAAAAAGAATCAATATCTGTAATTTCATCTGGTTTGTTTACTATAGAATTAAACAGACAACTATTAAGATGTTCAGCAACCTTAGTTGGAGTTATCAAACTTCCTTTTAATTTTTCTTCTTCTTGTACATTTAAAGATCTTACAGTATAAGATTTATTAGTCTGAGGAGTTATAACCTCATATTCGGGGTATGGTATTTCAAATCCTTTAAACATTTTTCTCTTTTCCTTTCTTTTTTATTTATTCATACAATTGTTGTATTTTGCTCTATCATTAGGAAACTGTCTTTTACATTTAGATTTTTTATAAGCCTGTAACGCTTTATAACCCATATAAGAAGCTGTAGCACCAGCAGTTGTTGCGTAAGCGATATCAAGCTTTCTTTTTGTTTTTGGATCCATTTCTTTAATTAGCGACTTTTTTTTAAATCTACAAGTTCTTTAAGCCCTTGTAAAGCACCTTTTTTGATTTTACCTATTACTTCAAAATTTTCATTGAATCTTACATTGATAATTTTTCTTGCTTCTTTTGTAAGATCAGCATGAATATCACCATCTAAAGCAAGTAACCTTAATTGCTCCATATCTGCAGCTTCAATATAACTTAAAACTTGTTTTTTAGTAGCATTATCTATTTTCGTATTTTCATAAAAAATATAAGATAATCCAAGTCTTATTTTATTAATATCCATTTTTTAGACTCCTTTATCCATTTTAGTTTTAACCACCACTTTGTACTGCTCCATAATTTTTTACTTGATCTAACATAGTTTTAGAGAAATTATTAGCAAAACCCTGACATTTTTCAAAAACCCAAGGTTCACGCCAAGCATAATCTACATTAAATTCAATTTCTAAATCTACTCTACCTACAGTTTCAACATCACTGGTAAATAAATCTTGTGGATCTTTTCCTGGAAATATACCATCATAACAAGCATAATATTCTACTGTTCTTGCATCTGGTGCTGTAGTCCAATAATACATTAAACCTGCATAAGTTTTTTTAGTATACCCTTCTCCATCTTCTCCATCCAATAAATCAGTTGTACCAGTTCTATAATCACGAATTAATTTAACCCATCCATGCATAATATCAAGTAATGGTGTTTTATTAAATTCTAAAAATTTAACCGATACTGTATTACCATAATCAATATTACCAGGTACCGCCCATTTAACACCACCAAGACCTGTAAACTCAATTTTATTTAATGTCCCACCCGGAGGTGTAACTGATAAACATGAAGCAGCAAGTACATTTTGTATTTCATTATTAGCTGAAAGTCCCGATATACCAACTGATGTATATGTTGGTAAAGACGGAGGTAGTTTATCAAACCATATAAAATGATAACCACTAGTATAAGGATCAGCGACACCTACTGTAGTACCACCAAACTTTCTAGTAATTATATTCTGTCCTAATTCAGCAAAAGAATATTTCATACCCATTGTTTTAATCTCCTTAATTAAGAATTAACTATTCCTTTTTTATTTTGTTCTATTTTTTTAAGTATAACTAAGGCTATTTTAAATATTTATCACGTTTTTTAATAACATTTAAAACACTACTCCAATTACCCTTAATTATTTGAATTGCTCTATCATCAATATAAAATTGTGCAGCTAATTTTTCTGCAGTAATTTTATCAAAATATATATCATATTTTTTTAACCATTTAATAACATTTTTAATATTTTCTTTAAAATCACCACCCAATTCTTCTGAATTTGTTTTCGAAGCTCTAGCTGTAAAAATAACAATTTCATAATTTTTTCTTTTTAACCAATTAATAACTTCTTTTGCTCCATCAAACGGTTCGTCATACATAGACCCATCTTTATAACCTTGTGAATATTTATGTATAGTCCCGTCAAGATCAATCATTGCTCGTCTTGGTAGTGATGCTTCAGTAATTTCCGGATAAACAGTTCGAATTATATCTTTTTTCTTTTTTCTTTTAGATGAAGTGAATGAATCCATAGCAAAACCACCGACTGCTTCATTATCATCTTTTATAATTTTAGTCATTAAATTCTCCTATATAGTTTATTTTTTGTTCTATTTTATTATATATATTACTTAATGAAAATAACTTATTATTTAATTTTAAAGGAGACAATATGACTAGACATTTAGCAAGTAATAAAATGAAAAAAATTATCAATCCACCCTTTATTGATTTAAATTATCACTGTATAATAATTTGGGCACTTTTTATTTTAGATATATTTAGTTATAAATTTAATCAATCAATCATCCATCTATCTTATAACTATATAATTGGAGGTATATTTATTGGAGTATTATTTTTAGTTATAAAAGGATATAGAGCTAAATGGAATACATCTTTATTAATTAGTATGAATATTCAAATAATATGGTGTATATTTACTGAACAGTTAATTCTTGTAGGAGGATGGATTCTTATTGAATTAGGTATAGTAATTTTAATTGAAAATTATAATACCTTTAGTAAGAAAAGAATACGTAAAAGATAGGAGAAAGGGAATCATATAATAAGTTATATATGACTCCCTTTTTTTGTATTTATAAATTAAACAATAAAGAAGTTTAATTCAATTTGTTCTACAACACGTGTTGGATCTAAAGTTACATTTACATGAAACTTTTTAGTTTTTCTTTCATATTCAGTTGCACCTACATCTACTGAATAACTATGAAGACCACGTTTCCTTTTTATAACTTCTAAGAACTCTATTAATTGACCAGAAACTTGAGACCAAGTAATTTCATCATTTTGCTCAAATATAAAGTAACGACAAAATTCTTCAAATGCTCTTTTAATATATAGAACTAAACGAACTATATTTAAATCTTGAAGAGCACTAGCTCTTGCTTGAGAAGTTAATTGACCCCATACAACATACCCTGGATTAAACTTAACTATTGGATTTAATTGTTTAAGATATAATTGATCTCTTTGACCTAATCTTGGATTATATCTCAATTCTTTAATAGTATCAATAGCACCTCTATTAAAACCAGCTGCAGCAAACCAAAGTTCAGCTACATTATCATTTCTTGGTAATATATAAGACATATGATAAATTGGAGAGAACCAAGCATCCTGACCTGTAAATGGATCAAATATTTTATTATAAGATTCATACAGAGCAGTAAAATAGTTATTAAAAGTATTATCATTATTTCTAACAGATAACGCTAAATTAGCTGTAGGGTTATCACCATTATCCATAATAGCAACACAATCACGTCTAGTTTGTACTAATGTACTAATAGCCGTTTTAACATCTCGTGGGTAACCACAATCAAATACCATAGAAAAATAAATATTTTCAGTATCTAATACATCTTCATCTATAATACCATTATAAGCTTGATTTAATAAAGTAGTAGCTTCATTAATATTTAAAGAACCATCTAGATTTAATAAATCTCCATCACTACCTTTTCTAAAAGGAACAGGATCAGAAGAAATAAAAGCCTGTGTAACAGAACCATATGATTTTTTAATATGATATTCTATAATAGTAGTTGGATCAAAATCAGTTACATTACCATTACAAGATTGAGTGGTTAAAGCTCTATCATTAAATACTGTAACTTCTTCACCATCAGAACCTGCACTAGCACCACACCAACCCCAAATTTCTTGACCTCTACCATCTTTAGCGATAATAACAAAGTCACCAGCTGGAGTACCTTCCCAATCAACAAAGTCTTGTTTAAGATCTGTTAAATCAGCTAAACCAGCAGTTAAAGTAACCCGAACATTAGTATCTAAATCTTTATCATAAACTTTAATATTTTCATCATAACCAGCTGAAAATCTATCATTGTCTTCATCAATGTACATTTGTGCTCTTAACATAGTAGAATATTTTGCTAATACATCAACAATCCAAATAGAATCTCCAGCAGTATCTTTAGCTTTCTTATCAAAAGAAATAGCAAAAGATTCAATAATAGCATCTTGTCCGTCTGATTGTCTTTCATAAATATCTAGTATATATTGATCCCATAAAGTAGGATTAGCAACCTCAGTTAATCTAACACCTATTTTATTATACCATTGACCTCTTCCTATTGGATTTAAAAAACAAATCGGATAAGCTGTGCCATCCTGTTGTAAATTACTTTCCATTTCTTCAACATCATACATACCTTCTACATATGTAATTTGCATACCAGCAGTTGAATCTCCTGGTACTACTGTAGCATCAATACGAATATTAGAGAAAGTCGCATTATCCGGTAAAACTCTCATGTGAAATAAAGAACCTGATTCGCCTAAATAATTATAAGCACAATAAGGACCTTGACCAAAACTCTTTCCATAAGTTATAATATTTGGTTCACCATATTCTCCAATATAATCTGATCTTGAACCAATAAATTTTAACTTATTGTCTTCACCTTTTTCTGTAAGGGTAGCCATAAAAGCAATAGTAGAAGGAACTGCTTGAACGAACTGAGAAAGGTCTATAATTTTTGTATAAACACCTGGTGATACATTACTCATTGTATAACCTCCTAAATTTCTTATTTAATTTAATTAATCTAACTATTCTATCTTCCTTTCTCACTAAAATCAATATATTTTTAAACATATAAAAACCATGAAAATACAAGGCGTCTATCTGTCGTTTTAACTAATGAAGGAAATGTTACTCTAGAAAACAATGTAAAATTTCCATTATAATTACCAACATCACTTTCAGCTGAATATAATCCAGCTTCACTTAATTGTTTTCCATTAGCATAACCCACACCTACTGTTGTAGTTATTTTAACTATTAACCATCTATCATCATTTAAAGGATCTTGTTCAAACTCTATTGAATCATATGGTATCTTATAATATCCTTCTTCTGGATGATCAACATCTATTATATGATAATCTCCAGCTGAACTATCAGTTGCTGTTAACATTGCTTCAGCGGTTAAATCATCATCAGTTAATACAGGTGGAGAAGGATTAAAAGGATCACCAAGAATAACACCACCAGTACCCAAACCAAACCAACTCAAAAATTCTTCTCGTGTTGAAGAAGCATTTGTATTTTGAAAATTCATCATACGTTGAGCTAACCATTCTCGACCTTGATAAAGTACTAAATTATGTTTTCCTAATAATTTTTTATTTCCATTATCATCAACATCATATATTTCTACATAACCAGTAGGCGGACTTTTTTCTCCTCTATTATCTCCAACATTCATTCTGTCTTTTAAACATTCTTCACCATAAAAATCCCTTGCGAGAACCTCTATTGTTTTAACTTTTTTTGTCATTTTTTGTTTCCTTATAAACGTTGGGAATTTACTTTATATTTTGTTCTAAACTATAGGTTATGTTGGTTGGATACAAAGTAACAATCTATCTCCATTCTCTTGTAATAAATAATCTTCAGTTTCTTGTAATATGTAAGCATTCAGATCTTCTATTTCAATTTCTACTATATCTTGTCCATGAGTACAATCAAACAATCCTTGTGTTCCTTCGACATAAGCAAGACCGGTTGTATCGAGTGGAACACCATCAAAATTAACGAATTCCCCTGTCTGATAAAACCTATATTCATCTGAATCTAAAGAAGCATTTAAGGGTCTTGACCACATTAATTTATAATTTAAAGAATCTATTGGTCTTTCAAATGCAACAGTAAAACCATCAGTTTGTTTATCAGTAACAATAAAAGGAATGATAGCTGTCGAATCACTTTCATTCAATAATTCTAAACTTAAACCATAATTATTATAAACTTCTCTTGGTTGTAATACTATTGTTGTAGATGTAATCCCTAAAGATAAATCTTCTACATCTTGTTTTTCATGGGTAATTAAAATCCATTCTAAATAATAATTATTAGAATCTATATTTCCAGAAAATTCTACTGTAAAATTAGTAGGGGTTCTTTCTATAATTGTATAGTGATAACAAGAAGGTATTATATCAATCATATTAGAAAGACTTATAGCGACTGTATAACCAGTACTATCTAAAAACTCTGGTGGTGGTGGTATATCTATAGTAATTCTATTTGTACCATCTGGTACATGAACAATACCTGAATTATTAGAATTATCATAATCACAAGATACATGATAATTATCAGAATCAGCTGCTCCAGAAATCATAGCTGTATAACCACCTAAAGATTTTTCAGTTATTATATGACTATAGAATATTGGATTATTATCTACTGTATTAAATAAATTTAAAGTAAGAGCATAACCAGGAGTTTGTACATCTCTAAAACTACCATTTACTAAAATTTCACCATTATTAATTTGAGCTATATCATAATTCATAGGAATTCGATTTAATAAATTTGATGTAACTATGGGTGCGTTTGGTGCATCTAAATTACTAGCATTATAAATAGCTGCTGTTCCATCTCCATAAAAAGCTGGACAATTTAACCTATCTGGAATACGATCAAATATTTCTATAAATTCATTTTCTGGTTGATCTGTAACAGCACCAGTATCATGCCATGCACCACAATCATATGTTTCTCTTGAATAATATAAATTAGAAGTCCCATCTAAACAAACTAAAGGTTGATTTGTATAATCCATTTCCACATTAACAAATTGAGTACCTAATCCATGTTCTACTACCCAAACATTAGAAAGTTCTGTATGTCTATAACCAAATAAACCAGATTGACTACCATTTGTTATAGCAGCTTTACCAGTAATAGCTGCACTAAATGTAATAGTTAATTGAGAATCAGAATCAAATGAAATATTTGAAGGAGCAATTACATTATCACTTGAATTTATAACTTCAACATTTACATATTGATCATTTAATTGATGATTAATAACCCAAGTATTTGAAGTTATTGTTTGGTCATAAACAAAAGCATTTGTAGTATTAGGTTGATTTCCACTTGTTATTGCAGCATGCCCTTTTATAGCTGAACTAAATGTAATAGTTAATTGAGAATCTGAATCAAATAAAATATTAGAAGGTTGTATAGAATTATTACTTGAGTCTATAACTTCAACATTTACATATTGTTCACCTAAAGAATGATTAATAATCCAAGTGTTAGAATCTACTATTTGATTATGTATAAATTTATCTGTATTGTTACCAGAAGTAATAGCTGCATATCCAATAATAGGACTAGTAAAAGAAATAGTTAATAAACCAGTAGAATCAAATGAAATGTTTGAAGGTTGTATAGAATTATTACTTGAGTCTATAACTTCAACATTTACATATTGTTCACCTAAAGAATGATTAACATACCATGTATCAGATGCTATAATTTGTTCATATACAAAATGACCAGGATTAAGAACATTATTTCTAAAGGTAACATGACCAGTTACGGGAGTTTCAAAAAACAGTGTTGCTTGTATATCATTATCAAATATTATACTAGTAGGTTGTATAGTTTGTTCTAAATTCTTTTCACTACAACATGGATGACTATCACCCGTAACAAAATCAAGAGCTTGTTGTTCAACATCTATAGTATCAAAAGTATCTTCAGTAACAATACTATTAAATAATCTATTTCTAAATTGTAATTGTTCAAGTGGTATTAATCTTGCTCTATAAGGTTTAAAAAACTCAACAACTTTACTCATTTGAGAAAAGAAGGAATCTAAACCAAAAAGAATATAACTCATATTGATGAAACCAAAGCTAAGATTATTTCTTACCCACTCTCCCAGATCATTTAATAACGTTCCCACTACTTCAATATTACTGGATGCAAGATTATCCAATTGATTTTTAATAGTAGGATTTAATTGTTCTAAAACTAAACCAGCATCAAAAGGCGTTTGTAAAAAATTACTTGAAATTACTCTTGTAAAAGTATCAAGATATTGACTCCATCTATCTCTTTGTTGTTGACGAGATTCTAATTTACGACCAGTAATATATCTAAATTCATCTATAATATCTGTAGCAGTAATATTAGTACCATCATAACAAATAAAATCTGATGCAGGAGCACCTGTATAAAACTCTTTATTAAAAACATAAATACATGATAAATAAAGAGTTAGCATAGATGTAATTTCACCAAGTATAGTTATTGCTGCATCTTGAGGTAATATAGCTATAACACCTTCATCTGGACTACCATTATTTTCCCATTCACTATGTTGATCTTGAACTCTTCTAATTAATATACCTGTAGCTGCATCAATTGCTTCTTCATCAAATACAGGTTTAATAGCAAAATAAGGAGTTGTTGAAGGAAAGTTAATTTTATTATCAGATAATAAATCTCTAATTTGTTCTTCTGTTTGCAACCAATGAGGATCAGAATCTGTTAGATATTTAAATGGTAAATAAACAGGTGAAGTATCACCAGAAGTTCCAGTTGTGATAATTCCTTTAAAAATTAAATCATTTGGGTTTTTTCTTATTCTCTCTTCTAATTGTAATGTAAATTCATATAAATCAACTTCACCAACTCCATGATATCTAAAAACATCTAAAAGAGCTTGTGGTGTTCCCTTTCTTTTATATAAATTAACTAAATCTAAAAAGAAATTAATTTTATCTGTTGGTGGTTCATTTGTAGTTGAATCTTTTATTAAAGTAGAATAAGGATATCCAAAACTTCTAAATAACTCATCTAATTGATCATTTGGTAAAGTATTTATATCACTAACATTAGCTTGATATGTAGATACTGTTCTATGGGAAGCATACCAATCTCTTAAAAAATCTTTAATTCTAATCCAATCTGGACTATTATAAGCAATTTGATCAACTACATTATTTAAAAAATTTTCAACAGTGGATTGTTCATTATGAGCTATAGCTTTAACAGGTGACGTAAGATCGGTAGTCTTTCCTTGAATTTCCTCAAGAATTTTCCAAAAATCTTCAATATTTCTAGCCATTAGGATCCTCACAATACTCATTATAATTAATCTTAAGATCGGGTTTATTTTGTAACATATACCAATAGAACTGTTCAGTCAAATAAGCTTCATAACACGTTTCTAACATTGTTCCATGTGATACTATTTGCATATTATTATATCTTTCAAATCTATCATTAATTTGTAAATCTAAATATAAATAAATTAATTTTGATAAAACAGTACCTAAATTATCATAGTCAGTAAATAGAACTGCTATATCACTAGTAGTATCAGTAACCAAAGTTGTAGTTGTTGTCGTGTCAATCATAGTTAATGCAGTTGAATCATTTCTATAAACTAGAAGAGAATCTAACATTGTAAAATCATCTTGTTGTAAATGAAAGATATTATCACCCGTTGAATCCATTATCAAATATTTAGAAGCCGCTGGATATATTTGGATTCTTGAATAAGCTATTCTTGGAATAAAGAATGGATTGATTTCATCAACATATAAATAAGAATAATCTGGTTGATTATAATCATCCTTAAATAACATAGTTATAAAAGAATTTGGAGTTAAATATAAATCGGGTATATCAACAGGGTTTGGTAATTGTTCCCTGTTCATTTCAGCATTTAATATAAATCGGCTAAAAGCGGATTGTAATTCAGGGACTAAAGAGTATGAAGTTAAAATCGCCATAATTGTTTTACTCCGAAATATCTGTTTGAATTAAATCAGCTGTTGAGAGCATATCTAATATATGTATAAATAATGTTTCAGGATTATAATCTTTAAAATCAAATTTTCCCATACTCGTAACATCTGTTGACCATTGTCCTGAATGAAATCTTATAGCTTCCTCCATAACAAAAAATTGTTCTTCAGTCATAATTTTTTCAAATGTATTCTTATTTTGTGAAACCATATCCGCAGCATTTTTATCATGATACCTATCAGTATGTGGTCTATTACCCAATTGACCATATTTTAAAGAATCATGTAAAGCTGCTGCAAATAATAATTTATCTGCATCAGGAGTTTTCATTTTAATATTAAACATTCTGGATATTTTAGTTGTAGAATAAACTAAATCATAGGTATGTTCTGATGTAGTTTGTACTTCACCATTCTTTTTCTTATGATATTTTAATGTTGATGCTGTAGGACGATTCCAAGAATCAGGTATTATCTTACAAATTTCACTGAATAATTTAAACCCTTTCGGGGTCATATTTTTTTCGAGAATTTCAAACAATTTCACTTTATAATTCATTTCTGAATCCTTTTTTTAAATTATATTTTATTCAAATTCCACAACAGTATAGCCTATGATTACCGGATCTTCCGTGCGACCTCTGTTTGCTTCTATTTGAGATGTATTTTTGAGATGCAACCGTACTACCACGGCACCTGCTGAAGAAGTACTATTACCTTCAACACCATTATTTAAAATAAAAGCTTTTGACAAATCTACAGGAACTATATTTTTTATAGCGTTGTTAAATCCATTATTCATTTGTATTGTTCCTGTTTGAATATTTTTGAGTGTTAAACCACCACCACCACCACCGCTTACTAAAGTCATTAATGAACTCATTATGCAAACCTCCAATCACTATTTAAATCATCATAAACTAAAGAAAATGAAGTATTCGCATCCCAATCCATATCCTCTGATAACCCCATTATTTTGTTACCATCTCTTCCAATGGTTGTATTATTAGTAATCATATCACCTGCAGGAGAAAACCAAATTTGGTCTGTATCCTCTGGTGATACTGGTAAATTCACTGTAAGATTACTATTGATTAAATATTTTTTATTTGATTCTAAAGTTGTATTACTAGTAATATGAGTCCAATCTGATTTCCACTCAGAACCCTCTATGGGACCAATTCCCTCTATATTATGAATTTTCATAATTAATTATATCCTCTTTTATTTTTTATTTAACTTGACAAATCTCCCATTTTTGATATAAAAATCTAGTTATGGGTATTACTAAAAGATTACCACTTTCTTCTAACTGTATAAATATATATCGCCAGTTATAATGTTTAATAGTACCAATTTCATTATTTATTCTGACTCTAACATTTTTTCCTAAATCGGTATTAGTATGAAACATTAAATATGAGGCAATATTATCATATAATTTTTTAATAACTAGCGCTACAATTGCAACTACAGATAATTGAAGATAAATTGTCCATGGAATTAATTGTATTGTACTTAATAGTTGTTCATTCATAATATTGCCTCTTTATTTTTACCAGTTACTATTACCTTGAGAAGAACTAGCAATTTGTTTATTTTTACCTTGGTCTTGTAAAAACTTACTCATTGTTCTGTCACCAAACCACCACGTGACCGCAGAAACAGCTAAATATATAATTGTTGAAGTGACTTGTGTAAATATACCTACAGCTTGTTCAACAGAAAGTGATTCTATACCATTAGCTTTCATAATAGTCCAAGCTAAAAAAGTTATGTAGGATGAAGTACCCATAAGATAAACAGTGAGACCTGGACGCATAAAACCATTTAACCAATCTACAAATGCAAATCCAGCTGCTATTAACAATCCAAGTAGTTTAAAGAACCAACCAGACCACTTAGAATCTCCAGCTTCCATAATCATATCTATCCATTTTTCACTAAACAATTGTTTTGATCCAACTTTTTGTGAAGTATCAAAAGCAGCAGCATCTGCTAATTCAACTTCTCCTTCAATACGAGCTTTAGTAACTTGAATTTGCATTCTAGCTTCTTCAATCATAGCACTTGTTTCAAGTTTAACCATACTTTGTTTATGCTCGTTATCCATTTTGGTAGTTTTATACTTTGTATAAGAAGTTATAGCATTACCAATTAATCCTGTTACACCACCGAGTATAATATCTAAACCAATCATTTCATTTTTCTCCTTAATAATTTCTTCTATATATTATCGCTTGATACCAAGATTTATGCCATTCTCTATTATAATTTGCTGTACTATTACAAGAATAACATAATGTTATTAAATTTCTTGGTTTACAATCTTTTTTATTATAATTAATATGATGAATACAAATATGTTTACTTATCATATTACAACATGGATTTAAACATTGATAACCATCTCTTTCTTTAATAGAATTTTTATAATCTTGATCTAACCATTCTATACAATATGGATCACAACTTATTCCACCTTTCCAATTATGATTATTTTTTCCTTTTAATTTAGCTCTAACTTCTGGTCTTTTAGCAGGATTTGTGTCTCCAAACATATTTAATCTATTTTTAGCTGCTATACTTAATTTTTTTCTTACTTCTAATTTTTTAGATGGATTTAATAAACCTTTTTTTGTTTGACTATTTTGCTTTTTTAAATTAGCACATTTGTTAGTTGTATCATTACAACACCATTTTTTAACATATGGAAAATAATGTTTAGCTTCTTCACCACAACCATATTCACATAGTTGCACTAAAACACCTCCTGTATTCTCAATTTAAACTTACCATATTCCATACTTTCCATAAATTGTCTAACTGTTACTCTTGAATTTAAAACTGCAATTTGTCCACCTAAAAATCCACTTTTCTGACCAAGCAATATACAACCAGCTACATGGGTTTTATAACCTTTATATTTATCTCCAGCATAATTGCCTGAATGTATTAATACATAAGTTCTATTTTCTACATGACGAACCCAGTAAATTCTACCATATTTATTAGACATTCGGATCTCAACATCATACACACCTGGGGGAATACATGAAATATTTTGTTGATTATCTCGCCATGGTAGTTCTAAAGTTCTACATCTAAAATCGGGGGTAACTAAAAGACCTTCTGTACCTTGATCACTTCTTCTGATCCGAAATATATTCACCTGGTCCATTTTAATTTCCTTATTAAATATTTACTTTTTTGAAAATTTTTACATCTTCTTATTTGCCATTTACGTCTTAATCTCCACATTATACGTACACAGTTATTCAAAAATTATTTCCTCCTTATCTATTTACCTTTTTTAAGAAGTTTAACAACCTGTTGTAATACCTTCACAGGTTTACCAGATTTAGCTGCTCCTATTGCTTGTTCATAGATAAGTTCTTGTATTTTTGGATTACTTGTGCCAGCTCGTGTCATATAATTATAAACTTCTGCTTCTGTAATATTTTTAATATTTAATTTTTTAGGAGTTTGTTTTTTTAGAACTTTAGATTCTTTTAAAGATTTTGATCTTTTATTTAGTACTGGCATTAATTTTTCAGCTAATTTATTAACAATAGCATTAGTTAAATCTTCTTCAGATCGTTGAGTAGGTTGTTGTACAACTTCTTCAATTATTTTTTTAGTTTTAGGAGTTGTTTTTTCAACTAATTTTGCTTTTGGTTGATATTCTGAATTTATTATTTTAGCTTCAGCCATTAAAGGATTAGATAATGTAAAAGTATCTTCCCAAGGTTTTAAATAATAACCATCAACAATAATATCAAGTTTGGCGTGTACCTCTTGACCTTCTTTTAATCGTTTTCTAGTTATATCTTTTAGAGCTGGAATATCAACAGTTACAGATTCACTTGCAATTTTTGCAGGAAATCCATATTCTACTCCATCTATTTCTAATCGAAGAAAACTATCAAGCTGATCAGTTTCAACTCCACCAATTTCTATTTCAAAATTGAGTTGTTTTTCTTGATTGACATTTAATTGTAACATACTACATCCCCGTTAATTATTAATTAACTTTATTATAATTTGTTTACTTAATTCTTCTAACTTATTTGTTTCCACGACATCAACTCTTTTGATTGTAATATATGGTTTTACCTGTCCAACCTCTTTAGTCATAGGAGGACCACCGCCTCCACCAAGGAAAGCACTACTTTTACTTAAAACTCCTTTGGTAGCAAGACTTGTACCACATGGTGCATAAGGCATACTAATACTCCTTTTATGTTGTTACCTGATAAGAGGTTAATTGATTATCAGTATATATTGCTTCAATATTATAACTCTCTATAATATCATTATTAGTTCCTACACTTAAAGAGTTACTATAAGTTCTAATTCTTGCAGTTGTCATATTACCATTTTCATCATATACAGTATTATCCATAAGAAAGTTTTCTTGAACTAATCCAAGAATTTTTTCTAATATAATATTTATACTATCAAAATCATTGGCAAATACCTGTATAGTATTAGTTTTACCCCATGGAAAATATATTGAGTGATAAGCATCCATAAACCAATTACCCACTTGATTTGGGGTAAAATTAACTCTATAATTACCATCACCCAGTTCAAAAAATGTTACTGTAGTGGAATCATAAATATCATTATTAGAAGGATCATATAAATGAGCACTAAATTCATTGATTGGAATACCGCTAATACGATTTCTATTATTATCTAATACAGTAAATTCCTCAACAACTTTTATTCCAAGTTTACCAATTATCATTTTATACTTTTCCTTTACTATACGTAATTTTAAATAAAGATTTATCAAGAGTTAAAAAATCATCTGGTATTATATAGTTATCATTTTTCCTTTTTAAAGAAGGATTATTATATACATAAGAAATAAATTCAGTACATGAAAATTTATTTTTATCTAAAAAATCAAAATCAAAATCATATTTTGTTTTCTTTTTAAATATTTTTCTTGCTTTTTTAATAGCTATTTTAGATATTTGTTCATCATTACAATGGATAACTGTTACTGAATCACAACGACAGAATGTAAGGATATCTTGTTTATCTACTCCTTTACCTAACATATGAACAATGTTATTAGATCCCATATAAATAGCTGAATGTGTATAATATCCAGGAATCATTAAACCACTAACATAATGATCATATCTTCTTAATAAAATATCACCTGGTTGAATAGCATTTAAAACATCTCTAACATCTTCACCATTCATATGATATGAAGTTTTATTAAACATAATAAACATAGGATAAGGATAAATTAAAATATTACCAAACCACGACAAAGTTTTTTCTTTAATTTTATACCATAAATTCATAATAGTTTCCTTAAATTTTTTTTATTGTAAAAGATTTATTATGTTCTATAATTCCATATGTACCACTATGTATTATATCACCAAAATTAATATAATCACATTCTTTATATTCAACTATCTTTGGAACATGTGTGTGTCCCATTACTAAATATCTACATTGATTTTTATAATATTTAATTGATTCCTTTTCAATATCTCCTACTAACTGATTAAAATATGTTTTATTTTTTTTATTTGAAATAGAATTAAATAAATTTCTAGAAAATGATTTTATATTAATATGAAAAATTCTTTGACATATCCAATGAGGTATATATAATATTTTTGCAATCCAAGAATATTTAGTAACTAAATTATCAAATTGATCACCATGAATAATTAATATATTATCCATTTTTAATTTATGAACTACTTTTATATCCGGAAAGATTTTTAAAATTTCATCAATATTAGGATCATGATTTCCAATAACCCAATATATATCTTTAATTTTTGATTTATGTTTTAATGTTTTAACAATATAAGGATTATCACTTAAAATTCCTTCAAATGATTCTTCCCAAATATCAAAAATATCTCCATTAAGAATTATAGTATCAAATTCATTAGATTTCAATAACTTAACAATTTCGAGTTTTTTATTCACAAGAGGACTTCCTAAATGTATATCTGAAAGTACTAATGTTTTCATAATAAACTCCTTATACTGATGCGTTTCTATGCATACACATTAAACAAGCAACCGCCCACTTATGATCATCAACAGATTCATTTGTATTTGCAATCATTTTTAATCTCATTCCGTGTCCCATCTGATCTGTATCTGATGAATTTAATGCTAAAAAACCACTACCTAATAATGGCATATGATTTAAGAATCTAGCAAATGTTATCTCAACTGAAAACATATTATATCTTCCATTACCAGAAGGAGCTGCTGTAATATTTTCATATAATTTAGTTGATGAATTATAATCAGCATTCCAGAAAGCGGTAGGAGCTTCTCCTAAATCATTATCTGGCATATAAATTAATCCAGCATTTGGATCTGTTATATCTGCTGTTATATCAAATGTACCATCACCTGCAGCAGGAATAATCATATACCCACCGTATAAATTATAATTAGTATTTGTTCCAGCTTGACCAGCAGTAATTCTTGGAACCATTTCAAGAGATAATCTATCCATATCACAATCTTTCCAAGTTATATAACCTTCATGTAACCAGGTTTCATTGTTAACTATATTAAAATCAATATAAACAGATTCTGGGTCACCTTCTCCTAAATCATGTTGAATATCAAATGCAGCTCCACCACCTACTTTATGAACATCAGATGGGTCATCTCCTAAACCTATCCACATAATTCTAGTACCAAGTTTTCTAGATGTTTGATGAACTCTTGTTTTACCTGATCTATCTTGTGGTTGTAATATACCTTTTTTTCTGGTAACAGTTATCTTATTAGTATCAATCGTATGTGTATTATTATTTGGACAAACAGTTGGTTCATATTCTCCCCAAGTTCTTACCCATTTGCCTTCTGTTACACACCATATTCTATATTTGTATAAATTATTTCCCATTATAAAAACTCCATAAAAAATGTTGATATTTTAGTATGATTTCCAGACTCATAATCACCACTTGATTTCCCTTGTATTTCAAACATAGCGGATTCTTCTGGAAGATCAATAGGTGTTAAATCCACATGAGTTTCGAATGTTTCAGTTGTGACAGTCCAAGAAGTAATAAATTTATCATTAGTAAAGTCATATAATCTAAACTCACCTGGATAAGCTGCAGCATGAACTTCAGCTATTATACTACATGATTTAACTTCTCCTAAAGTATGAGTTCCTCTGAATTGAAATTTTCTAATAACCTCCCAATAAGAACTATCACATTCATAATAATATTCTCCACTATTACCACCAATTGAAAGAAGAATATCTCTATCAGAAATACTACTAACAACTGCTATACTATCAGGATCAATTGTATGACCAGCACTATTTGGACATATGGTTGGTTCGGAATTTATCCAATCTGTATATACCCATATACCTTCTGTCTTACAAAATACTCTGTATTTATTTTCCATCATTACCTCTTGTTATTAAGTCATATCTATTAACATCTATATCATTAAATCTCCAAAGAATTCTATTCATTTTAACTTCAAGTAAAGAGATTAATTTTTCATTAAGAGATCTCATTGTTTCAATTTCAATTTCTCTTCTTTTAAAACATATCATAACACTTTCTCTTAATACAATAGCTTTCTTTTTATAGTTATATTTATCAGCTAAATCTAACCAGAAAGTGACTTTATCTTTATCTATATTTAAAGCATCTATTACAATATTCTTTTTTCTTTTCATTAATGCTTCACACATAGTTTGCTCTACTGCTTCTATTGATGATTTATTTAAATCATAATCATTTCCATTATGTTTCCAAGTTGTATAAAATTCTTGTCCTATTGTTTCTAAAATATCATCACTACATATTAATTGATAATCATTTAAATGTTTATCTATATAAGTACTTTTTCCAGAACCAGGTATTCCAATCATTAATACTAAATTCATTATACACCCATAGCTATTGCTTGCACATATAAATATTTTTTACTATCTTGAACTTTTCCTTGTACTTCAAATATAGCTCTGTCAGTTGGTAAATTTTCAATAGTATTATCAATCCATATTTGTCTAGTAGAATCATCTACAGTAACTTGAGCTATTACCTTATTATTAGTATAATCATATATTCTAACATAAGAAGTTGAACCATTTTTTGAATGACCTAATACTTTTAATTTTTCTGGGAGTCCTGCTAAATCTGAACCATCATAAATAAATGAAGCAACGACAACCCAACTTTTAGTTTTAATTTTTAAACCATCAGCACTTTTAGTTCCATGACTATATGAGAAATTAATATAATTACCATCTCCAGGTATATCAGCCCAAATAGTAGTAGTAGAATCAACACCTTTCAAAAATTTATCAGGTTCTATTGGCAGTATATTAGATAAATCCGTTAAATCAACATCATTTTCATCCTGAGGGCACTCACCATAATTAAAATCAACTACACATTCATCTAATGCTGTTTCTTCAGGTCCAGATAAATCAGAAATAAATTCAATGTCAACATTATCTCCACCATTAATACTAATACCATTTAATTCTGTTGTTATTGTCGATTTTGAAATAATATCATTTTGTAAACAAGTAAGATCTATTAAATCTGCAAAATCATTTTGTAAAGAATAAGTATATATAGTCATTAACTAACCCTCCATAACTCTATTCGAGCTTCCCAAATACTTGATTCATCTCCAGAATTATCAGTTCTGTATTGTAGTGTGAAAGTTTGACTACCACTTAGAGTTTGATATAGAACTCTCGAAGAATAATATCTTTGAGTAGTACCTGTAGAACCGCCACCAGTATCATTATGTGGTTCTTGTTTATGTAATTCTCCTTGAGTTACTCCACCCTTTTGTATTCTACCTTCAAAATCATTTTTTTTGCTATCATGATTCCAACCATATGAAACGCCAATTCTATAACTTCCACTTGGTAAATTAGATGTAACTAAAGTTACTTTAGTTTGAAAGCTTGTTGATGTTGTTGTACTTATACTTAAAGATTCTGATTGTTGAAACTCTGAACCAAATATATTTTGTATAGAAACTTGACTTGTAGAATCATCTGTAACTTCCATACCTTCAAAATTTAATACTTCAAAAGGAGTATTATCAACATAAGAATTATCTTCTTTTATATTAATTGTAGAACCAGAACCAACAGGACCTGGGGAACCATCTTCACCTTGAGGTCCTTTAGCTCTCATAATATTATAAGTGCTTTCTGGTATTAAAATATTAGTACCACCATCATCTTTACCTTGAAATGTAATATAATCACCTGATGTCATATCACAATAAAACACATTTCCAGCATCATTAATTTCATCATCTTCACTGATGATTCTGAAACTCCCAGGTAATATATTATTACCATTTGATAAAACTCGAAATTGAAATTCATTTTCACCACTATCTGCATTAACAGAAGCAGCATATGATATCATATATAAACCAGATTCTTTAATATAAATCCGTTCAGTATTACTATTATCATGTTCTAAAACATTAGTATCATTCTCAACATCTGTAATATCAAAAACTATATCAGCCCATGATGTTGTTAAAGTATAATTTGTAGATCGACGAACTTGTACGACAGATAAATCGTCTGGAATACCTGATATACCATCTATTCCACTAGTACCTGATGAACCACTAGTACCACTATCTCCAGAAGTACCACTAGTACCTGAACTTCCTGATGTTCCATCTATTCCACTAGTACCTGAAGAACCACTTGTACCACTATCTCCAGCTATTCCACTAGTTCCAGAACTTCCTGATGTTCCATCTATTCCACTAGTACCTGATGAACCACTAGTACCACTATCTCCAGAAGTACCACTAGTACCTGAACTTCCACTAGTACCACTATTTCCAGAACTTCCCGATGTTCCACTAACTCCAGAACTACCTGATGTACCACTAGTTCCAGAACTTCCTGATGTTCCATCTATTCCACTAGTACCTGATGAACCACTTGTACCACTATTTCCACTTGTACCACTTGTACCTGATGAACCACTAGTACCACTGATTCCTGAACTACCAGATGTACCATCTATTCCACTTGTACCACTTGTACCAGATGATCCACTTGTACCACTGATTCCTGAACTACCAGATGTACCAGATGTACCATCTATTCCACTTGTTCCAGATGATCCACTTGTTCCACTTGTTCCTGAATTTCCTGATGTACCTGAGCTTCCACTAGTACCGCTATTTCCACTTGTACCTGATGAACCACTTGTACCTGATGTACCACTATCTCCAGGTGGTCCTGCTGGACCAGCTGCACCACCTAAGTTAACATCCCATTGATTATATGTACCACTACCAGTAATTGTTTCTGGATTAACAATCATTTCACCAGTAATGGAATTATATGAAATAATAGTTCCTTCTATTATATTATTTTCATCATGTACAACAACAACAGATTGACCAGTTGAATAAGCTAAACCTGAATCAGCTATTAATGTAACATTTGATGTCGTGTCTAATGAAATAGTACTAGTTGAATCAGTTATATATGTATCTCCAGATTCCCCACTTGTACCTGAACTTCCTGAACTTCCTGATGTACCTGTTAATCCACTTGATCCAGATGTTCCCGCAGTACCACTAGTACCACTTGATCCTGATGTACCACTATTTCCACTAGTACCTGATGAACCACTTGTACCTGAACTTCCTGATGAGCCAGATAAACCACTTGATCCAGATGTACCACTATTTCCACTAGTACCACTTGATCCAGATGTTCCAGTATTTCCACTTGATCCTGATGTACCACTTGTACCCGATGTTCCATCTATACCACTTGTACCTGATGAACCACTAGTTCCATCTATACCACTTGTACCTGATGAACCACTTGTACCTGAGCTACCTGATGAACCACTAGTTCCACTATCTCCAGAACTTCCTGATGAACCACTAGTACCTGAACTTCCACTAGTACCACTATTTCCAGAAGTACCACTAGTACCTGATGAACCACTAGTTCCACTATCTCCAGAACTACCAGAAGAACCACTATCTCCAGAAGTACCAGATGAACCACTAGTTCCTGTTATTCCATCTATTCCACTTGTTCCAGAAGATCCAGAAGAACCACTATCTCCAGAACTACCAGAAGAACCACTAGAACCTGAACTTCCTGATGAACCACTAGTACCACTATCTCCAGAAGTACCTGAACTTCCTGATGAACCACTAGTACCATCTATTCCACTAGTACCTGAAGAACCACTTGTTCCAGTTTGAATTAGATCATGAATAGCAGCAGCAGTTAAAATAGCTGAAGTACTATCTGTTATAGGGTTATTAGAAATTTCATTAATCGTATCACCATATTGTAATGAAAAACCATTTTCATTGAAGTTTGCTTGTTCTATATTATTAATAGTAAAAGAAATTAAACCTGTTGATGTATCTATAGAAATAAAATCATCACCTGATGTTTCTAATCTTTTTTCATTATCATTCCACCAAGTAACTCTTGTATCTATTGGATTATCTTCTCGAGTAGCAACTGGTTGTAAATCACCATCTTCACCAATTTCAAATGTATCTGTTGTTTCATTAAATAAGAATTGATAATTGGTTAATGTTCCTCTGTCAATTTCTATTCCAGCTATTCCTGAAGTAACACCTGCTCCAGGTTCACCATCATTAAGAACTATAATATTATCAGAAGTAGATACTTCTTGATTATGTACCATAAATGTAGTACCATCAATAAATAAACTACCAAGAACTGATAAATTATTTACACCACTAATATTATCATCATCATCTAAAATAATCCCAGAATCTTGAATAGCATCGGTTCCATCATATCTGGCTATTGTGTTATCAACACCAGAAGCTGTAATTGATGAAGTTCCACTTGTACCTGAGCTTCCTGATGAACCACTAGTACCCGAGCTTCCAGATGAACCACTAGTACCACTATCTCCTGATGAACCTGAACTTCCAGACGTTCCATCTATTCCACTAGTACCTGAGCTTCCAGATGTTCCGTTAACACCACTTATTCCAGAAGACCCAGAACTTCCTGTTAATCCTGAACTACCACTAGTACCTGAGAATCCTGAACTTCCTGATGAACCACTAGTACCTGAGATACCAGATGAACCGCTTGTGCCAGATATACCTCCTCCAGTACTATCAAATGTACCTTGACCAGTAGCATCTCTTAACATATTATAGCCTCTATCTTTAGTTTGAATTACTTATTTTATTAATTTGTTCTAAATTTCTTCATGGTTTAAATGTTTCTTTATAGTATTCTGTATTGCTGTTTTAACCATACCAGGAGTTATTTTTAGAGTACATTCAAACTGTCTATGAGTTCCTTTTTGTCTTGGGCACCAGTTCCAGTCTCCCCTATCTATTGGAGCAATTGGATCATTAAAACAACCATGACATACATCTTCATTAATAACTCTCTCTATTTTATGCTGGTATTCACCCCATTTAGCGGAAAAACCAGAGATAAGAATAGTAGGTTTATTTAGTGTCCATGCTAACCATGTAGGACCAGCAGAGACACCCATATAAAATTCACAGTGTCTTATAGTACTAATAGTTGAGTGCATAGATCGATTTGTTCTATCAATTATATTTTTTAATTTAGTTGTTTCTTTACTTATAACTACAACTTTATACCCAAGATCATTTAAATAATCAACAATTTCTTGCCATCCACCTTTATAATTCCAGAATTTATTTTGAAAGGTTGAAAATTCAGAAATACAAACATACTTCTCTTTTATCTTTCTTCCTCTTTTAGTTTGAAGATCCATAGAAGGAACTATTTCTTTATATTCAAGACCCAAGAAGTCAGTACAAACTTGTTGTAAAGGAACAGATCTCCAATGATTCTTATTTTTAGAAATATCATCATCAAAACATCCAACAGAATAAGAAGCATATAAATCATGTACTACTTCTCCAGGATATATAAATTTCAAATCCGAATATTGTTTCTGTGGTTCAAATAATCTATTCCAAAAAGTTGAAACCATTAATATACAATCATGTTTCTTTTTAAATTCTAACATATAAGGAATCCAAGCTAAAGTATCCCCTAAAGACTTAGTATCAAAACTAATTAAAATTCTTCTACCTTTAGCATTAAATTCATGTTTGAAATCTAATTTACCATTTCTATGAACTTCAATTAACCAATTAGTAAAATACTTTCTATGTGGTCTTGTCCAATAACCTATGTTCATTAATTCTTGATGAACACTTGAATTATTATCAGGATCCAAAAAATCAGAAACAAAATAATTCTTAGTTGGTTCCCCATCTATTTGTAAATAAGGACCATCAACAAAATGACAAGTATAACGAGCAGGTTTTTGTTTTTCAGTTTCTAATTTAATTGCATGAGCTTCTACTTCATCTCCATGTCCAGTAACTTTTTCTTCTATACTAGTAACTTCAAAATCAAAAGACTCGAGAAAATGTTTTAAACTACCTTTATTAAAACCACATAAATGAGAATTACCAGTATGAGTTTGACTTCCAAAGACAGCGCCAAGTTCTCTCCATTTATTTTCATCAGGAGCATTCAACCATTGTCTTATACCTTGTTCTAAATTTGGAATTCTAATAATTAGTTCTCCATTAGGTCTAAGAACTCTTCTCCATTCTTCCATAACACCATACATATCATTAATACCAATATGTTCAAAAACATGGGAAGTATAAATTTCATCAACTCGACCATCTGGATATGACAAATCTCCTAAATCATCCTGACTATCAACTAAACCAGTATTGTTATATTTATCAATATTAACATAACCTTTTTTAATATCATTTCCACAACCTAAATTTAATCTAATTGGTGTTGATTTGACTTTATAAGAAATAGCACAATATTTATAAAGATATGTAGTCCACATATAAGTTCTTTTTGAAGCAAGAAGGTCTTTACATTTAGAAAATAGTTTAAAATAATTTGAAGAATCCTTAACATTATAAAACTCTGGCGACCAATCAACATTAACAAAGAAAAATATAATTTCTGCTTTTCTCAATCCACTAGTCATCTGTTCATATAATTCTATATCATCAGTATTAGTAACTTTAATAAATACATAATCTGTATGATAATCAACTTCATCAAAAATAACATCATGATCATAATACATTTCTTTAATTAGATTTTGTCTATCAGAATTTATATTAAAACCAAAGCAAGATATTTTTTGTTTCTCACTTTCATTATTTAAATTACTATATAAAAAAGCAAACAATTCTTCATTTACTCTATCATAATTATGTAAATGTTTAAAACTTTTAGTTCTTCTTTTATCTGCTTGTTCTCTAATCTTTTCAAATTCTGTTTCTCTACCACCAAAATCTTTCCAACTACCAGAATTAGAACCACTTTCTCTCATACGAACTTTATAAAGAGTCCTATTTAAAAACAACGGAGTTCCTATTTCTTCTAATCTAAATAATTTAACTAAGTCTTCATGTTTACCTAATTTAAAATCCCCATCATTAAAATCAAATAATGGACCAGGATTTCTATAAGAACGAATAACTCCAAACATCATTCCTATTCTTTCTTCTCCGGATTTATTAGTTAAATAGATTTGATGTTTTTGTAATATACTATCATAGTTACCCATATTACAAAATGAAGAATTTTTATAAGAACCAATACCTTTAAAATGTTCTAAGTGAAAATTAGCGTTAACATGTATACATTGTACTTGAGGATATTTATCATAAAAATGTGCTATAACTTCTCCGCATTTTGGAACAATAACATCATCAGCATCTATCGTACATATAATATCACCATTAGCATATTTATGAGGATTCCAATATATTTCTTGTTTTGATTCTTGATCAATATATTTTATACGTCTATCTGTTTGAGCTAATTGTTTTATTTTTTCTTTAGTATTATCATCACTCCAATCATCAGTAATTATCCATTCCCAATCATTCATTGTTTGTTCTAGTATACTATCTGCTAATTCATCCACATAAGCTTCTGTATTATAAAAAGAAGTAACAAAACTAATCTTCGGAGTTTTATTTCCATATTGTTTTGATTCAGTTTGAAGTAAATTATCATGCTTATCAAATAATTCAAAAGTAATACCATCTAATTCTTTTTCTGGAGTTCCAACACTTACCCAATAATTAATAGATTTCTTTAAATCTCCAAAAACTGATTGATATAATATATTACCATCAAAGGATTTTACTATAACTTTAATATCATAATGTTTTAAATGGAAAGGATGAAATGTTATCTTTGGTTGGTTATCTTCTGTTAAACCAAATTCTACAAAAAATGTTTTTAATTGATTTTCCGGTTTTACAACGAAATGTTTTTTAGCTAATTCTTTAATATACTTTTCACCTTTTTTAGCTGCATTATCCCATGTATATTCTTCTCTTAAATCTTTAGATTGTTTTATAGCTTTTTGTTTATCTTCATTATAATTATTATAAGAATCTCTCATGACTGATTTCAGATGATCAAAATCAGGTTCTCCCCAAACACCAAAGTCATGTTCATCTCCTAACATAAAAACTTCTTTTGGAGATTTTTCATTTGGAACATTTACTAACCGAGATATTCCATCAGCAAATTCTAATTGTCCACTCCAATTCGAACAGATAGTTGGAGTCCCACAAGCTATAGCTTCCATTAAAGGAAGATTCCAACCTTCTGATCTTGAACATGAAAGAAATACATGACCACATTGTAACCATTGAATATATTCTTTTCTATCAGGGAAGTGTAATATCTTTAATTTATCAGTATTTATTTTATGATGTTCTAATCTATTTTCAGTAGTTTTTAATTCATCAGTAGAGAATGGGTTATCAACAGATAGTACTAACATAACCTTTTCATCATTCTTAAACTCTTCATTAAAAGCTTGAATCATTTCTGTAGTTGATTTTCTATAATCCCATCTACCGAAAACTGTAAATACAAAAGTATCTTCTGGAATATCATATTTTTGAAACAGTTCGTTTCTATTAATTTCTAGAAGATTTATTGGTTTGAAAATTTGACCATTAACACCTTCTGGTACGACTTTAATTCTATTTTCGGGATAACCTTGATCAATAGTACAATCTTTTTGCCATTGAGTTGGACACCAGAATTGATCAGCCTGTTTCATTCTTTCAAAAAATTCCGGAAACTGTCTGGTAGATTCCCAAACATTATAGAAAATTAAAGGACGTTCATATTGATCATAAAAGAAATAATGATGACTTTCATTAAGCACTATATTTACTTTTAAATCATTTGGATTATGATTAAAAGGTGTTCCTAATTTATAAGGAGGATCATTCCAATTTTGTTCAATAATCATATCTTTCTGAGCTTGAGTATATTGGTGAAGGTTATCACCATATGAATAATTTCTAACTCGTACTGGAATATAATTATTTAAAGATGTAAAAAAATTTTTAGAATGATTGTTATATCCTGTGTTACCACAAAACGACGTGTTTGCTATTACTTGAATTCCCATTTTATAACCTTTCTTATTAACTTAAATTATTGTGTTAGATCAAAATCTTTATCTTTTTGTTTACTGTCATGTAAACTTCTCATTAATTTTATAAGTTCAGTATTTTGGTTTTCATGTTCTTCTAAATTTTTTATAATTCTATTTATTGATTTTCTATTTATTGTTTCTATATTTGATTCTCCTGATTTAAAAATAGTAAATGCACCCATTGTTATAGTAAATGCTACAATTACAATTACTGACATGATTTTCATTTTTATTGATATTGAATCAATTTTTTTATTTAAATCTGTATCTTTTTTATTAATATTTTCAGTATTTTTTTCATGGTGGGATGTACATAAACCACTATGTTCTTTTAATCTAGTATTTAAAACTTCAACGGGTAACTTTTGTATATGATTAACAAGTTCATGTTGTTGATTAATTAACTCTCTGGTTGTGATTTCATGTTTATCGATAGATCCACGAAGAGTATCAAACAGTTTGAGAAGAGCAGTTATATTATCAGACATTACAATAATTTCCTATGTGTTTTATAAACTTAATATTTGTTGATTAATTGTTTGTAAAGTTTCAACTCTATCTTGAAATTTATTTTCTAGTTCTACTTCCCATTCTTTTATTTTATCACCAATATAGAGAAAAGCATCTGTTTCGTCTTGTTTTAATAGATTAATCGCATCAACTTTTTTAGTAATATCAATACCAACACCTGCTATATATTTAATATTATGATTACGATCTTCTATAAATTTACTAGTATTAAGTATCCATATTGTTGAACCATCTTTACATAATGCTTCATATTCTATATTATGATTTATATGTTCTCCATTTTTTAATTTTTTTATTCTATCTTTATACATAACTAAACTTTTCTTTGTTAAAAATTTATCAATACTATTACTTAGTAATTCTTTTTTGCTCCATCCAGTCTTTTCTATTAAATTATCATTTACAAAACTAAACTTATTTTTCTTTATATCTACTTCATAAATAAAAGATTTTGTTGCTTTAATCAATTCTTTATATTTAGCTTTCGTTATAATCATTTCTTTTTTAATTTTTGATCGTTCAATAGCATATTTTAATGATCTATATAATAATCCAGAATTAAGATCTGTTTTTACTATATAATCTTGAGCGCCTAAACGCACACATTTACAAGCATTTTCTTGAAAACCAGATACTATTACTATAGGAATATCTATTCCTGTTATTTTATATAAAGCTTCAAAAGTGTGTAACCCTTTACTATTGGGTAAGTTCAAGTCAAGTAAAACAATATCCACCTCATTAAAATTTTCTTTAATATAATCAATACCCTCATTTAATCGTTTTTTTGCAACAGAATTAAATTCTGTAGATGTATGACTTAATAACTCAGGTATTAGATCTTGTAACTGATCCTCATCCTCTATGTAAAGTAAATTTACTTTAGGTGGCATTATACACATTTCTAATCCTCTTTTTATTAATTAACTAAATTTCTTTTTAAATAAAAACGTCTATATATATTAATTTATGAAAGATGGTTATTATTTCTTCCTTTTTGTTAGCTAACATACGGCGACCATTATTTTTAAATGTATGTTATCCCATGTCATCGCCCTGGTATATGGCGTTATTAAAAAATCATATACTATAGTAGTTCTCCTTCTTAGGGGGCGGGATCTTTATTTAATAAATAAAGTGAACGCCCTTACTACTACTCTTTTATTTTTTGTTCTAAATTACTATATATATTACTTAATGAAAGTAGGAGAATTATTTATTTAATTATTTAAAAAGGAGACTAATTATGATTGTTGAATTTGTAACTGTTCAACCTGTTCAAGACAAGTATGATAATTATAAATTGTCCGATAATGGTCAATTTATAACAGAAAACAAAATTACAGGAGTGTGGTACAATAAAATAATCATGACAGAAGATCTTCATGATTATCCTATTAAAAATGTCAATTATCTTGAGCAAGATAATTTTAAGAAACACACTCAGATTCTTGTAGATGATTTAAAAACAAAATTTGATGTTCTTTCCAAAACCAGAATTTATGTTTCTGATGGAAGTAATGTCGAGTTATTTGAGATTTCATTAGATGTTGATGGAATCAATGAGCACATATTTGAAACTTTAAAACATTATAAGTTTTAATTCCAATCTTCCTGGGGTTGTTCTAACTCTTGATTTACAGTATAATCAAGAGTTATTTCATCTCCAGGTTTGATATCTTTCTGTGCATGAGACATATATGAACCATCTGAATTTTTTATTGATTGCGCATTAGGGTCATCAGAATGATTTAGATATTTACCAAATTTGGTGATAGTAGTTCCAGGGGTCATATGAGTATTTATAAAGTCGCCTTTTTTAACACGGTTTTGTGAAAACACTCCATTCCCATGTATAGGAGAAGGTCGTACTTCAAAATTATTACTAAGAGGATTACCTTGTAATTCTTCAAGATATTGAGCGATTAAATTCATAATAAATTATCCTATATAAGTTTTATTATTTGTTCATAAGATTTATATAGAAAGGAGAAAAAATGACTAACTTTTTTAATTGGTTTAAACAAGTATTTACAAAACATTTTTGGATTCAAGAATTTCCAAAAGAATGGCCACCAGAATGTTTTGATTGTAATTTAACTTATGATGGTTGTTGTAAAGAATGTGATATATTAATTAATTATAAAGAGAAATAAATTATGTCAATCTTAAGTGGGTTTGAAGTTAGCAAACCAGAAGGTAGTTTTACTGAGTTTGATGAAATTGTAAATTTGGATTTTGGTATTCATAAAATGAAACCTAATCAAAAACTTGTTTATAGTTACATAAACGAAAGATGGTTTATTCTTTCAGAACCACCAGGTGCTGGAAAGTCAACAAGTATTAAATTTGTTGTAAGTGAACTTCTTAGAAAAAATCCAAAATTAAAAGTTATTATTGCTGTTCCTCAAACATTAATTTCTAAATCTTTTGGTAGTATTATATTAGAATATCCAAATGGTAATAAAGTTGAGTGGGATATATCTAATAACTTATGTGAAAGAATTGGAAATCTTGATAAAATTGGTGAACTTAATAATTTCATTAATCAAGATGAATTTGGAAATAACCCTGCTGATAGAATAGCTATAGTTACTCATATAACATTATCAAAATTAAATACTGAAGGAGAAAATTTTAATGATGTAATGTTTATTATTGATGAGGGTCATCATGTTCTTTATCCAGAAAATGGTGGAACAGAATCAGCAAATAAAATTGGTGTATTAGTTCATTATATAATGAATCAGAAAAAATCAAATGTTAAAATTTGGTTTGCAACAGCAACATTTTATCGTGGTGATAAAAGTAACATTATACCTCCAGAAGAAATGGAGAAATTCACTACTTATCATTTACCTTTAGATGAATATTGGAGTAAGTATATAAAACATATTCAATCTTTTTCTTATGATTTTGTAATGTATAAAAACAGAGATGTTTTTAGTGAAATCAAAGAAATCTTTAAACAAAAAGGTAAAAGAAAAACAATCATCTTTTGTCCATACATTGGTTATTTAGTCAATGATATGAATAAACTTCAATTTCGTGATAAAATTATTGAAGTAATTAAAGAAGTATGGGAAGATTGTAAGTTTTTGGATTTGATTGAAATTGAGAATCGTTATGATAAGAAACAGATTGTTATTAATGATTCAGAAGATTTTGATGTTGTTCTTTCAGTTAAATTGTTTGATGAAGGAACTGACTGGGTTCAAGCAGAAAG
>Ga0164313_10000218_pt1 | contig 42914 bp, 33 predicted proteins | sample GuaBasSedimGuay4_FD_113735 | JGI IMG/M metagenome (GOLD analysis project Ga0164313, IMG submission 113735) | Subseafloor sediment microbial communities from Guaymas Basin, Gulf of California, Mexico - Guay4, Core 4569-4, 0-3 cm | ecosystem: Environmental > Aquatic > Marine > Hydrothermal vents...
CACCTGAGGAAAACCAGACGCGATTTGAGGAAAACCTCAGGCGTCTTGCATCACTCGATGACAGAGGCCACTTCATCGATTGGCGGTACTCGAGCGAGTATGCGATGGACGTCGCCGATGTGCTCCACGATCTCGAAGTTTCTGAACCCGACCCTCGCATCGGGGTGGAGGGAGTGGCCGCTTTCTTTTCAGCCTTCGAGTCCATCATCGAGGCCTGCGACGACTCGAGTGGTCACGTATCCGGCGTCTTTCGGTTTGACGCCACGGATAACTTCGTAGGATACGCACAGCGCTGCGACGACACCGAGCTACTCGAGGAAACGGTGTTTCGACTCTGCAAGGAGGACGGTTACGGCGTGACCGACTTTTTGGTTGGCAGGGCGCCCGAGTATCTCCAGCGAGAAAGCCTGCTCCGCTTGGCGCATCGATTCAAGGAGGCGGCCCGCGCCGAACGTGAGAAAGGAAAAAGATGGCCGTATCTCGAGCCATTGGAAACACTGGCCGGACATCTCGGCAAACCCGATCTCGTGGAGTGGTGCCGGCGGGCGCGAACCGAGCATCTCAACGCGGCAGACCACATTGACATCGCCGAGGCTCACATGGAGGCTGGGGGCGCCAAGAAGGCATTGGAGTGGTTGAACAAGAGCTCCCCGCGAAACAGCTTCGAAGAGCTGAGGCATGAAAGCCTATTGATGGTGGCTCTGGAGCGAACCGGTGACGTCGCGGGGGCGACCGAGATCGCATGGCGCCAGTTTCGGCAGTATCGATCCGGCGACAATCTGGCCAGTCTGTTGACGTTCACAGGCGAAGACGAACGCGAGCGGGTTATCGATGAAGCCTGGAAGCTCATACGGGACTCCCCAGCGCTTCAGATTTCAGACATCGAGTTCCTCGTTGAGCACGATCGGCTGCCGGACGCGGTATCGCACGCGGTGGCCAGATCGGACGAACTTGATGGTTCGTCCTATGCATCGCTGACGCTATTGGCCAAGGCCTTCGAGGCGGCGGGCCAACCGCTTGCGGCGAGCCTCGTTTATCGGGCGTTGCTCGACTCGATCCTCGCCCGCGGTTATACCAAGGCATACCGACATGGGGCTCGTTATCTTGCGGTGCTCGACAGGTTGGCGGGATCGCTGAGCAGCTGGCAAGGAAAAGCAACCCACGACGAGTACGTCGCCGGACTTCGCGAGAGACACGGCCGCAAGCGGTCATTCTGGAAGCGCGTAGAAGAGGGAGGTTAAGGTGAAGTTTGCCGACCTGGAGTATGTCTTCGAGTTCATCAATGCGGGAGACCCGTACGAACATGAAGCATTTGTCTCGCGTTCCACGGGAAAGACGTACATTCGTTCCGATGTGGCGGGGATCGACGAGCTTCCCGAAGACGTCATGGGGAACGATGACTACGTGGAGATCCCCAACAAGTACGATCTCGACCTCGGGAAGGACCTCGTCTGGCAGTTCGTGGATCGTCAGATCCCGGGATTGAAGAACAAGGTTCGGGAGATCTTCTCTCGGCGAAGCGCCTATGCCCGGTACAAGATGTTTCTGGAGGATCTCGATCTGCTCGACGCGTGGTACCGGTTCGAAGGCGAACGTACCAGGGAGGTGCTGCTGGAGTGGGCTCGTGAAAAGGGCATTTCGATCGATGACTGAGGCAACGGCGGCAGGCCCGGTCTCCTACGAGGGAACGCCTACGCCCGCTCTACTGCGCTCCCTCCAACCACAGTAGCATCGGTGGGTATGCCGAGCTGGCGCTCGGCGGTCCCAGGGTCGGTGGCCTCGAGCCGTGTCGTAACCCTGCAGAATCTGAGAAAATAAAGAAGTCTTTACTTTCTGGAGAAGATAGTAAAGAATAGTTTTCTAACGGGAGAGGTCATGAAGAGGGTCACCGGCACGTACGAAAAGACGACGACCGCGGGCGAGGAGGTCCGGGCGTTTATCCCCTACCCCCTGCCGCCGAAAAGACCGGCGCTGCAAATGGACTCGTCGATGTTGGAGGCACAGCGTGCGGCGGAGGCGAGTCTCGCCCACTTGGCCATGGCCGGGGAGATGGTGCCTTCAGTCGACTGGCTGGTGTATGCGTTCGTGCGCAAGGAAGCGGTGCTTTCGTCGCAGATCGAGGGCACCCAGGCCACCCTTGAAGACCTCCTGACCTATGAGGCAACCAGCCGTGGCGAGGCGCCATCGGGATCTGACGTTGACGAGGTGTGCAATTACCTGTCGGCGCTCTCGTACGCACAGTCCCAGTTGCGGCGGCCAAAGGGCCTGCCGCTCAGCATTCGTCTGCTCAACCAGACTCACCGCCGCCTGATGGCGGGGCGGCCCGGGAAAGATGTACGGCCCGGGGAGGTGCGGCGCAGCCAGAACTGGGTCGGCGGGACTCGCCCGGGCAACGCGATTTTCGTGCCACCGCCGCCGCATGCCCTAGGTGATGCGCTCGCCGCGTTCGAGCGGGCGATGCACGCGAAGGACCGGGTGCCCCCGCTCATCAGGTGCGCCTTGCTGCACGCCCAGTTCGAGACCATCCACCCCTACCTCGACGGTAACGGACGCGTAGGCCGGCTGCTGATCACCCTCCTGCTCGAGCGTTGGGGATTGCTCGCGGATCCGCTGCTCTACCTCAGCCTGTTCTTCAAGCGCCATCGCGAGGAGTACTACCGCCTCCTCAGCGCCATCCGTACCGACGGTGATTGGGAGGGGTGGGTCGCATTCTTCCTCGAGGGGGTGCGGGTCACCGCGGATGAAACGACGGCCACGGTGCGCGATCTTTTCGCTCTGGTGAGCAGTGACCGTGCTGCCACTCTCGCCCATCCGGCCACTACGGTCACGGCGGCACGCCTTTTCGAGGAGTTGCCGCAACACCCAATCGTCACGGTGGCGGGAGTGACGGAGTTTCTAGGAGCGACCAAGCCAACTGTCGGCAAGGCGATCGGCGCCCTGGTCGACGCCGGCATTCTGGTGGAGACTACCGGGCGCCGCCGCGACCGCGTCTTCAGCTACGCGGCGTACCTCGACCTGCTTCGTGAGGGCACCGAGTTCGACACAACGTAGGATGCGCGTGCACGTGCCACGTCAGGCTCGAAAAATGCCGAGCTGGAGCTCGGCGTTCCCAGGGGGGCGTTGTGGACTAGCGATACACCTCGCGACGGTGACCCACACGTACGACCGAGATCATGAGATCGCCACCCTGGTACGCATAGATGATTCGGTATGGACCGACTCGAAGACGGCGGAAGCCCTTCCATTCGGCGCTCATGATCGATCCCTTGTGGGGATCGTCACGGAGGCCTTCGACCGCGGCAACAATGCGCTCGCGCTCACCCTTCTGTAACGCGGCCACCTCTTTGACGGCGCGCCGCTCCCAGCGAATCTGAATTTCAGCCGAGCTCGAGCTCATTGCGCACATCTTCGTGCTCGATCCACTCGGCGTCAGGATCCCGGAATCGGCTCAGGGCCAACTCAAGATCTTCGCACTCGTCGATGTGGCGTTCGAGGGCCTCAACGATGTACGAGGTTTTCGATCGTTTGGTCGTGCTCGCGAGTTGCTCGAGTCGCTTGGCGAGCTCATCCGGCAGTCGAACGGTCTGACTGACCACGGTGCACCTCCGTAATTAATGTAAGATAAGTATTACAGATTGTCAAATCGTACGCGTGCCGGGTCAGACTCGCGGATTGCCGAGCTGGAACTCGGCGGTCCCAGGGCCGTCCCGTTTACTTTCTGAGTCGCCTGGACTGCCGAGCTGGGGCTCGGCGGTCCCAGGGGGAAGCACAGATGGTATCCTCTGATGCGGCGGCTCCGCCGAACGCCGGCGACGGCCGGTAAGAGGGAGGCAGCAGTGAAGCGAGCAATCGTGGTCATCGCCCTGGCGGCCGTTCCGGTCTTCGCAGACGACGTCTACCTCCAGGGAGGCGGCCAGATCACGGGCGAGATCGTCGAGCAAACGGAAGATTCCGTGACGGTCGATATTGGCGGGGGTGGGACCATCACGGCGCATATGTCGAATGTTGTCCGCATCGAAAAGAGCACCTCGCCACTCCAGGAGTATCGGGCGCGAGCCGCGAAGATTCCCGCCGGCGATGCCGAGGCGTGGCGGAAGCTCGCACGGTGGGCAACGGGCGAAGCGCTCTCGAGCCAAGCGGGGAAGGCCTACTCGCAGGTGGTCGCGATCCTGCCGGACGACCAGGAGGCGAACCGCGCGCTCGGCCGGGTCCAGGTCGATGGGAGATGGGTCACCGAGGAGGAGAGCTATCTTGCCCAGGGCTACGTGAAGTTCGAGAACGAGTGGATGACCCCGGCCGAGAGGCAATCAATCCTCGCGGATCGGAAGGCCCGCGCAGAGGCGAATCGCCAGGCGAACGCCGCCAAGATCCAGTCCATCGAGGCCGAGCAGGAGGCGGAGAAGGAGCAGAAGGCGGCCGATACCGAGGCGTTTCGGCGCGACGGCTTGCCACGGGTCGGCGATCCGGTCTACTGGGGCTGGGGGGGCGGGCCCTCGTACTGGCCCTCTCGATCGCGAGACTTGCAATGAATCGGGAGGCACCCATGAGACGTTACTTGAAAGCACTCCCACTCCTCGGCGCGCTCTTCGCGGCGTGCTCCTCACCCTCGCCGGTCGATGAGATCGTCAGCTCGAATCTCGCCGCCCGTGGGGGCAAGGAGCGGATCCAGGCTCTGCAGTCGATCCGGGAGACCGGGACGGCGACCGCGAGTGGCGGACGGATCGCACGGGTGGTCCGAGAGATCAAGCGGCCAGGTCTCTTCCGGCTCGAGTTCTCAACCCAGGGGACGACGAGCGTCTTCGCGCACGATGGCGAGATCGGCTGGCAGGTCGCGCCTCTGCAGGGTCAGTTCGAACCCCAGGCGACAACTCCGGAGACCGACATGGCGGCGGGGGCCGACCAGCGGGACATCGAAGGCCCTCTCGTCAACTGGCGTGAGAAGGGGCACGTGGTTGAGCTCCTCGGGCGTGAGACCCTTCCCGGCGGAGAGGCCTTCAAGCTCAAGCTGACGCTCACCGATGGTGCGATCCGCTACGACTATGTCGACGTCGCGTCGCACCAGATCGTTCGTTCCGACATCACGCGGATGATTCGGGGACGCCCCGTGCAGCTGGAAAACACGTTCTCGGACTTCCGGGAAACGGGCGGGCTCGTCTTCCCGCACCTCATCGAGACCCACGTCAAGGACCGGCCCCAGATCCTCAGGATCGCGGTCAAAAAAATCGAGCTCGACCCCGACCTCGACGACGCCCGGTTCCGGCTTCCCCGGTAACGCCTGAGTGGTCGAGAATATTCAAATTTTGTGGATTTCACTCTCAAAGTGGTTAATCAGGACGAAAATCAGCCAGATTTCTGATTATCTCAGTCTCCATGTGGTCCCAATATCTCGAATCATCTGACCTGGCACGCGAAAAATGCCGAGCTGGAGCTCGGCGGTCCCAGGGGGCCCATCTATTGTCGTGGTCTCCGTCCTCCACTTTTGAAGGGTGCCAGACCTCTTAACGTCTCGAGAATCCAGAAGATAAGAAGAAAATATTTGATATTAAAGAGGATGTCTGCTATGTTACGGCGTCTGTTGCCGGCCAGCGGGGCCGGCTTCTGTATGGGTGGACGCAGTGTTCACCACAATTCGCGAGACGGGCGCGCCCCAGAAAGGCAGCGCTCAGGGAGAAAAGAGAGAGTATGTCGAAGAAATTGTTTGTTGGAAGTTTGAGCTGGGACACTAACGATGAGGGCCTGCGCAATGCGTTCAGCCCCCACGGCGAGGTCACGGAAGCCGTTGTGATCAGCGATCGCGACACGGGTCGTTCGCGTGGTTTCGGCTTTGTCACCTTCGAGGACGACGAGGCGGCTGACAAGGCCGTTGCAGCCCTCAATGGTACCGAGCTCGACGGGCGCACCATCCGGGTGGACGTTGCCCAGGCCAAGCAGCGCTCCGGCGGCGGCGGCGGCGGCGGCGGCGGCGGCGGTCGCGGCGGCTACGGCGGCGGCTGGTAGATCCCCTTTACATCAACCTTAAGACCCCTCCCCCGCGGGAGGGGTTTTTTATTGCTGAAGGCGCGACATATACCCCCCACCCCCGGGGTCAGGGCTCACGCCTCGATCAGGGTTTTCAGATCGGCGAGCATGGTGTCGGCTTGGCGCTCGTTGAGCTTGACCACCACCTTCTCAGCTAGCCCGCCTAAGGCCGGCACCGTGATCATGTAGTCCGCCTGGAAGGTGACATCCGTGGCGCCACTGTGGGCTTCCATCAGCCAGGTGATTGTGCTCCCGGTGTCCGTCTCGGCCTTGCTCACCAGCTTCTTGTTCAGGATGGATTCGAATCGACTCCCCACTCCCTCGAAACGGAGACCAGCCATTTTTTGGGTCCAGTGATAGTGTTTGTCCTCGTTGGGCAGATCGCGGATTTCGGATACCTCGATCATGTTCGGCCAGAACTCGGGGAAGGGAGCCTTGTCCTCGAGGAACCTGAAGACCTCATCGACCCGTGCGTGGATGGTTATCGATCTGCTGAGGGTCACCATGGCTCCCTCCCTTCTGTTTCACGAGGGGGAAACATCCCACCTTGTCAACGCCTTCGGCAACACGGCCATCTTGGGATCCTGGCCGCGGTCATCCGTCCGCGGAGGAAGCGAGAACCCGTGGCTTTCCGGCGCCGGCTTTCGCCGGCTGTGGCTTTGTCTTTGCACTGGAGAATATGGGTTCCGGGGTCGGACAAATCAAGGGTAGCCCACACTTCTCACCAGATCTCGGACGAGGACGGCGATAAATCCACTGTTATCTACTGTCGACTGCTGTTGACAGTCAATCGACCCTTGGTTAATCTTGAAGGGTGTCTGATGAATCCACCTATACCCTGGACGAGATCGTAGAGCGTACGGGTTTCGACAAACGCACGACCTCGTACTACGTCCAGAAGGGCCTGCTGCCCAAGGTCGGCCGGCGCGGGCCAAAGACGCGATACCCGCAGGTCTTCCTCGACCGACTGATGTTCATCAAGATGATTCGGGAACAGCAGGATCGTGGAGAGATCGACAACCTCACCCTCGCCAACATCCGCGACCTCCTTGACCAGGTCCGCCCCGAAACGATCGCGGAAATGGTCAACGGTCGCGACTCCCTGAAGAAGATTGAGGCACTGAGCGCAGCACAGGGGATTGTGCTGCCGGCCGGCACCGCGGATTCGGCCGATGAAAATGATGTGGAAGCCGAGGCATCGGAGGCCGAGCAACCCGCATCTCCTCATCAGCAATTTATCGATGAGTTTTCCGACGTGATCGAGGTGCTGATCAACGACATGTGTGCGGACTCAGACTCGGCTGAAGCCGACCTTGAACCGCCGCCGCCGCCGGTTCAGCAGGCCGAGGACGTACCCGCCGAGCCCGAGGTCACCGAGGAGGAGCCGGCCGAGGCTCCGGCCGACAACAGCCCGAAGCACAACGAGTACGACGGGGCGATGGCCTCAGAGGAAACGAACGACGCCAAGCCCAGGGATGGCTTCCCCAAGTTCGACGAGGACGACCGGCTGGGATGGGCGCTCGCCAATCTCCAACGCGCGGTGGACATCCCCCGCCGCAACCGTGGCACCACCGAGTGCTGGCACCGGGCGCGGATCACTCCGGAGCTGACGATCTCGGCGCGAAACCTCCGCGACCACGACGCCCACCGGTTGGATGCGGTAGCACGGATGCTCAAGCAGATTCTGTGGCAGGCGTGGGAGGAGTAGGCCGAAAGGATTTCGGATTTCGGATTTCGGATTTGCCGCCCGCCTACTACCCAGATTCCAAATACCAGATTACGGATGACGGGATTCTCCGGAACTGGTATCCGGCATCTGGTATCCGGCATCTGAGCCGTCAGGCGCTCGTCCCCTTTCGCTTCATGAGGTCGAAGCGGATCATGTACTTCGTGTCGCGGCCCGGAACCGGGAACCCGATCAGCTTCATCCGGCCCCAAAAGTCAAACAGATTCGCCTCCTTAATTTCCTCGGTCACATCCCACGAGAGGTTGCCCAGGCTGACCTCGTGCTCGCGGCCGGCCGTGTCCAGGTAGGTGCCGATCACCTTGACCGAGGGATCGCCGTACGCCGGTTCGAGATCACCCTCGAGCTGCAGCCAGCGATAGCCGCCGCGGAAGAAACGCTCGACCCCCTCTCTGCGGGCGGGGCCGTTGAGACCTTTGACGGTGCAGTGGCCGGTGAAGACTTCCCAGTCGCCGGGCCTGTTCTGGTCGATTCGCATCGTGCTCTGTGAGCTGGAGAAGGTCTGCGACTCCTCGTAGTACCATCCGCCCTCGTTCTTGACGATGCCCGCCGGCTTGATTCCTCCGCCGGCGGCCTTTTCGCTCCTCGACTTGAAGAGTGTGGACAGGATGCTCATGACGTCTCCTCGGATCGATTCCTAGTCAAAATTCACCAATGCCAGTTTCGCCCAACTCAGATCTTACCACAGATATTTTCAGTGTGTCAAATCACCCCCAGCATTTCCGATCTTCGTATTTCTCATGTAAAATCTTCCCTAACGAGGAGGATCAACATGAGGAAGGCCAGCCGGCTCGGTCTCGGACAACGAATCAGAGACCTTCGTGAATCACTCGATATGACCCAGGCCGAACTCGCTGACGCGGCACGCATGGACCAGAGCCTGCTGTCGAAGTACGAACGTGAGGACGTCAGCCCGAGCTGGCTGCAGATCGAACGCCTTCTCGAGGCGCTGGGGCAATCACCGTGCGCCCTCTTCCCGGAGTGCTCCGCCGAGTCGGAGGCCGAGGACAGCTTCTTCTCGGTCAGCTTTTTCTCGGGTGAGCCGAAGGACCCGTCGGCCATGGGCACCGCCACGGCGAAGCTCCGGGTTCACCGGGAGGCGCCGTTCGTCAAGGTCTTCCATCTGCCGCCGATCGACAACCGGTACATCATCACCCACTCCGAGGACGACATCATGATCCCCGACTGGTACCCAGGGGACTGCCTGATTATCGACACCAAGTACGAGCCGAAGGCCGGGCGGGTCGTCGCCGGCTTCCTCGACGGCGAGCCGACCACCCGCCGCCTCGTGCGCGACGGCAAGAACCTCATTCTCGTCGCCTCCAACCGAAACTACCCACCGGTGCCGTTCGATCCCGAGAATTGGATTCACACCGGGGTCGTGGTTCACGCCGTGCGATCCATGATGAAGAGGTACTCGGGGTAGCTCCACAACAAAAACCACCCGGAGCCCTTGTGGGGCAGGCGTCCCGCCTGCCAGGGGTGGGTGGCATCAGGGTAACTCGAACAACCGGCAGCCGGGACGGCTGCCCCACAAAACTACCCGGAGCCATTGTGGTGCGTCCCGCCCGCAGGCTAGCCCTTGACGACCCACCCTTTGCCTCGGAGAAGCTCGCGGATTCTGTCGCAGTGGTCTCCCTGGATCTCGACGTGGGTCTCGGCCGCCTTGCCGCCGCTGCCGCAGGCTCGTTTGAGTTCGCCGGCAAGGTCCCCAAGGAATGTGCGATTGTGGGGCAGGCCCTCGACCACGGTCACGGTCTTGCCCTTGCGGCCCGCCTTCTCGATCCGGAGACGGGCGGTGATCCGGTCTGGGACGGGCTGATCTAGCGTCTTCGAGCAGCGGCAGCTCTTAGACGGCCAGCCGCAGATCGGGCAGACCCTCCCCTTGTCGCTCGAGTAGACAGTGCGGCCTTTCCTGGAAATCATCGTATGACTTTAGCCTATTGACTTGTATTTACACCTTATTTATGCCATACTTGATTTCCGGACACGCGGAAAGGGAGAGCCGTTATGGAAATCACTGCCGAACACCAGGAACCGCCGAGTTATCCGCATCCCCTGCAAGTGCTGCCAGAGGATCGGTCCGAGTGGCCCGACGATGCCGGAGAAGCCCGCCGACAGCTGCAGAAGGAGCTCGATCAATGGTGCCGGGAGCACGACTGCTCGATGGTAACCAACTCGTGGGTGGCCGAGGAAGCCGTACGGCAGGGGTGGTGATAGGCCGCCAATTTCGGATTTCGGATTTCGGATTTTCCAGCCCCCCCCATCTACCGGAAGAAACACAGCGAGAACCGGTGAATTTCTTCTGGAGGTCGCCAGCCACGACCTGTCACTGCGTAGCCCGACGGGCAAAGCCGAAAGCGACGATGGACACATAGCCTGGGACGTCATCCCGCCGACGGCAGCGATTCGTGGCCGAGGCCGGCGATTTCCGGACATTTCGTCAGGCGTTCACGAGCTCTCTTGCCGCTCTGATGATGCGGTCGACGTTTGGCAGCGCCGCCTTCTCGAGGTGGCGGGCGTACGGCAGGGTGTCTTCGACGCAGACACGATCGAAGCGTGGTGACAGCCCTGCCTCGAGGCAGACGGCTGCCAGCTCCCCCGACAGACCGTACTCGCGGTAGTCCTCGTCGACCGCCAGCAGGCGTCCCGTCTTCCCGACCGAGGCGACCACGGTTTTCACATCGAGGGGGCGCAGCGAGCGCAGATCGAGGACCTCGCAGGAGATGCCATCACTCTCGAGTATCGCCGCCGCGGCCAGGGCGCGATGGACGCCGACCGCGACCGAGGCGATCGTGAGATCCGCACCCTCGCGCCGTACCGCCGCGCTGCCGAATGGGATGGCGTGCGGCGGGTCGGGGACCACACCTCGCCCACCGTCGGCCGGGACATCGAAGGTGACAGTGTCCCTGCCTCCCCTACCTAGGAACTCGAGGCACTCCTCGGACAGGAGCTTGGGCTCCATGAAGATCACCGGCCCGTCGTGAGCCAGGGCGGTGGTCATCAGCCCGTAGGCGTCCGCAGGGGTCGAGGCCACTACTACGGTGAGGCCGGGGATCGACGCCAGGCTCCCCCACAACGACTGGCCGTGCTGGCCACCATCACCGTAACCGGCGCCCGAGGGGGCGCGGACAACGAGCGGCGCGCGCCACTTCCCACCCGAGAACGCCTCGAGCTTGGCGATATGGTTGAGGATCGCGTCGAGGGCGACGGCGATGAAGTCGACCATGTAGAGCTCGACCACGGGACGCAGCCCGGCCATGGCGGCGCCGGCGGCGGCACCGAAGAACGCCGCCTCACTGATCGGCGCGGCCAGAACGCGGTCAGCGCCGAAACGGGCAAAGAGCGGCGCCCGCAGCATCGGCACATCCTCACCGATGAGAACGATGGTCTCGTCGCGCACCATGGCGTCCTCGATGGCACGATCGACCGCCTGGCCGAAGCTAATAACCTGCACTTCTCACCACCTCGCGGCTGCGGCCCGCGACATGCCGCCATCTGCGGCGGTTGCTCCCCTCGTGGTGCTCGACGTACTGCTAAGTACGCCTCCGCGCCCCTCAGGTCGCAAACACCCCATCTCACAACATCTCGCGGGCCTCGCTACGCGACGTGGTGAGAAGTGCTGGTTACGTTCAGCCATCGGAGCCCTCCCCCACGTCGGCCAGCGCCTCGGCAACCGCGGCTTCGATTTCGGCCGCGACCTCGGCGTCGATCCGGTCGCGCTCGGCCTCGTGCTTATTCATGGTCTTGTAGACAGCGAGGATCGGGTCGCCGCGACGCTCGCGGGTGCCACTGCGGCGCGCCTTGGCCATCACCGACATCATCTGTGTCACGCCGCCGGCGCGGTCGGCGAGCCCTCCCCCGCCGCGAGACACGACCGACGAGAGGACGCTCCCAAAAACCTTCTTGCCCTCGGCGATGGGTTTATTCGCCATCCGAATCAGCGGGTCGCCGAGGAAGTGCCCGTCGAGGCGAGGACAGGTCGCGAGGAGAAAGCTCGGGCCCTTGCCGCAACGCGCTCGCTCGATCTGCTTGGCCGCCGCCTTGTAGACCGCCCGCACGTCTCGGCCGTTGACCGTTTCGGCGCGCATCCCAAAACCCTGCGCGCGTTCGACGAGGCTGCCGCCCGTCACCGAATCGGAGGTGGTGGTGATCGCCCAGCCGTTGTCGATGCAGATGATGACCAGGGGCAGCCGCCAGGCAACCGCGAGGTTGAGGGTTTCCAGCGCCATCCCCTGGTTCATGGCGCCCGCGCCGGTGAAGGCGACCGCGATGGCGCCCGGACGCAACCGGCTGTTGGCGAGGGCGAAACCTGCTGCGGTCGGCAGCGAGGCACCGACAATGCCCGAGGTCGCTGCCAGGTGCTCCTTCGAAAAGAGGTGCATGTGGCCGCCCCGACCGCCGCACAGCCCATCCTCCGCGCCCAACAGCTCTCGCAGCATGGGCGCCAGAGGCACGCCGCGCACCACCAGTGCCGGCGAGCAACGGTGGGTCAGCGCGAGGCCGTCGCCGTCTCCAAGCTGAGTCACTACGCCGGCCGCCACCGCCTCCTCACCGGTGCCGAGGTGCATCTCACCGGAGATGAAGCCGTGGTTCCACAGATCCTCCACGGCGAGCTCGTACGCACGGGCTCGGAGCATCTGACGGTAGAGGTGCGGCAGATCCATCGTTTTGGGTTCGCTGGAGAGAGGATAGCACCGCGGTTTGAGTTAGGAATTAGGAATTAGGAATTTCGGATTTCGGATTTCGGATTTTTCCACCCGCCCTCCTGTATCGACTTTCGAATCGTGCATCTGCGATTCGCTCCGATTGCACCTCTCCCGGTTCCGAAACGTCGTGGTGGCGGGCCCTAAAGGACCCGCCTACAGGTCTCTTGCCACCTTTGTAGGCGGGTCCTTTAGGGCCCGCCACCACTCGGTAACACAATCGCTCGGCTGCCGGGTGGGTAGGATTGTTTACTCCGGTGGGTAGCGTTTGGAGTCGTAGGGCTTGCCGTCGCTGATCGCTGCCGCGTGGAGATCGGTGGCAACGGTGTCGATCACCTCTCGGAGCTCCAGCTTTTCCAGCCAGCGGTTGGGAATCACCTCGACCCCGTGGAGCGTTCCGAGGATCTGGCCGGTGATGGAACCCGTGGAGTCGGAGTCGCCCGAGTGCGTGACCGCGAGGCGCACTGCTGACTCGAAGTCCGGCGCGATGAGGGCGCAGAATACGGCGATCGCGAGGGCCTGCTCGGCGATCCAACCGCCGCCGAGGCACTCCACCTCCTCGGCGTTGCCGATACCGAGGGCTTCGAACGCCAGGGCGTGCTCCAAAGCCGACAGGGTTTCCTCATTGTCTGGATAATTCTCAAGCTCCGCCATGGCGCGCTCGACCGCCGGCTCGAGCTCGACGCCGGTGACCAGCTCGTGGATGATCCGCGCCATACACCCGGAGGCGAGCCATCCAGTGGGATGGCCGTGGGTCAGCGCCGCCACCTCGCAGCCGCAGAGGAAGGAGTCGCCCGGCCATGCAAGCCCCACCGGCGCCACGCGCATCACCCCGCCGCAGCCCTTAGAGTCGTTGAGTGGATTCTCGAGGGTGCCGATCTCGCCGCTTTTCAGCGCCGTGATACAGGTTTCGCCGGCCGCCCGTTCCTCGTTGAGCTCGCGCACCCCGGTCAACCAGCTGCTGAGCACCTTCTCCTCGTCAACGCCGAATGGATAACTACCCTGGGTCGTCAACCAGCGCCAGTGGGCGTCGAGAAAAACCTCGATCGGCGGCACGTCGCCGTGCTTCGCCCAAGAGTTGAGCGAGCGGATCACCCCCTCGGCGACGAAGAGGGTCATCTGGGTATCGTCCGTGAAGCTCCCCGCCGGAAATGCGCCGTCGACCAGATCAGCCGGTCCGTCGGGGCCGTAGGTCTGGACGATCTCATCGAGCGGCAAAAACTCGACCGGTGCGCCGAGGGCGTCGCCTACGGCACCGCCCAGAAGGCAGCCGCGAAAGCGGTCAAGGGTGGTCAGTTTCGATGACGTACTCATCTTGGGCACCGCTGCTTGGAACTTCTCGCATGGACGTCGCTACAAATTTCGATTGCTCATTCTACTCCAACGACATGGCCGTTTCCAATCAAGGTGATTTGCATCGAACGACGATCTTGGTATGCTATCCGCGTTCATGACCGGCCATCGGGGCTGGTCTCTGTTTCGGCGGACGCATGGTCCGCTAGGTTGCGAAACGGGCGCGCCCAAGTACGACAGCGCCCAGGGAGATGAGAAGAGATATGTCGAAGAAGTTGTTTGTTGGGAGTCTGAGTTGGGATACGAACGACGACAGTCTGAACGCCGCGTTCAGCCCCTTCGGTGAAATCACCGAGGCCATTGTCATCAGTGACCGCCACTCGGGTCGCTCCCGCGGGTTCGGGTTCGTCACTTTCGTTGATGACGAGGCCGCCGACAAGGCCATCGCCGAGCTCAACGGCACCGAGCTCGACGGACGCGAGATCAAGGTGGACGTCGCCCAGGCGCGCGATCGCTCCCGTGACGGTGGTGGCGGAGGCGGAGGCGGAGGCGGCGACCGCTGGTAGGTTCCCTCAACGATCAACCCACAACCCCTCCCCCGCGGAGGGGTTTTTTTGGCCCAGAGGCCGGATCCCGGATACCAGATACCGGATGCCGGATGCCGGATACCGGATCATCCTACCGGAGAATTCCTTCATCTGGTATCTGGCATCCGGGATCCGGCATCCGGGCTGGACCTGCAATAATGTCCCCGGAGACAGCTGTGGCACATCACACCGTTAAGCAGGGCTACCTGGATCTGGTAGAGCGCATCAATCGATATCCCCAGGGTGCGCCGCCGTCCGAGCTGCTCTACCGGATCCTCGAGATGCTGTTCTCCGAGCGCGAGGCGGAGCTGGTGGCGGACCTGCCCGTCAGGCCCTTTACCGCGGAGAGGGCGGCCCGGGCCTGGAAAATGCCGGTCGACGAGGCGCGGGTGGTGCTCGACGAGCTCGCGAGCCGGGCGATCCTCGTCGATATCGAATCCGACAGCACCACCACCTACGTGCTGCCGCCACCCATGGCCGGTTTCTTCGAGTTCTCGATGATGCGGATCCGCGGCGACGTGGACCAGAAGATGCTTGCCGAGCTCTTCCACCAGTACATCAATGTGGAAGAGGATTTCGTCAAGGCTCTTTTCACGGTCGGCGAGACCCAGCTCGGTCGAGTCTTCGTGTCCGAGTCCTCTCTGCCTCAGGACTGCGCGCTTCACGTCCTCGACTACGAGCGTGCGAGCCATGTGGTCGAGAGCGCCAGCCACATCGGCGTCGGCGTTTGCTACTGCCGCCACAAGATGGAGCACCTGGGCCGCGCGTGCTCGGCGCCGATGAACATCTGCATGACCTTCAACAACACCGCCGCCTCGCTCACCCGGCACGGGTTCGCACGCTCGGTGGACTCTGTCGAGTGCCTCGACCTGCTCGCAGAGGCTCGCGAAATGGGCTTGGTACAGTTCGGCGAGAACATTCAACAGCGGGTCAACTTCATTTGCAACTGCTGCGGCTGCTGCTGCGAGGCTATGATCGCGGCCCGTCGCTTCGGTCTCCTCCACCCGGTCCACACCACCAACTTTCTTCCCGAAAACGACCCCTCGATCTGCACGGGCTGCGGAAAATGCGTGGCCGCGTGCCCGGTGGAAGCCATGACCCTGATCTCCGCCAACGATTCCGACAAACCCAAACGGATGGTGGCAAAGCTCGACGAGGAGCTCTGCCTCGGCTGCGGCGTGTGTGTGCCGGCTTGCCCCGAGGACGGCATCACGTTGAAGCCGCGCGACGAGAGGGTCATCACCCCGGTCGATTCGGTTCGCCGGGCGGTGAGGATGGCGGTGGAGCGCGGAACGCTGCAGCATCTCGTGTTCGACAACCACGCTCTGGCCAGCCACCGCGCGATGGCCGCGGTGCTGGGCGCCATCCTTCAGCTGTCACCGGTCAAGCGGGCAATGGCCAGCAGCCAACTGGGGTCACGCTATCTCGACGCGCTGATCGAGAGGAACGAGAAGAAGCCTCACTCGGCGTAGGGGCCAGATACCGGATACCGGATACCGGATACCGGATGACGGATGACGGATGACGGGCTACCGTGGATCCTTTCTTATTCGGGGCGAGTGGGGGGATCTGTTCTGTCATCTGGTATCTGCCATCTGGTATCTGGCATCTGGGAGGCGGGCTCGATCCCAAAGCCCTCGGGATAATCCGCCCACATTGCCGCCACCTCGTCCGCCGGCGTGAGTACTTTCTTCCACAGCAGCCACACCACCAGCACGATGAAGAGAACCGTCGACAGCACGCTGCCCTCTAGACCGAACTCGCCGCCGGTCAGATACTCGGCCCCGGTCGGGTTCATGACGAAGAGCTGGTCTTGGATCTTGATGCCGCTGACGTCGAAGCCCCACACCCAGCTCTGGGCCAGGTTCCACGAAATGTGGAATCCGATCGGCAGCCACAATCGGCGGGTTTGGAAGTAAAGAACTACCAGGATGACCGCGGCGAGGAAGATGTTCGTGATCCCGATAATCGTCACATCGGGGTTGTCGGCGTGAGCCCAGGTGAAGGGGATGCAGAACAGCAAGCCGGCTATCCACCGCCGACTGCCCTCGGCCAGAGACTGCAGCAAATATCCACGGAACAGGAGCTCCTCAACTGTGGCAGCCAGGGTGAAAAGCACCAGAAACAAACCCAGCGCACTGAAACTGCCCCGCAGATCCGCCGACAGCGCCAGCGACACCGATCCGGTGGCGACCAGCATGAGCACCAACAACCCCGTCGCGAGGAGACCGCCGGCCAGGCCGACCGCCAACTCCCGCAACCAACCGTGGCTGAAGCCCAGGCCCAGAAGGGCCGGAGGCCGACGGTCGAAGAATCTCAGCACGAGCAGCCCGCCAATGAGGAGCGCCAGGGTCCCGACCAACCAGATCAAAGTGTGGGTCCACGACACGAAGTCGGACTCCGGCACGCCGGGAACGAGCAACTTGAGCGGCGTGCTGAAGGCCTTGCCGATGATGAACGCGGCGATGATGTAAACCAGCATCCGCCAACCGGCGCGCCAGTGATTGAAGCGGTTGCGGAAGATACGCCTGATCAGGCTCGGAGCATCGGGAGGCGGCGCATCCTCGATTTCAGAATTGGCGGCCGCGGCAGCTTCGATTTCTTCCATGAGTCAATCACCTCTCGTCATCAGAATACGTCCAGGGCCGGCTCCGGTTCTCAAAAACCCTCGACCGTGGATCAGCGTTCGACCATAATCATCGGGCTTGACGGTCGCGGACCGTCCGCAGATGGAGGGCAACAGATGACCGAGATCACTCGTGATGACCACGATCGTATCCGCGCACAGTTCCCGTCGCTGGCCGGCGACACCGTTTTTCTTGAAAATGCCGGCGGCTCCCAGGTGCCGGTGACGGTGGCCGACGGCATCCGCGACTACATGCTGTCGAGCTATGTCCAACTCGAAGCGGGCTACCCGCTTTCAAGACATTGCACCGAGCTTGTAGACACGGCGCACGAGTTCGTACGGTTGTTGATGAACGGCGGCGACGGCGAGGTGATCCTGGGACCCTCGACCTCCGCCCTGCTACAGATGCTGGCCGGCTGCTACTCGACCGCCCTGACGCCGGGGTCGGAGATCGTGGTCGCGCAGACCGGGCATGAGGCCAACGTCGGTCCGTGGAAGAAGCTCGAGCGCTTCGGCTTCCCGCTCCGCTGGTGGGAGATGGACCCTGCTACCTGTACGTGCCCGCTGGAGGGGCTCGAGGAGCTGCTCAACGACCGCACCGCACTGGTAGCATTCCCACATGTATCAAACCTCCTCGGCGACATCGTCGATGTCCGCGCGACCACCGAGCTCGTCCACGCCGCCGGGGCGCGGGTGGTGGTGGACGGCGTTGCCTACGCCCCCCATAGGGCCATGGATGTCGAGGCATGGGACGTCGACTGGTACGCCTACTCCACCTACAAGGTCTACGGACCGCACATGGCCGCGCTCTGGGGCCGTCGCGACGCGATCGCCGAGCTCGCCGGGCCCAACCACTTCTTTGTCCCAGACGACGAGCTGCCCTACAAGTTCGAGGTTGGCGGCGCCAGCCACGAGGGTTGCGCCGGCATCCTCGGGTTCAAAGATTACCTGGCGTTCCTCGCCAACCTCGGAGATTCGCGAGAATTCGATCGGTCGGCGATCGAATCAGCATTCGACACGATGATCGCGTGCGAGCTGCCGCTGCAGGCGCGGCTCATCGAGTATCTGCTGTCGCGCGACGACGTTCGCATCATCGGACCGAACCACTCCGATCCGTCCCGCGTCCCCACCATCAGCTTCGTCCACTCCTCGAAGAGCTCCGCCGAGATCACCGAGGTGGTCGACCGCTCGGGAATCGGTATCCGCCATGGCCACATGTACGCCTACCATCTGTGCGAGGCCCTGGGCCTCGAACCCGACGACGGCGTGGTGCGGGTGAGCCCGGTGCACTACAACACGATGGGCGAGATCGAAACGCTGATAGAGGTGCTCGAGACCGCCATGGGTTGACGCAATGAGGATTTCGAATTTCGAAATTCGAAATTCGAAATCCGGCCTAGTCTTTGACCTCGGCCTCTAGCTTTTCGATTCGCTCTACGAGTTTCGCTCGGGTCCGCCGCCGCTGGTGGATCGTCTGCTGGATCTTCTCGGCCTCGTCGGCCTCATCGCCCTCGGTCTCCTTCGTCTTGGCCTCCTTCGCCTTGGCCTCGAGCGCGGAAATCTCCTCGTCGAGAGCCTTGAGAAGGCTGCGGAGGTCCTCGGCCTTCTCCACCTGGTCGGCCTTGTCGAAGACCACGGTGTCGGGTCCGGCCGTTTCCTTCGCCTTGGCCGCAGTCTTCTTTTTCACCTTTGGAATGAACTTCCCGGCATCCGTGACCTGACGCTGGTTCATGAAGCTCGGCGACACGATCTCGATTCCATTCCGGTGCAAGGTATCCAGGACCGCGCGGTGAAGGGCGGTCTTGCCGCCGAGGAATTTCTTGGTGTCTTCGAGGCGACCCGAGACCTGGTAGAGAACCGAGAAGTCGCCGAGCTCGAGAATGCGGATGAACGGCTCGACGAGGCCGGCGGACTCGGCCGCCTTGATGAGGTGCTTCTCGATCTCGTCGTGCGGCAGGTCGTAGCCGAGGGAGACCTTGGCGGAGATGAAGGTTCCGGACAGACGGACGACGGTGACCGGCGTCGAGACGACAAAGAGATTCGGCAGGGTCACCAAATCGCTGCGCTCGTTCTGAATCTCGGTGTGAAAGAGCCCCTGCTCGGTGACCCGCCCCAGGAACTGGTCAATCCGGATGAAGTCGCCACGTTTGAAGTTGTTGATAATCCGCAGCATCAACCCCGCCATGGCGTTGGATGCGAGGGTCGTCGAGGAGATGGCGATGGTGGCGGTGAGCGCGATCCCGAAGAGCGTGATGAGATTGGCGCGAGTTGACTCCGGGAGGGGCGCCGACACGATGATCGCGAGCAGGAGCATGGTGCTGAGGACGGCCAGTATCAGCTGGCGCCTGAAGGTGTCCCTGCCCGGCACCGCGGCTGCCCGTCGGGTCGCGATCCGGTTGAGGAGCCATATCCCACCGCCGCCGATGAATATCACCAGGCTCATCGGCAGCAGACTGACTGCCCCATTGATCAGCATTTCCGCTAGGTTCATACGTTCCTCCGAATGGATTTCATCGCCAGCGATCATAGCCCAACCCGGTATCCCGCTTCCTACGTTTCCGCTTCCTTCAGGTTGGCCGAACGCCCGAGCGATGTTGTTACCAAGTGGTGGCGGGCCCTGAAGGACCCGCCTACAGGTTTCCTGGCAGCCTTTGTAGGCGGGTCCTTCAGGGCCCGCCACCACGATGATTCGGAACCAGGAAAGGGCGCAACTCACCGGGTTCAGTACACTGTTCTCCGGAGAAAACCTATGCCTGAAGCGGTCCTCGCCATCGATCAGGGAACTACCGGGAGCACGGCGCTGGTGCTCGCGCGCGACGGCGCGGTGCTCGGCCGGGCCACCGAGGAGTTCACCCAGTATTACCCCGAACCGGGCTGGGTGGAGCACGACCCGGAGGAGATCTGGCGCGTGAGCCTCGGAGTGATGGTGTCCGCGCTCGAGGAAGCATCCCTCGCGCCGCAGCAGCTCCGCGCGATCGGCATAACGAACCAGCGCGAAACGACGCTGGTGTGGGACCGGGCAACCGGCAAACCCATCCACCCCGCGATTGTCTGGCAGAGCCGGCAGACCGCCGACATTTGCCAAGCTGTGCGGGCTGATGGGCTCGAGGCCATGATCACCGAGCGGACCGGCCTCGTGGTCGACCCGTACTTCTCGGGCTCGAAGGTCAAATGGATTCTCGATCGCTACCCCGACGCACGGCCGCGGGCCGAGGCCGGCGAGCTGGTTTTCGGGACCGTCGACACCTGGCTTCTTTACAAGCTCACCGGAGGCGCGGTCCACGCGACCGAGCCCACCAACGCCTCGCGCACCATGCTCTACGATATTCGCTCGCAGCAATGGGATCCGGAGCTGCTGGAGATCTTCGGCGTCCCCACGGCCATGCTGGCCGAGGTCCTGCCGAGCTCAGGCGTTTTCGGCACCACGGTCCCTTCCGGCAAGCTGCCAGGCGGGGTACCGGTGGCGGGCATCGCAGGCGACCAGCAGGCCGCGCTCTACGGCCAGGGCTGCTGGCGGCCGGGGATGGTCAAAAACAGTTACGGCACCGGCTGCTTCGTAGTACTCAACACCGGTTCCGAGCTTCGCCGGAGCGACTGCGGGCTCCTCACGACGGTCTGCTGCGACGCCCACGGCCGCCCGGCCTACGCCATCGAGGGGTCGGTCTTCACCACCGGCGCCGCCATCCAGTGGCTGCGCGACGAGATGGGCCTCATCGGCAGCGCGGTCGAGACCGAGGAGGTGGCCGCCCGGGTGAACGATACGCAGGGGGTGTACGTGGTGCCGGCCTTCGCAGGCCTCGGCGCGCCCTACTGGGACATGCACGCGCGCGGCGCCATCGTCGGGCTGACCCGCGGCAGCGGCCGCGACCAGATCATCCGCGCCACCCTCGACAGCATCGCGTACCAGACCCGGGACGTGGTCGATGCCATGCACTGCGATGGCGGCGAGCCGATGCGCGAGCTGCGTGCCGACGGCGGCGCAGCCGCCAACAACGCCCTCATGCAGTTCCAGTCCGACATCCTTGATCTGCCGGTGGTCCGGCCGCAGCTTCTGGAGACGACCGCCGCCGGCGCCGCCTTCCTCGCCGGTCTCGGCGCGGGGATGTGGCAGACCCCCGAGGAGATCGAGGGCATCTTGGAGGAGGACCGCCGCTTCGTGCCTCTGATGGACGCCGCCGAACGGGAACGCCGGTATGACGGCTGGCGGCGGGCGGTCGAGCGGGTGCGTGAGGACCACAGGGACAGTGGACCATGAAGCACAACGAGGGTTGGACCAAGGCCGCCGACGGGACCCGGCTCTACTGGCAACGCCACACGCCCGACGACAAGGTCCGGGCAGCGCTCCTCTTCGTGCACGGTCTGGCCGAGCACTCAGGCCGCTACGACCACGTGATGCGCTATTTCGCGGAAAAGGGATTCGACTGTTGGGCCCTCGATTATCGAAGTCACGGGAAGAGTCCCGGGCTGCGGGTGCATGTGGATCGCTTCGATGAGTTCCTGCTCGACATCGCCGCCGCCTACCAGCTAGTCCGTGCGGAGCAAGCGACGTTGCCGCTCTATCTGGTCGGCCACTCGCAGGGCGGGCTGCTGGTCCTCCGCCACGTTCTCGCCCAACCCGAAGGTATCAACGGCATCATCGTGTCCTCGCCCTTCCTTGGCATGCATCCGACCGCCGCCCCGTCGGCGCCGCTGCACATAGTGGCCAATGTCATTTCGACCTTCAGTCCCAAGCTCATGTTCTCCAAGATTGCGGAGCCGAAATTCCTCAGCCGCGACCCAAAGGTAGCCGAGGCGTACGTTGCAGACCCTCTGGTCAGCGACACCGTATCGGCGCGGTGGTTCACCGAGGTCCTGCGGGCTCAGGCCGACACTCTGGAGCGGGCGCCGAACCTCGCAGTGCCGGCACTTGTGATGCAGTCGGGCGGCGACCGTCTTGCCGACCCGGCAGCAACCCGCGCCTGGGTCGCCGCCGCGCCCGCCGAGATCGTAGAGTACGCGGAGTGGGACGGCTTCTACCACGAGATGTTCAACGAGCCGGAAAAGGAGCAGGTCTTCGAGAAGATGGAGCGGTGGTTGGCGGGGCAGATTAGGAATTAGGAGTTAGGAATTAGGAATTAGGAATGCATCCCATTCACTCCACAGATTTCGGATTTCGGATTTCGGATTTGTCGGCGCGAGGGACGACCACTGGTCGTGGAGCTTGTTGCCCGCGTTTTGGGGGGGAAGTTCGGAATTCGGGAATCGGAAGTTCCCGTTTCAGTTCTTAATTCTTAATTCTCAGTTCTCAATTCTTAATACCCACCCATCAACCCTTACTTGAAATCTCCACCTGGAACCCACAGTCGGCGCGGCGCTGTTGTGGAGGGCCTCGTCGCGAGGGCCACGAAACGCGGTCAGCTGGTGCGCTTTAGCGTGCCAGATGGCCGCGTATCGCGGGCCGCAGCAGAAAGCTGGTGAGAAATGCGGGCTCAGGCCGTCCGGCCGTCCCGACCGAGCGGAGGGAGGAAAACGCGGCCAGAGGTCCGGAATCGGCGCGATCCAATAAAGGGTGGGGGGTGCGGCCTTGCTCGAATGCAGCCCGCCGGCGCGCCAACGGCGCGCAGCGGGCGAGGTCGACGGCTCCAACGAGAGCTTGCTCTCGGAGGAGACGTCGGCCGAGGTCGCGTGGTCGCGGTCGAAGACCGTGGACGGCGGGCGGGCAGGGAGACGGGATGATCAATCGGCGTCGTCTGGGTCGGTGGAGGGCGGAACCGGGTCGTAGCCGCCGGGGTGGAAGGGGTGGCATTTGCCGATTCTTTTGATCGCCATCCACACGCCGCGGAGGCCGTGGGTCTCTATGGCTTCGGCCGCGTACACCGAGCATGTCGGCTCGAATCGGCATGCCGGCGGCATGAACGGCGAGACAAACCGCTTGTAGAGACGGGCTGGGAGGGCAACAAAGTGCCAAAAGCTTCGCACGGCCGGAGTATTCTACCCCGAAGGAGGACACCTATGACCATCGAGCGCACAATCATCGCCACCAAAGAGGCACCGGGCGCGGTCGGGCCCTACTCGCAGGGCATCGCCGCCGACGGTTTCGTTTTCACCGCCGGTCAGGTTCCCATCAATCCAGCCTCGAGCAAGGTCGAGGCCACTACCATCGAGGACCAAACTCGCCAGGTTCTCACCAACGTCGACGCCGTGCTGCGCGCCGCCGGCAGCAGTCTCGACCGGGTGGTGAAGATGACGGTCTTTATGACGGACCTGGGTGATTTCCAAGCCATGAACGGGGTGTACGCCGAATTCTTCCCGTCCAACCCGCCGGCGCGCTCGGCGGTGCAGGTCGTCGCCCTGCCGCTTGGAGTTCAGATCGAGATGGAAGCGGTCGCCCTGACGGGCTGAATTAGGAGTTAGGAATTAGGAATTAGGAATGATAGGCGCGGGGAGGCGACCGGGGGTATTGGGGTGGGTTGCCCGCGCTTGGGCGCGCTTCCCGAGAGGATGCCAGGCGCCTCCGGTCAACGTGCGCAAACGCGGGCAGCACGCTCCAATACCCACGATCGCTATGTCGCGTCGATAATTCCTAATTCCTCATTCCTAATTCTCTTCCCTGCTATCATCACCCGGCCTCGCGAGTGCCGCTGACGAGGCCGCGAGGGGGTGCCGTGCCGGACGCCATCGACTACTCCGAGGTCGGCCTCAGGGTCGGACTCGAGGTCCACCAGCAGCTGCTCACCGCCAAGAAGATGTTCTGCAACTGTCCAGCTGGGATCTACACCCGCGAGCACGATGGTTCGGTCCTGCGTCACATGCGGCCGACACTGTCCGAGCTCGGCGAGTACGACGGAACCGCCCTGATGGAGTTCAAGACCCGAAAGAACATCGTCTATCTGCTCCACACTTCGAACGTGTGCACCTACGAGATGGACGACACCCCTCCCTTCTTGATGAACCCCCAGGCACTGGACATCGCCATCGAACAGTGCCTGATGCTGGGCTGCGACATCATCGACGAGGTCCACATCGCCCGCAAGCAGTACCTCGACGGCTCCATCCCGACCGGATTCCAACGCACCGCGATCGTCGGCGTCGAGGGACGGTTGCCCTTCCACGGCCGCGAGATCACCATCACCCAGGTCAGCGTCGAGGAGGATTCGTGCCGCGAGGTCTCGGACCGGGGGCACCTCATCGTCTGGCGCACGGACCGCCTGGGGATGCCGTTGATCGAGACCGTCACGGGACCCGACCTCCGCACCCCCGACGAGGTCGAGGAGGCGATCCTCCTCGTCGGCCGTGTTTGCAGATCCACCGGGCATGTGCGGGTCGGGCTCGGCGCCAGCCGACAGGACATCAACGTCTCGGTGCGCGGCGGCCGCAGGGTCGAGATCAAGGGGGTACCGAGGGCGGGTTGGGCGCCGGGCCTCGTCCACTGCGAGGCGGTACGCCAGATCAACCTCCTGAACCTCCGCGACGAGCTCCGCGGTCGCGGCTTCCGCGAATCGGATGATCTCGGGATCGAGCATCGCGACGTGACCGAGCTCGTCGCCGACTCACCGATGGACCTGCTCCGGGCCGGCTCGTGGGAACGCTATCTGGACAACGGCGACCAACGCTCGGATCTCGAGCGCGGCTCGGGCCCTTTCTGCGTGCGTGCCGTGCGCCTCCCTGGTCTCGGTGACACGCTCTCGTGGCCCACGCAGCCGAATCGGAGTTTTGCCGACGAGCTCCGCGGTCGCGTGCGAGTGATCGCCGGCCTCGACCAGCCGCCGGCCCTCCTCCACTCCGAGGATTGGCCTCGAGAGGCTTCTGCGACGAACGAGCTGGATCGACTGCGCCGGACGCTAGGGTGCTCGTCGGAGGACGGACTGGTAGTGGTGTGGGGGGCCGAAGAAGACACCCTCACCGCTGCCGAGGAAATCCGCCTGCGCTTCCTCGACGCCGTGGACGGCGTGCCCAACGAGACCAGACAACCGTTTGCGGACGGCAGCACCGACTTTGAACGCATTCTGCCGGGACCGGACCGGATGTACCCGGACACCGACAGCCCCCCGCAGCGTGTCACCCGCGAACGCGTGGAAGGGTTGCAGGCATCCCTCCCCGAGCTCCCGTGGTCCCGTGAGGCAAGGTACACCGAAGTCGGGGTGCCGACGCCGGTGATCCACTATCTCATCCGCCGTGGCGGCGCACGCCTCGTGGATGCGGTCGTTGAACTCTCCGGCGCCGATCTGCGCCGGGCGTGTTTCTTCTTTGGCGAACGGCTCAAGGGTCTTCGGCGTGCGGGGGTCGCCGTGGATGAGATCTCGGATGAGCGATGGTGCGAGCTCTTCGCCGTGTTCGACAGCCGCCCGGTGGCGTGGGAGGCGTGGCAGAGCCTCGTGGAACGGCTCGTTGACCACCCCGACATCGACCTCCAGAACCTGGTCGAGGAGATGGGTCTCGGGCGTGCGCCCGACGGGTGGCGGGAGCGGGTGGCCGGGCTTGCGGCCGAGCTGCGTCCGGTCCATCCGGACGGCAGCGAGGACCAGCGGAGACGGTTTCTCATGGGGCGTGCGATGAGCGAGCTGCGTGGACGGGTCTCCTCGACGGAGGTGGATGCCGAGATCAGAAGCAGGATCGGAGCAGAGCATGAGTGAATCAACCAGCGATCCCCTCAAGGGATACAAAGGTCGTGCCAGAGCTCGTCTTCAGGAGCTGGGTATCAGGGTGTGGTCGGATGTGCGTATGGTCAACTCCGCGGGCAGCCTCTTCGAGGGTGTCGTCCTGCCGCGATCGGAGAGTTTCGACGATCTCCACATCGTTCTCAAGCTCAAGAACGGATACAACATCGGTATCCACGTGGATCGTGTGGCATCGGTCGAGGAGATTGGCTACAAGGAGGCGGTCTACAAGATCCCCGAGCAGGAGTTCCCGTCACGGCCAGACCTCCCCAATGTGACTCTGTTGGGAACCGGCGGCACCATCGCCTCGCGCCTCGATTACCGTACCGGGGCGGTGATCCCGGCCTTCACACCCGGGGAGCTCTACGGTGCGGTTCCGGAGCTGGCCGACATCTGCAATCTCACCACCAAGAAGCTCTTCGGGGTCTTTTCCGAGAACATGGGGTGGCCCGAGTACGTGACCCTGGCCGAAAATATCGAGCGCGAGATCGCCGACGGCGCGGACGGTATCGTCATCGGTCACGGTACCGACACGATGGGCCACACCGCGGCGGTGCTCAGCTTCATGGTCCAGGACTCACCGGTTCCGGTCGTGGTGGTGGGCAGCCAACGTTCATCAGACCGCCCCTCTTCGGATGCAGCTCTCAACCTCATTCACGCCATACGGACCGCCGCCTACGGGGACATTGCGGAGGTGCAGATCTGCATGTTCGGGCCTACTTCGGATCGCTACGGACTGCTCCACCGGGGAACGCGGTGCCGCAAGATGCACTCCTCGTACCGCAGCACCTTCCGCACCATTGGCGATATTCCGTTGTGCATCGTCAGCCGCGACGGCTTCTCCAGTCTCACCGACGACTACCTGCACCGGGACGCGTCGCGCCGGGTCCGCATCGATACCGTCTATGACGACCGTGTCACCATTCTTTACTACTACCCGGGGATGAGGCCCAACCTCGTTGATGCACTGGTGGAAAAGGGATACCGCGGCATCGTCATCGCGGGCACCGGCCTCGGCCACGTCAACACACCGCTCTACCCCGCTCTCGAACGTGCGATCGACGCGGGAGTGCATGTTGTGATGACGGTGCAGACTCTGTGGGGATTCGCCCAGATGTACGTCTACGAGACCGGTCGCGATCTGCTCGATATCGGCGTCGTACCGCTCGACAACATGCTCCCTGAGACAGCCCTGATGAAGCTCGGCTGGGTGCTCGGCCATACCGACGACCACGAGAAGGTGATCGAGATGATGCGCACCCCGATCAATCACGAGATCACCGAGCGCGAGCCCCACAACGGATACCTGATCCTCCAGGGAGGGCTGCCCGAAACGGACGAGTTCGTTTCCAGCCACTGGAAGTGAATGCGTCAGAAATCATCTCCTTTAACCCGCACATCTAACCACGTTGGATCGCGCGGCTGTCACGATGTGTGTCACTACCGTGTTCTGAGCGGCGCGGTGCGGGAGGCGTACCTCTGTACGCCGCACAAGGAAATCCGAAGATCGACGCCGAGATTGCCGAAAAGCGCCGTTTTCGGACGGGAACTAGCTAGCGCCCGTAGACCCTGCGCACATCCTGCGGCCGAATGACGGAACCCGCGAAGGCCTCGAGAACAAAGCCGTTGTGGACGAGGGCGAGGGTCGACGGCTGGTAGAGCGGCAGATAGACCGCGATCGCTTCCAGCATCGCGAGCGTCTGCTGGAGGCGTTCGAGCCTGATCGCCGATCTCGGCTCGTGAGCAGCCTCATCGATCAGGACATCGAGGCCCGGATCCGAAAGACCCGCGCCGTTGAAGCTCCCCAGACCCCGCTCCGAATCGCGGCGGTGGACGATGGTGTCCAGGAATGGAGACGCGTCCGCAACCCCGAAGGTCCAGGAAAAGAGGAAAAGCTGGTTCGTTCCCTCTTCGAGACCGCGGTAAAACTCCTCGATCGAGACGACCCTCGTCTCGGTTTCCAAACCCACCGCGATCAGGGAGGCGGAGATTGACTCGGCCACCTCCGCATAGCGTTCAATATGATTCAGATACAGAGTCGTCCCTGTCGGCAGCGCGACCTCGGCCAAGACCTCGCGAGCGCGTACCGGATCGGCATCGTGCAGGCGATGGCCGGGACTGTACCCGAAGATCTCCGGAGGCACCAGCGACCGCGCCGCCCTGGCGGTACCTTCCGGAAAGATGTCCGCCACCAATTGCCGACGGTCGATAGCCAGGTCGATAGCCTTGCGGACCCTGAGATCATCGAACGGAGATTGGGTCACGTTGAGGCCGAGGTAGGTCGTGATGACCGCAGGGCTTGCCACCAATCGCCAATCGTCCTGGGGTTCGTGGTCCCGGAAATAGCTCACCGTCACCGACGCGACCACGTCGAGTTCGTTCTCATGAAGGAGGTCTGCCAGCTCCTCGAGAATCGTCACGAACCGGATGGTCACCTCCTCGAAATCGGGTGCCCCCCGCCAGTAACCATCCCACCGCTGCAACTGAATCGGCCCTTGAATCGACCCCGCTCGCCACTGGTAGGGGCCGGTGCCGACCGGATTGGCGGGGTCAAAACTCCGGGGGACAACGGCTACTGCCTCGAGGCGCGTGAGCAGCAGCGGCGCCGGCCGGGCAGTGGTGATCTCGACGGTCCTTGCAACCTCATCGATCACACGCAACTGATCGATGTCGTCCAGCTGATGTCCCATGACCTTGCTCGCACGGGCGCGCGATATCGACGCGACCACGTCCGCAGGTTCCAGCATCGTCCCATCGTGGAAGCGAACGCCTTCGCGGATGTGGAGAATCCACGTGGTGTCGTCCGGGGTCGTCCAGCTGTCGGCCAGCCACGGTTGTACCTGCAGACCCGGCTCGAAGTGGACCAGTCCCTCGTAGACCGCTGCCAGCACGGCTTCGGTGACCATGTCGGCGTGTGCATGGGGATCCACGGTCACCATCTCGTACGGATACGCGATGCGAAGCGTGGTCACCGGCGGCGGGCCGAGCGCACAACCGGCCGCGAGCATCGCGACCAGCAGGACGCCGGCGCTACTCACGAGGCAGCTTCTACCGATCAACGAGGCCTCAGCACCCAAAATAATTCTCCCTTAATGACGGTGCATCATACACGGACCGCATGAATTCGGAATTCGGAATTTTTTTGACCGGCTACCCGAAAAGCTGATTGAGTTTGGCGCTCTTCAGGGTTGCTTGGATCTTTTCCGCCACCGCAACGACCTCGGGGTCGTTGTCCTCCAGAGCATCGTTCAGCACCCCTCGCACCGGCCCCTTGTTTTCGAAGAGCACCAGCGCCCTGACCGCGTTGCGGCGGACTCGGGGGTCGATGTTGCGGCCCATCCGGCGCACGGTCTCGAAGGCGGACTCATCGTCGATGGCGCCAACGCAAATCAACTCGGTCAGAACGAAGCTGGCCGCCTCCACGCCCTTCGTCTCATCACCGGCGAGCGCGTCGAGCAGATATTCGTGGCCGCTTGGCTCAGATCCATGCACGAGAGTGAGCGCCGCAAGATGGCGGACTGTTTCCGAGTGGTCGGTGAGGGCTGCCCGGATGCGGGGGTCGCCGGCCGCTCCGACTCTCACGAGAACGCCGAGGAGGTCTTCGAGCCGGTATGGGTGGAGACCTTCCTTCGCTCGCCGCAAGATGGGCTCGACCAGCTTCAGATCCCCGAGGGTGCCGATGCAGTTGACGGCGTTGGAGTACCGCACGCGCATGCTCTCCTCGGCCGCCGGTACGCCGGGGTCGAGCGGCGGCGAGTGCGTCCTCTCGGCGTAGAGCGCCAGATCGACGAGGCTCACGAAGGAGTCCTCGCCACAATCCTTGGCGCCGGCCGTAGGCCCTTTCTGGTAGGCGAGCACGGTGCCCCGCTCGAGACGCATTCCGCGCGCGCGGACAAGCATCGCGACGTCTCCGCGCAATCGCCGATTGAACTCCGCCCCGCTGCTCTCTGGTGTCCGCAAGCTGGCAAGACCCAGCAGGACGAGGACCACCACCGTAGCGGCCGCGGCTATCCTGAGACCGACATTGCGGGTGAGAATCTCGATTAGACGCTTGGCCGGCGCGACGCGCTGCTGGCGCTGCCGTTTCCTGGCCAGCTCCTGAGTGTGCTCCTGCTCCTCTGTTCGGTTCTCATCGCGGTGGCGGGCGAGCGATTCGAGCTCCCGCTCCACCCGTTCCGGAGCGAGCCATCCGAAGCCTCGATTCTCGAGGTCCTCGAGCAGCTCCCGCACATCGTCCTTATCCCACGTCGGCATCCCGACAGCCGTCTCGGAGTGCTCGCGGCGGCGGAAAAAGACTTCGAGAAAAGGCCGCACGCGATCGTCCCAACGGCCTCGCTCAGGTAGCTCCGGTTCCCAGTCGAGGAACCACAGGCGGAGGCTCGCGTCTGATCCAGCAGAGACGGCGGCGCCTCCGTCCCGACTCACGGCGACGGCGGTGACCGGCCCGGCGTGTCCCTCCATCACGCGTACCGCGGTCCCGGTTCGCAAGTCCCACAGTCTCAGCGTCGCATCCTTGCCCGCCGATAAGACAAAGCGTGCATCCGGCGTGAACGCCACCGCCTGGACAGCCCCTTCGTGTCCGGAAAGAACCCGCCACCGACGTCCGTCTTCCAGGTCCCACAGTTGAACCGTGCCGTCCTCGCCCGCCGACGCGACGAACCGGCAGTCGGGACTGACGACCACCGCGTGAACCGGTCCCTCATGGCCTTCCATCCGCCGCAGCTCCTCCCGCCCCGGCAGACTCCACACAGTGACCAAGCTGTCCCAGCCGCCGCTGACCACAAAACGTCCGTCCGCACTCACGGCAAGCGCCGACACCGTCTCGTCGGCGCTGCCGAGCAGCTCCGGCAGGGTTGAATCATCCAGCGGCCACACTCGCACCGTCCGGTCATCACCGGCCGACACGACGGCGCTGGAGTCAGGCACGAACGCGAGCGCATGGACGGCGCCCTCATGCCCCGCAAAATCGTGCCGGAGCTCACCGCCGGCAGCTTCCCACACGCGTACCGCGCCGTCGCGGCCCGCCGACGCCAGCCATAGGCCGTTGCCGCTTATCGCAACAGCCAACACACCCTGATCGTGCCCGGCCATCGCGAACATCTCTTCTCCGGTGTCGGTTTCGAATTGGCACAGCGAGCCGTCTCCGCTGCCGGCAAGGCAGCCCGAGCCATCCGGCGTCAGCGCGCACGCGGTGACGACGTCGCGTCCACCTCCAAAGCGATACAACTCACCCACCGCCCGAGATGAAACCTTCGGAAAGAAGGCCAATACCCTGTTCCACAGCGCAAGCGCCTCCTGGTGTAACTCGTAGCCCGGCACCTCCCTCGCCTTCCGCAGGGGTTCGATGGCCTCTTCCATACGGCCTGCCTCGATATGCCCTCGAGCGACGTCGAGACGTTCGCGGAACTCCAGCTCCCTGTCGGCGAGCTCGTCCGAAGCCGCAGATTCGGCGAGGACGAGCGGCAGCCGCGCCGCCGGCGGTTCGGGCAGCTCGATCCGGCCGACCTTTGAGCCGAACGCGGCGAGCAAGCCGGCGCCATCGGCCGTTACTACGAGATCCTGCACCGGGTTCGCCAACCTGATCACGCGCAACGCTTCGCCGTCGTTGAACCTCCAAAGACGAACGGTGCCGTCGTCGCCACCCGCCGCGACACAATCTCCGATCAGGGCTACCGTCGTGGTCGCTCCCCGGTGGCCGCGGAGAAACTTGACGTTCGAGCCGGTCGCCACGTCCCAAATGCCGACCGACCCATCCTGTCCAGCAGACACGATCACCTGGCGGGCGGCGTCAAAGGCGAGACCGCGGACCGGTCCCCTGTGCCCTTCGAGAACGTGAATGCACCGTCCCTGATCGAGGTTCCAGATCCTGATCGTCCCATCGGCGCTTGCGGTCACCACCGATGGTTCGGTTGGATGCCACGCCAGCGCGCTTATGAAGGCTCCGTGCCCCTGGAGGGTCGTTTCGCACTCTCCACTTTCGAGGTTCCACAGACGCAGGGCCCGATCCGATCCTCCGCTCGCCACCGTCCGGCAGTCAGGTGACACCTCGACGCAAGTCGCTACCCCGGGATGGGTCTGCAGGCTGCGCAGCCGCTGGCCGTTTCCGAGGTCGAAGAGAGTCAGGGGCCCATTCTCGAGACACACCACGAGAACATCGCCGACAACCGCCATCGAGCGGCCTTGCCGGGCCGGACCGCCGAGGTCAATCCGACGCATAGGCCGGTCGCCGGTCGGCTCCCACACCACCGCGTCGGAATTGCCGGTCCGCACAACCACCCGGCCGTTGGGCAAGACCCGGATGCTCTGAACCGGCGCCTGATGGGCCATCAGCTGAATAACGCGGTGACCCGGGAGGATGGCGGCCGACGCTACGGACAGTTCCTCAGGAAGGTCTCGATCGAGAGAGCGCGCCCCGGTGTAGGTCTCGGCAGCCACCGTCTCCTCGCCGAGGAGGGAGCAGGTCTCGGCGAATGCGATCACCGCCGTGAGGTCGGAGGGGCTTTCTTCCAGAACCGTCTTCAGCAGGGTGCGCGCCTCATCGAGACCTTCGGGATCCGCCGTTTCCCGCGCTCGGGCGAGAAGCGCGAATGAGAGTTCGCGCCGGGCCGCCAGTGCGCCTCGTTCGGCCGGCGGCAGCGCGCCCAGGGCCTCCATGGCGCCCTGCGGGTTGTCGAGCAGAAGACGCAGCCGCGCCCTCAGGAGGCCGGCGCGAACGGCAGAGCCAGCGGCCCGCTCCGCTTCGCCCAGTCGCCGTTCGAGCTCGGCGTCGGTGAGCCCGTCCCGCCGCCATTCGAGGAGACCGGAGTTGAAGGTGGCTTCGAGGTGGCGTGGATCAATCCCAAGCGCCTCGCGGAAGCTCGAATCCGCCCGGTCGAAGAGGCCGAGGGTAACGAAGGATGCGCCCCGATTGTTGAGCGAGTCGGCAAGGAGCTGGGTGCGCTTCGGCTCGGGGCGCGGATACGACCGCCCCGCCACCTCCTCGTAAACCTCGACCAGCCAGCCGCGGAGAAGGGCGAAGGACAGCGGACGCCGACCGGCATCCTTGGCGATGCAGGACCGCATGAGGGCAGTCAGCCGGGGTGTCAGGGAAGGGACGACGGACGTCGGATCCGGCGGTTCATCCTTCAGGTGCATTCGCATCCACCGGCCGAGATGATCCTCGCGGGTCTGCGACCCGGAATCGCCTTCCATGACGAAGGGGCGCCGCCCGCACACGAGCTCGTAAAGCATGCAGCCAAAGGCGTACACGTCGGTGGCGATGGTGCCGCGCAGCGACTGCTGCCACAGCTCCGGCGCCATGTACGGTGGTGTGCCGACGAGGCCGCCGGCAGCGGTCACCGTCTGCCAGGACCCGGTGGCCACACTGTCCTCGCGGCGTCCGGTGTGCGGCAGCTCCGGTTCGATCTGCGCACGCACGTCCTCGTCCGCGGTGTCCTCGACACCTTCAGACCGGACCAGTCCGAAGTCCGTGACCCGGGCGATGCCGTCGGTGGTCATCAGCACATTTGCCGGTTTGATGTCCCGATGGACCACGCCCTGGTGCTCGACGCCGTCGTCGTCGGTCCACAGGAAGCTGTGGGTGTAGTCGAGACCACTTGCAATCTGGATCGCGATGTCGAGCCGTTGCTCGAGGGTCGCATCCGCCTCCCGTCTCAACCACTGGCTGAGATCGCCACCGTCCACGTACTCGATGAAGAGCCTCGGCATGCCGCCGATCTGCTGCAGGTAGTACGCGCAACAGATGTTCGGATGAACGCCGAGCGCGATCCACGACTCCGCCTCGCGTTGGAAGCGCGCGCGACCGTCAGCGGTAGCGAGCACCGACGGCAGGGGGGTCTTCACAGCCACCATGCGCCGCAGCTCGCGGTCGAAGGCGATGGACACCACCGCCATCCCCCCCCGCGCCACCGCCTGCACCTCGTAGCGCCCATCCACCACCGAACCGGCGAGCCAGCCCCGCCCACTCTCGGGGGTGGAGATGGTGGCGTAGGTCGGCGGGGCCGCCGATTCGGACGGCTCGGGCTTGGTCGCGACAGGTTCGACTGGCTGTACGTCTGCGGTTCCCGTGGGGTCCGGCTTTGGGTTCTCCGGCGTTGTAGGCGCCGGGTCGAGCTGGGCAAGCGCGCGGGCCCGCCATCCCTTTGCACTCTCCGACTCGGGGTCGAGCTCGAGGCATCGGTCAAGGACCCCGACGGCCTCGTCGAAGCGGCCCAGACGCACCAGGCAGTAGCCACGGTTCAACCACGACCTGGCCTGGTCTGGAAAATGTTCGCACCACGTTTCCAGATCGAGGAGGGCATCGCCCCAACGCTCGTCCTTGAGTGCCTCCACGATGTCGCGTTTGAGCTGATTGCTTTCTGTTTTCATGCCCCTTCAAGCATACCCCGCATTGCGTTATCCTCTTCGGGGGTTCCATGCGCATCAGCGGACGTTATCGGTCTGTGGATATCAACGGGGCTCGAGTCGAGCTCTCGCGTACTTCGGACGGCGTGATGAGGCTGCGGGCGGACGACGATCTCGGCCTCGCCCGGGGTCTCGGGTTTGCACATGCCCACGACCGCACAGTGCAGATGATGGTGGTGCGGCTGGCCGGCCAGGGGCGATTGTGCGAGTGCTTGATAAGCGACGACGACGCCCTCGCCATCGATGTGTTCACACGCGGGATGGGTTTGCGGCGTGAGGCCGAGAAGGAGGTCGGCCTGCTCGGCGCCGACGCGAGGCTCCTGGCCGAGGCGTACGCCGACGGGGTCAACTCGTGCCTCGAGGGCGGGAGACGACCACTGGAGCTGGCGCTCGTCCGCTACCGGCCGGAGCCCTGGACCGTCGCCGATACACTGCTCACGATCAAGCTCATGTCCTACTTCGGGCTCGCCCAATCGCAGCAGGACATGGAGAAATACCTGATCCAGGCTCTCCACGCCGGGGTGCCAGCCGCCAAACTGAAGCTGCTGGTTGCTCCGTACCTCGACGAGCTTGACGATGGCGTGGTGGAAAAGCTCGGCGAGCTGCGCTATGTGCAACCTCTGCTGCCGGAACCCGTTCGATTTCTAACCTCGATGCCGACCATCATGGCCAGCAACAACTGGGCGGTGGCCGACTCGCGCACCTCCTCAGGCATGCCCATCCAGTGCAACGACCCCCACCTCGAGTGCAACCGCCTGCCCGCCGTTTGGTACGAGACGGTGATGCACACCAGCGACGACTACCGCCTGGGCGCGACGATGCCCGGGATTCCCGGACTCGTCATGGGGCGCACCGGCCGCCTCAGCTTCGGCTTCACCTACGGCTTCATGGACATGGTCGACTATTTCCTCGAGGACTGTCGCGAGGGCGCCTGCCGCCGCGGCGACGACTACCTGCCGCTCGAGGTCCGCACCGAGACCATACGGCGCAAAGGCGAGGAACCCGTCCGAATCACTGTCCGCGAGAACGATCTCGGCGTTCTGGAGGCGGATCCGTTCGCGGCTGAGCTGAGCGACGGTTTCTACCTCACCCGCGCGTGGTCGGCCCACCGAGGCGGCGCCGCTCGTTCGCTGGAAGCCCTCGCCCGGCTCCCCAACGCAGGGACGGTTCCCGAGGCGCAGGTCGTGGTGCGCGAGGTCACGATCTCCTGCAACTGGCTTCTTGCCGACCGCGAGGGCAACATCGGCTACCAACAGTCGGGCCTTCTCCCCGACCGCCGCCACTCGGGCCTCCACCCCGTCCCCGCGTGGGACGAGCGGTGGCACTGGCGGGGCCAGGTGCCGAGCGAGCGGCTGCATTCGGTCCTGAACCCCTCGGAGGGCTTCCTGGCGACAGCCAACGACGACCACAACCCGCCCGGGGGACCGCTCGTCATCAACCTTCCGATGGGCGCCTACCGGGCCGACCGGATCCTGGGGCTGCTCTCCGATAACACGAGCTGCACTCTGGAAGACATGGAGCAGATTCAGAACGACCTCTACTCGCTGCAGGCCGAACGATTCATGGAGATCCTCCGCCCACTGCTGCCGCCGACCTTCGCCGGGCGGATGCTCGCGGGTTGGGATCTACGGTACGACGCAGCGTCACGCGGCGCCACCCTCTTCGAAACCGTCTACCACGCCCTCCTGCGGGAGGTCTTCGGCAGGGGACTGTTCGGGGAGGCAGCGTGGGACGCCACCATCGCGTCGACCGCGATCCTCGCCGACTACTACCATCTCTTCGACAATGTTCTCCTCGGCGACGATCCCTCGTGGTTTGGCGATGAGGGCCGGCAGTTGTTGTTCTCGCGCGTGTTGGAGGAGGTCTTGACCCACGTCGACCTCGGCGCCATCACGCCGTGGGGGCGGCGACAGCAGATGGTCATGAAGAACATTTTCTTCGAAGGCCGGCTGCCGCTGTGGCTGGGATTCGACCACGGCCCGATCGAGCTCCAGGGCAATCGCGCCACGGTGGTCCAGGGCGGCGTCTTCACCTCCCACGACCGGCAGACCACCTTCACCCCGTCGTGGCGGTTCATCACCGATCTCGGCGACGACTCGGCACGAACCGCCCTCGCCGGCGGCCCCTCGGGCAGACGATTTTCGAGGTGGTACACCACCGACATCAAACGCTGGCTCGAAGGGCGGTACAAGGTGCTCGAGGCGGACGCCTTCCCATCGTTAGAACGTTGAACGTTTGAACGTTTGTCTGTCGCCGCTTCGCGGCTTGATTCCAAATTGGGTGCGGCGATACCCTGGGGCTCACGCCCCAGGAAAACCAGCGCCCAATTTCGTCAAGCCCGGAACGGGCGACAGACAAATTGCTTTGCGCCTTTGCGTCTTGGCGTCTTTGCGTCTTTGCGTTGAATTCCGATACTTTAATTCACTAATTCGGCTGAATCGGCGTCTGGTGCTGGCGTCGGTGGGCGGGTGGATTTTCCGTTTCCGTTTCGTGCCTTGGAATCAAACTCGTACTCGCACCAGCCGCTGCCGAGAAGCCGCTTCAACCCCTCCCTGGTGGCCGCCTTCGGGTCGACGGTGAGCGCCGGCGGCGGCACCAGGCGGGCACGGAATCGCCCGCGCCGCAGAAGCTCGAACCGGACCGGCAGGTCGCCGGGATGATCGAGCAGAAACTCTCGAATGGCATCGAGTCGTTCCTCGTCCATCTCGTCCAGATTGAGCACCACCCTCAGGGCCGCCGCCCGACGCGAGTCGATGCCGTCGAGAGCCACGATCTCGTCGGCCATCAGCTCGACGTGGTCTCCCTCGCCCTTGAGACTCGCCACCACCAGCACGGCCGCACCGTCGCCCAGCAGACGCTCGTGAGTCTCGAAGACGTCCGGGAAGGCCACCACCCGCACCGTGCCGGCCGGACCCTCGAGCAGGAAGATCCCCATCCGGCGGCCATGGTTGCGGCCCTCCTTCTTGATCGGCATGACCTTGAGTGCGGTAACCAGCCCGCCAACCGTGACGTGTTCGGCCCCGGCGGCAAACCGCTCGCCGAGCTCCTCCACGGTGCAATCCGAGTAGCGGTCCAGCTGTTCGGCGAAGGCCTCCAACGGATGGCCGGTGAGATAGAAGCCGAGGACCTCCCGCTCCCACGCTAGACGATCGCTTTGATCGGCGTGACCGGCGCTGCGGAGCTCTTGCTCGAGATTTTCCGACGGCATGTCGTCAAACAAAAACCCCTGCCCCAACTCGCTCTGTTCACGCTCTCGGCTGGTCATATCGAGGAACCGCTCGAGGTTGTCGAGAATGCCCTTGCGCGTGATGCCGAACTCGTCAAAACATCCCGCCTTGGCCAAACACTCGAGTACCTTGTGGTTCATCGAACGGGCGGGCAATGAACGCAGGCACTGCGAAAGAGCGGTGAAGCTGCCCTCCCGCTCGCGGGCGGCGATGAGCGGCTCCATGGCCGCCAAACCGACCCCCTTGATAGCGGCGAGCCCGAACCTGATCCCTCCGTCCTCCACGGTGAAGAAGGGCATCGAGGCATTGACGCCCGGAGGCAGGATCTCGATACCCATCTGCCGGCTGCGCGCGAGGTACTGGCTGAGCTTGTCGGTGTTCGCCACCTCCGAGGTCAGCATGGCCGCCATGAAGTGGGCGGGGTGGTGCGCCTTGAGGTACGCGGTGAGGTATGCAACGTGGGCGTAGGCCACCGAGTGTGACTTGTTGAACCCGTACTTGGCGAACGGGACGATCTGGTTCCACAGCTGGCGCGCCTTGTCCTTGGGATGGCCCTTGGCGATCGCGCCGTTGATAAAGTTCTCACCCTCGCGATCGATGATTTCCTGTTTCTTCTTGCCCATCGCCTTGCGCAGCGTGTCCGCCTTGGCAAGCGAGAATCCGGCGATCTCGACCGCGATCCGCATCACCTGCTCCTGGTAGACGATGATTCCATAGGTTTCGCCAAGGATCTCCTCGAGCTCGGGGAAGATGTAGGTGATGGTCTTGCGGCCCAGTTTTCGATCGGCGTAATCGTCGATGAACTGCATCGGGCCCGGCCGGTAGAGCGCGTTGAGGGCCGCGATGTCGAGGAATGTCTGCGGCTGTACCCTGCGCAGGACATCCTTCATGCCGGCAGACTCGAATTGGAAGACGCCGTCGGTGTCACCGTCCGAAAAGAGGGCAAAGACTTCGGGGTCGTCAAACGGAATCTTCTCCAGATCGAGATCGGGATTCTCCTCGCGGCGGATCGACTTCACAGCGTTGTCAATCACCGTCAGGGTCCGCAGACCCAGGAAGTCCATCTTGAGCAGACCGAGAGCCTCGACGTCATCCTTGTCGAACTGGGTCGTGACCTCACCGTGGGAGCTGCGGTTCAACGGTACGAGGTTGACCAACGGCTCCGGCGCGATCACAACTCCCGCCGCGTGCACCCCACAGTGGCGGGCGAGCCCCTCCAGCCGACCGGCGGTCTCGATCAGCAGGTTGACGTCCTCGTCGCCTTCGACCAACTCCCGTAGTTGGGGAGAGTCATCCAGTGCCCGCGATATCGTGATGTTGAGATCATCGGGAATGAGCTTCGCAATACGGTCAACGTCCCCGAAAGGCATCCCCATCACCCGGCCGACATCGCGCACCGCCGACTTGGCCTTGAGGATGTTGAAGGTCGCGATCTGCGACACCGATTCCTCGCCATAAAGACGGCGCACGTAGTCGATGACCTCATCGCGCCGCCTCTGGCAGAAATCAATGTCGATATCCGGCATCGAAATCCGATCCGGATTGAGAAACCTTTCGAAAAGGAGATCGAATTCGAGCGGATCGATATCGGTGATCCCAAGGGCGTAAGAAACCAGAGAACCTGCCGCCGAGCCTCGTCCCGGGCCCACCGGAATACCTTCCTCTCGAGCAAAGCGGATGAAATCCCACACTACAAGGAAATATCCAGGAAAACCCATCTTGCGGATGGTGTCGAGTTCGGTTTCCAAACGCCTGGCGTAATCCTCATCAGAATGTTGCCTGACCGTTCCTTTCTCGAGACGTCCACGAAGCCCATCCGCGGCTTTCTCTGCCAGAAAGGCCTCCAGATTCGAGCCGTCCGGGACCTTGAATTTCGGGAGATGAAGGGAGTCGGTATCGAAACGCACATGACAGCGGGATGCAATCTCCGCGGTGCGTTCGCAGGCGCCGGGATAATCCGCAAAGAGCTCGTACATCTCCTCGGGCGACTTGACGTAGAACTCCGTGTTGTAGGCGTAGCTTCGCTGCAGATCCTCGAGGTCCCGGTTGAGGCCGATACCAATCAGGACCCTGTGGGCGAAGGTGTCGTCCTTCTTGTGAAAGTGACAATCGTTGGTGGCCACAAGCTCGATTCCGGTGGCCCGCGACAGCTCGGACATGCCTTCGCGCACGAACTCCTCGTCCGCCAGACCGTGGTCCTGGATCTCGAGGAAAAAGTTGTCCCGGCCGAGGATCTCACGGTAGGTCTCGGCAACCTCCCGGGCGCCGTCGCGGTCTCGGGTCATAAGCAAACGCGGAATTTCACCTGAGAGGCAAGCAGAGAGACCGATCAGGCCGTCGCTGTGATCCGCTAAAAGATCCTTGGAGATCCGCGGCTTGTGGTAGAAACCCTCCAGGTAGCCCGCGCTCACCAGACGAACCAGGTTGCGATAACCGGCGTCATTCTCCGCCAATAGAACGAGGTGGTCGTACGGCTTGCGCCTCCCCGCCACCGGTGCGCGCTCGCGATGGTCCGCGGGAGCTACATACACCTCGCACCCGATCACCGGCCGCACGCCCGCCTTGATGGCGGCGCGATGGAACTGAAAAGCCGCGAATATGTTGCCGTGATCCGTGATCGCGACCGCCGGCATGCCCATTTTCGCGACCTGTTCCGCAAGGTCCGGAATCCGAATCGCGGCGTCGAGCAGCGAGTAATGGCTGTGCAGGTGAAGGTGGACGAATGGAGGCGGTTTAACCTGCATATCTCACCGGGTTCCTGCTGCGGCCGCCGATGCACCGCACCCAGCGGCGTTTTCTCGCCTCAGGGTGCTCGACGTACTACCAAGTACGACTCCGCGCCCTGCGAGGCCCGGCCGGAGTCCCCAGCGTCGTCCGTTGCGAGCGCCATGGCCCCGGATTCTAGGCGCCCCGACGACGGCGATGTCCTCCATCGCCGAGGAGCGGCAACGACGAAGACGGGGCCATGCCGCCGCAACCCTCCGGGCCGATGGGGGTCGCGGCCGATCTCTTCGTAGCTCGTCGTCGACGATGCTCGGGCATCGACTTCCTCCTCGCGCCTTGATCTCGGCTCGCGAGCCCCATCGGCGGACGGCACTGGGGGCTCCGGCCGGACCTCTGGGTCGAAAACCCCACTGGGCACGGCACCTCGCCGCCCTCGCCATGAAACTCGGTGAGATATGCGGGTTCCACCCTCGGCTCATGGCGCCATCATAGCCTGTTCCTTCATTCGCCGCGCCCTCCTCCGCAGCAGTCCGGCAGCCTGCGTCAGACGGCCGCCTGCATTCGGAATTTCGATCCGATTTTCCAACCAAAATGGAGTTCAATCCAAAGTCAGATCTCCGGCTCCTCACGATGGAAAATGGACGCAGGAATCGACCCACGAGGATCCAAAATCAACCTCAAAGATCAGCTTCGAAAAAAATCCGAACTACCGGTCACAAAGAATGTCAGAAAATTTTCTTGAATTTCTTGACATTTTTGAAAAAGTGAGACATTCTCGAAACGAAAGAGATGAAAACCTTCGAGATTTTCCACCGAGAACCACATACAAAGAAATGGGAAGATGACTCGCAGATTCGTATTTGTCGGTCACACGCTGCTCGGGCAATATCCGAGGAAAGATGGGATGTTGCCGAGATCTTCCTCGACCAAATCCTAAAGATAGATCCACACCACACAGAAGCCTGGTTGATGAAGGGACACCTCCGTCAACACTGTCGAGAAGATGAGCAAGCGGCGGTCGATTGTTATCGCAAAGTCATCACTCTTTGTGGTCATGACGAGGTGCATCCCCACGCGCAAAAAGCCCGCACATCCCTGGGGCGACTACTCGCAGTTTGGGGTTGATTCTTCATCCAACTCTGTAGAAAAACTGAACCCACTTTCAGAGGATTCGTTTTTCATAGCGCTTCCCGAGAGGAGCCACCCTTGACATTGTTTGCCTGAAACACCCTACCAAACCGAAAGAAGCGGGTTCAAACAATGTCAAGAATGGCACCTCCGCCGCACTCTACGGCGGGAGCGCGGGTGGAAAATCCGAAATCCGAAATCCGAAATCCGAAATTCCGCGGGGAAAGGAGCGAGAAATTCAAAACTAATAAATAAGAACTAAGAACTGATTCCTAATCCCCCTCCGTGCTATTCTGCGCACGTGAAAGCGACGGTGAGCTCCCTCCGACAGGCTCGGCAGATCCGGCAGGTCTTCGGTCCAGTGCTCGAACGTCTCGAAGAGGTCGACGGGTTCTTTGTCCGCGAGTTCGAACGCGCCCAACCCATGGTTCGTGATGTCGCCACCTATGTCCTCGGCAGCGGTGGAAAACGGCTGCGGCCGGCGTTCGTGCTTCTGGTCAGCCGCATGCTGGGCTACACCGGCGAGCGCGATGTACGTTACGGCGCGGTGGTGGAGATGATCCACACGGCAACCCTGATCCACGACGACATCATTGACGAATCGGATTTGCGGCGGGGCCAACCGACGGCCAACAACACGTGGGGCAACCAGACCACGGTGCTGGTCGGCGATTGGCTGTACACCCGAACCATGGATCTGTGCCTCGAGCTCGGTGACGTGGACGTCATGAGGCTGCTCACCTCGGCGACCTTACGCATGACCGAGGGCGAGATCCTGGCCGATCAGGTTCGAGGCCGCCTCGATGTCGACGAGTCCACCTACATGGACATCACCCAACGAAAAACCGCCGAGCTTTTCTCCGCCGCGTGTGCTTTACCGGCTCTTTTCCAACCCGCCACCCTTCACCTCACCGAGCGCCTGCTCGAGTTCGGCCGCAACCTGGGGATTTCGTTCCAGCTGGTCGATGATCTCCTGGATTTCACGGCCGCACGAGCCGATCTCGGGAAACCCGTCATGGCCGACCTTCGTGAGGGCCGGGCGACCCTCCCGATCATCCTGCTCCTGCCGAAGCTCAGCCGGCACAATCGAGAACGTCTCGGAGAGGTCGTATCACGCGGCGTCTTCGACGCCATCTCGGAAGACGAGGTCCTCGACATGGTCCGCACCTCCGGAGTCCTCGACGAGGTCCGCCGCCGGGCCCAGGAGTTTGCATCCAGGGCCGCAGAGCAGGCCGATGCCTTTCCGCGCGGGTTCGAGCGAGATGCGCTCATCCAAGCGAGCGAGATGCTTCTCGATCGGGGAGTGTAGAGCCCCATCGCCCATCCCAGAATTAGGAATTAGGAATTAGGAATTAGGAATGCCGCCCAAACACCGGCGGAGATTTCGAATTTCGAATTTCGAATTTCGAATTTGCCGGCGCGGGGGACGATCGGACGACTTGAGCATTTTGCCCGCGCTTGAGCGGAGGAGATTCGGAATTTCGGATTTCGGATTTCGAATTTGTCGCCCACCCGCTCGGCAGGCGAGACGCCTGCCCCACAAAGGGCAAAAGAATCCGGGATGTCTTGTCGTGCGGCCGTCCCGGCCGCACATCGGTTTCGAATAACGGATATGCGGCGCGCCGAATGCGGCCTCCGAGGCCACTCAGCATAGTCCCGGCACGGTGGGCCTGCCTGTGCTCGCCACGCGGGCCCTTCCAGCACCGTCGACACACCACAATCAGCCTCGAATGCCATTTATCACTCCTACCTCTCGGAAAGTCGCGGCGGGCCCGGCCCGACGTGGCTTTCCGAGGGCGGGTGGGCGGGGGGTGGGGGCGGG